>Ga0247841_10012809_pt1 | contig 10852 bp, 7 predicted proteins | sample LaCruzMarch2015__2_FD_192410 | JGI IMG/M metagenome (GOLD analysis project Ga0247841, IMG submission 192410) | Freshwater microbial communities from meromictic Lake La Cruz, Castile-La Mancha, Spain - LaCruzMarch2015_18m | ecosystem: Environmental > Aquatic > Freshwater > Lake | place: Spain...
TCCCTCCCCGAATTCTTGTACCCATCCCATTTTTCCATTGCTGGCTCAGGTAATAATCCCCTTGACAGATTGGGCGACCTCAGTTAGCAAATCTTGGAACGTAAACGGTGTTGCGGGAGGTAGCCCAATATGAGTGCCATATGTGGAATCGTCTCCTTAAATCAGGTTCCTGTCCCCATTGAAAGTCTGACGGCCGTTATGAGCTCCCTTTCCCACCTCGGTCCGGATGGTTCGGGCATTTGGATGGAAGGCGGATGCGGCATTGGACATCAGATGATCCACATTACCCCGGAATCACTAAATGAGGAGCTACCTTATCAGGATTCGGAAGCAGGACTTGTCATTACGGCTGATGCCCGTCTGGACAATCGCGACGATCTGTTGGAAGCCCTATGCATTCCTTCCTTAGAAGGCCGAGGGCTTACGGACAGTATTTTGATCATCAGGTCCTTTCAGAAATGGGGGGAAGACTGCGTGCATCATTTTCTGGGTGATTTTGTCTTTGCCCTCTGGGATCACCGAAAATGCAAAATGATCCTGGTCACTGACCATATGGGCATGCGGCCGGTCTATTATTGGCAAGGAAAGGACAGCTTTGTTTTTGCCACGGAAATCAAGGGTATTCTGGCTTTTCCCGGGGTTCAGACTCGCTTGGACATGGAAAAACTCGCAATGCAAGTCATACCTGGACTACAGCGACTGGATAAAAGCAGGACTTTTTTTGAGAATATCCGGAGGGCGCCGGCAGCCGCTATCACCAACATCGAAAAGGGCGTGGTCAGCCACAGGACTTACTGGGAACTGGAGATGCCCGAACCGTTGACTTTCAAGCGCGAGGATGAATTTGCCGAGGCCTTTCAGGACGTCTTCAGCCAGGCGGTCAGAGCACGGATGCGCAGCGCCTTTCCGGTGGCGGCACTGCTTTCGGGTGGGCTCGATTCCTCGGCGGTTGTAGGTATGGCCTCCAGAATCCGCCAGGCTCAAAACAGGCGCTTATTCACCTTTTCGGCCGTATTGCCGGAGGGTTATTATGGCAGCGGCACTGACGAACGGTCCTATATTGATCTCTTCAAATCTTTTGAAAATATCGATCTTATGTATACTTCCAATGGAGAGCGCGGGCCTTTTGACGATCTCGATAGTCTGGTATGGGGCGGCGAACAGCCGGGCTATATGTCACGTCATTATCAGTACAGCGCCTTTGCAGAGGCGGTGAAGGAGAAGGGCTGCCGGGTGATTCTCGACGGTGTAGGCGGGGAAATCGGCCCCAGCTTTCATGGGGACGGCATTATGGCGGAGTGGCTGCTGCACAGGAGCTGGCTGCTGCTGGCCAGGGAACTGAGGAAACGGACAGTGATTGAAAGCCGTTCCATTTGGGGGCTTATGAAGGGAGAACTTATCAAGCCGCTCCTGCCCGGCTTTATAATGAATAGCCGCCCCCGGTTCGATATTTACCAGTCTTTTGAGACCAGTCCGGTTATTAAATCATTTGCCGAAAAGTATCTTGGCAGTGATCTGATCGAGCAGGTTCGCGGCCTTAATCAGCAAGTCCGGACAGCGCCGGATCACCGCCAAAACCAGCTTAGGGCTGTTGGTTTTTTCAGGGGCAGCGCTGGAGGTAACGATTACGTGGGTTACGAGCAGGTAAGGATGCTTTATCCCTTTTTTGACCGCCGCGTCCTTGACCTCTGCATTGCTGCACCCGGGCATCTAAAAATCCACAATGGCTACAATCGCAATCTGCTGCGTGCCGGCATGAAAGGCATCCTGCCGGAAAGTATTCGTTTTCGCACGTCCAAGGAGCCCTTCGGGCCGGACTTTCACGACCGCTATAACCGCCAGAGACCACAGGTACAGGAATACTTATCACGGATCAGTAAAAATGATCCGGTTCGCAGGATTGTGGATGTGGCAAAACTGCAGCAAATGGCGACATATCAAATGGTCGCCAACCGCTGCGACACACCCGCTGATTTTGCCGCCATGCACTCTCTTCCCCAAGGAATCTATTTGATTGCTTTTCTTAAGCGGTTTGAAGCATACTGGCGCTAAAGGGGGATGAGAAAAGATTTTATTATTGCACAGATGATTCTAGTGTTGTAAACTGACAAAGGTTGTGTTAAACTTCTTCTTCAGGAGTTTAGTGTCTAAATAGCGGGTTGACTAATGTGACATGATAAAAGAAAGAGTGAAACATCAACGAAAGGCTATGCAAAAAGAAGAAAGTGGGGGAAAGAAATGAAATCGATGCAAGAAACAGCTGATGTAGCGAAAGGCAAAATAAGTAAGGAAAAACGAATTTGGCGTGCACCAGAAATACATCGTATAGAAATAACTACCGGAACCACAGCAAAATCGTCTGTTGGACTCGACGGGGGAGGATTAGGCTACACCTCATCATAGCCTGCCGATATTATAGCCGGTTGAGTCCTCCTGATCCATCGGATGTGCCGGTATCGGATAATGTCAGGTACGTATTAAAAAGTGCTGGATTGGTCGATATAATTGAAAGACTCGTACCTTAGAGAGACGAAAGTGAGCCCGGATACGTTCCAGTATAAGGTGCAACGTAAATATGCTCCCGGTTGTGTGCCACGGTCATAAAAAACTGCTGCCCGCGTCGCACCTTGACCGGTGAGGGGAAAAGATGCAGCATGGGGTGCCAGCCCGACTTTTGTGGAGGTCTGTTCTCAAAAACGATGGTCTGGCCGAATCCCAGCCAAAGCCATTGCACAAAGCCATCAATCCAGCCGTCGCGGATAATTTTCACCTTAATTACTTTTTCCTCTGCCGGAAAAGCATCTTTATGAGCAAGGTCAAAGGCAAAGATTTCAACGGGATCGCAAAAGGCATCCGCCAGATCCCGGTTGGCGGAAACCGATGTCTCTGACGGTGCAAGACAGTTCATGGCAGACAGATCGAACCCGGAAATCTTACCCACCCTGCAATTGCGTGTCCAGGCACCGTCACCCACCAAGACGCCGCGAGTGGCAATCCTGCCAGGCAAAATGATGGCGTTCAGTTTTAAAAGACGGCTTTTTGCATCTTCCATGAGCGGCAGGACATTCTCTCCCAATAGTTGGTTATCCACGATTTCAGCTATAAACATATCGGCCTTTTCCGGCAGGTCTGTCCCGACCGTGAGGTCGGTGGATTTCTTGGCGATGACGGTAATCCGGTCTTCGTAACCGTTTTTGCGAATATTTTCCCTGGCGGCGTCCGCGATCAGGCTTTCCTTTTCACAGGTATAAACATGTCGTGCCCCGGCCCGTGCCGCCATCATGGCCAGGATGCCGCTACCGGTGCCGATTTCAAACACAATGGCCGACGGGTCCACAAAATGTTCCAGGCCATCCTGAAAAGCCTGGTTCCGCACTTCATCGTGCAACATGGGAAAATGCCAACGGGGAACTTTTCGTCTCAAAGCCCAGTTGCTGTGAAAACATATTTCGGGGTCATGCGGCGCCAGGCGCCGGCCGAGAATGGCAAGATCCTCCCATTTCTGCTGCTTACCCTTAGCTTCTCGGCGCATGTGATTAGCCATTTCTACGATGCGCAGGGCAAAATCAGGTCGGTCCATCACCGCGAAAAGCATTTTCCGGACACCTTCGGGAAATGGCTGCAACCAATCAATGATATTCTCCCTGCTCACAGAATCTGCGCCCTTTGCATCAACGTCCATGATTAATCATACCCCCGCTTTGTCAATATAGCCGAAGCGTGCCATGACGCTGCCATGGTCCCGGATGATCTGCCCGATCTGCTCTGCCGTCAGCACTTCCTTGAAACCGCCTGCTTCACCTTTTCTGAAAAATGATGGAACACCAAATGGTGCTTCCATGAACCGTTTCTGTTCCTCCTGCTTCTTTATCTCCGTATAGGAGGAAAACCGGACGGCCCGGGCGATCTTATCAGGATCATCCTCAAGACCGCAAAAAGCCGCTGCCCGGCTGAAAATCTCCTGTGGTTTTTCAAGCATATCTTCATATCGGATCACATGGATATTAACACCGGGGGCATCCACCCAGCTTGTAACATGTCCGCTCCAGGTCATCAGCTTCTGACGTAACTGTAAATGCAGTCGTTTGGGTTTGGAACAGAAGGCAGCTTTCGGATCACCCATTTGCCTGATGGTCTCGTCGATGCTGATCCGGGAATGGTGGGCGTAGGAAACCGCCACATCCAAAGGGTTGCGGACGATGTAAACCGCCCCGAGGGTCGCTTTATTCGACACCAGCGGTTCCCCTTGATCCGTTTGGGTGTAGGCGTCGTGTATCTTCATGAAAATGGTCTCTTCGGCCGTTTCTACCAGTTGTTCATAGACTCTCGGTCGGAGACGGTCCACTTCGTCCGGCAACAGATCCGCGGCGTCCGTCCCTGCGGACTGATCGAATAGAAGCCGGGAGCTGGCAATGGATGTGTCCAGTTGATTGAAGTCAGCCGGAGCTTCCTCATGACATCTCAAATTGGTCAGAAATATCCGAAACCAGGTGTTGCCTGACTTGGGATAGGAGGCTATCCAGTAGATGCCTTTCATGAGAACACATCCTTTTCCACAAGATCGGCAAGCTTTTCCGGCTGGAAGGGCGCATCTGGCCGGATTAGGATAAACATGTCAACGTGCTTGGTAATGGCCGTGCAAAGCCGGTGGTGAAATGATTTGTTGATAAGCCTGTCCAGAAATTGTACGCGGTAGGTATTGTTAAACAAGGCGATGAACTTATCCTTACCCCGGATGGGATTCAACTCAAAAGACGGGTTATTGGCACGGTTGATAAAATAGATGGCCTTTAAGGGCAAATCTGTCCGGCAAAACCTGGCACGCGTATCCAGAATATATTTTTCCAGACCGGGGCGAACATTTGTCAGTTTGGTGGGATCGGCTGTTTTCAGGACGTTCAGGGCGTCCGCCCACAGCTTGAACTGCGGGTACCCCGGAATTGCTAATGGCAGACCTGTTTCATCGAGCCTGACCGCGCAGACATCATCAGCCAGCATCCGGTATCCACGGTTGTAAAGGGTCATGGCCAAAGTGGATTTCCCCATAGCGGAAGGTCCGCAGAACATGACGGCCCGGCCACCCATTTCCATGACGCTGGCGTGTATGGGAACCAACCCGCGCTGCTGGAGTAAGGCGCCGCAAGCGGAACCCAATAGAAACAGGCGCACCGCTTGTTGGTTAGCATCGGGAGAAGGCTCTACGACAATCCGGTTACCGTTGGTCACGTGGTATCTGGCCACATTATCCACACTCAGCAGAAACTGATTTTGCGTCATTTCATAGCGAACGCCCCGGAATTCGGCATCCGGCAAAGATCCCAGCGTGCTGCCCATAGCTACGTTGATAGCCGCCGGACCCTCGCCATCAATCAGCTCCGGGCATTCAAGCTCGGACATAATATTCAATCCCCAACAATAATAGCTGAACAAGTCCTTCTTCATGAAAATATCCTTTGGCTGTCATTATCTTTCATCAACCACTCCTGACTCTTAATTCCACACTCCCAGTTCTTTGCACCAATATTCCGGATCTGCCATGTCGATGGACCGGCAGGCCAGGCACACAGGGTTCTTACCGTTCGTATTAACTGTTTGGCGGACCTGTCTGATGAGATCATGGTTCCAGAGACGTGAAAAGGATTCCTCATTGAGGTCCGTGGCGTCAAAGCCAATACGGGTATCCACGCCGACGCAGCAGAATTGCATCTGGCGCTCCTGATGCCGCCGCCCGTGGACCAGAAAGCCTTGATACCAAGGCGAATAACACTGCTTCGGCGTCGTCAGCTCCCGAATGCCCTCGAAAATGTCAACGTCCCGGCGCGTAAAGTCAGGAGGCCGGTCAAAAATCCGGATTCCCAGCTCCGCGGCCCTTTTTTCCGATCTGGCCATCCAATCATCAAAAACATCCGGCTGATAGTAAAGGGATGCCGTATCGGGCATAGCGCATTCCGGCATGGAATAGGGCATAAAATGGGAAAAGTTGACGGCATCCGCCCCGAGGGCATGGGCCAGTTCTACGAATTTGACGGTCTCGTGAATATTTTCCCTGTTAACTACCATCAAAAGAATGATTTCCGGCTGGGCCGGTTTTTGCCTCTTTTTTAACTCCGCCAAAAAGGCCACCTGCGTGCAGACGTGATCAAAACCTTTTGCGTGCATCATTCCTTCCCAGGTTTTCCCTGTAGCCGCATTGAGGGAGATCCTGATCCTGGTGAGCTTTCCGGCAAAATCGGTGCATAGTTTATTGTTCAGACCAATGCCGTTGGTGATGACCCGCAGGATCAGATGAGGATAGGTGTTTTTTAAGTATCTGAAGATTTCCGGAAACTCCGGATTCATCAGGGGATCGCCAATGGCGCCCCCCAGTCCGAGTTTGCCCACGTATTTCAGAAAAGTCATCCCTTTGATATCGGCCAGGGTGAAAAAATCAGCCTGGGAGGACTTAATGGGGCGATAGTTGCAGAATTCACAGTGGGCGTTGCAGAGGGTCGAAAGATTCAGGGCAAGGTCATAGGGATAGGATTTAACTGCTGCCAGGCTGTTGCGGCTCTCAAAGTGGAGCAGCTTGCGGTTGGCGAGATGCGGCCGGGCTGACTGCCGCATCTCATCAAACAATCGTTCCTGGGAAAGGGAAAAAGCCCTGGCTTTGAAAGCAGGGTCCGACCTCTCAAGAGCGCAAACATCTTCGTGGGAGAAGCCCGAGCCGCCAAGAGTTTCGATGAGTTCAGGATGAACGGTATCAGCGGTAAAACAAGGAGCCAGCACGGCTAGGGTAAATGTTATCTCTGACCGCCTTTTCGCGCCGACCGCAGAACGTATGGCCGCGAACCAACCTTGGTGAGGCTCAAACAGCTTGCGGCAGACGCCAAAAAAAAGAGCCTTCCGGTCCACAATAGCCTTGGGGGCAAAGGGATTTGCCTGCGTGCTTTCCAGGAGCCAAAGGCCTTCTTTTTCCATGCGGGTTAACATTGTTATCAGGATGTTCGGGTCAACAAAGGGGTATTGCAGATCAAGGAAAATCATATAGCGGTTCTTGAACATAGCCGGTAAGTGCGGCAACATCCAAAACATACCGAAAAAGGACCGGGAGGCAATCCGATATCCTTTGTCTTTAGCGCCGATTAAGTCCTGACGGGCCGGAGCATTTTCTAATACCAGCAGCTTTTCTTTTACTCCGGCCCGCGCCAGCCGCTCGGCTATAATGTCTAGCAGTGATTTGCCTGATATCTCGAGAGGATATCCGGAGGCGCCGCCGTCATCAGACCGATTCCGGCAATACACGATTGCAGCAGCAGATGCCACGGCTGTCACCTCGGCTGAATCAGGATTGTATTGTTTTTTTGAAGTTCTGCGAGAAATTTCAGGACATCCCTCTCGCAGGTCGGGCGATCCACATCGAACTCCTCCAGGAGTAATTTGATTAAATCTGATACTTTACAAGGGGTTTCGATGAGTTCCCAGATGCGGCTGCCAATGGAATCTATGCCGTAATAAGCGCCATTTTCAATGCTCATCATCACCACTTCACCGTCGATGTCGCTGGCAACAATGTCTTTTGTCTGGCAAATCGTTGTATCCATTGAAATATCCGTCATGATTCCTCCACTTTTCAAAGTTCTCACAATCTGCGAGTGCGTATACACAAACCCCGGCAAGAAGGCAAGTCTTAAAGAACATCACTGTATTGCTGAAAAAGTCGAAATTATGGCTAATGCTAACGATTCTGGAGCAACCACCTAAAACGCATGTCATTTCCGGCTATGCGTCGCCGGCCCTGACAGCCAGTCTGCAATAAGGTTTTTACGTCCAACAAGGGCTTTCAACGGGGCATCGGTTTGTCCGAAATTTTTCAGGGTGTGGCTGTGCCGGCGCAGTACATCTATAAAACGGCGAGGGTAGCAGCTATAAATTCTTATGGAATTCATTGAAAGTGAATATTGGACAGCGATGATGGCCCTTGGCAGAAAGACCCGCTGCCAGAAAATCCGGATTTTGCCCCAGAGGCGTCTGTTTCCCAAAAGTTCTGCTAAAGGTGCGTTGATCGTGTTGGCGAAGATTTTATCTGTGAAAACCTGGGTACGGGCGGTTTCAATGATAGCTTCGGTCATGTCTGCGGGCCGCAGCCTTTTCAAAATGTCCACCGGAACATCGGCCCCCGCCATCTCCTTTGCCAGCCGCAGGGCGAGGTAAACGCCCCGCTGCCATCCCCAGGCGTCAGCCCGCGTTGCTGTGGTCTGCCAGTCAAAGTCCGAACCGAAATGAGCAAGTATTTCTGCAATATCGCAAGACGGCCGCAGGCCAAAAGCAAACTGATGCTGATAGGAAGTGTGCATGCAAAGGTGCAGCAGCAGGTCTTCGGGTGCAAGCGTCAGCGCACGGCAGCCGTTAATTTGAACGGGCAGGGCGCGCTCCCACAGGCCACCGGGATCGATACTGTAGCTTTTATTTGGCACTGTAAGGTTCCAGTGGATTTCTAATTTCGCATGGCCCTTTTTGATCATGGGGGGCAGGTGATGCTGCGCATTGAGGGTACTATCCACGAAAAAGGGCCTAAGCGGCGTATAGCTCATGCCCATAACAATATCCGCAATCCGCTTGAGATCGGCAGGATGGGCCAGCACGTCGATGTCGTTCATTTCCCTTAGTCCGATGTTGTCGTAAACGGAATCAGCCAGGAATATGCCTTTGAGGAGGATCAGGGGTATTCCTTCCGGTTTCAGGGCGGATAGGAGGATGCGCAGGTCCCCATACAGGCGCAGGTTGCGCATGGTGTTCCGGTGGGAGACTTTCCGAAGCGCTTCTGCCGTCTCGATGGGAACGGCATCATCAAGCCCTTTTTGCTTGAGCCGATGCCAGAGCAGGGGCATAATCCGCTGATCTGTCGCCAAGGTCAAAAGGGACTGCCAACGCTCCGGTGAAAGACCGGAAAGACAGGCAGTATCGAAATCTGATTCGTCTCTTTTCAAACAGTCAATCAGGAGGCGGCAAAGCTCCCAGTCCAGCGCTTCCGCAGATGCCCCCTGGTAATTCTGTTTTGAGTGTTGATCTATATCATTCATGATTCGTATCTGTTTTATGCATGCTTACCCTTCAATTGCCTGGTCCAGGATGCTTCATAGCTACCCTGAGACGCCAGCAGCTCTTCATGGCTTCCGGATTCAACGATGCGGCCTTTGTCCATAACGTGAATAACATCTGCTTGCAAGGCGGTTGTGAAGCGGTGGGTGATGATCAGGGCGGTCCGGCCGGCGACGAGTTGGCGAAAACGGAGCAGCCAGTCCGCTTCCGCCCAGGAATCCATGGCGCTCGTCGGCTCATCCAGAATGATGAATTCAGCTTGTCTTAAGAATGCTCGCGCCAGGGCCAGGCGTTGCCACTCACCGGCGCTCAGTTCGGCGCCGCCGAACCATTTTCCAAGCACCGCTTCATAGGCGTCGGGCAGGCGGCGGATCGGCGCATCCGCACCAGCTTCCCGGGCGGCCGCCTCGATCCGCTCCATGACCGGATTATTGTCGATGTCGCCGAAGGCGATATTGTTGAAGACGGTGTCATGATAGCGCACCGGTTCCTGAAAAAGCACGGTGATCCGCTGCCGCAACGCCGGAAGGGAAAGGTTTCGGAGGTCCGTCCCGTCGAGAAGCAGGCGGCCTTTTTCAGGATCATAAAACCGGCAGATGAGCTTGATCAGGGTGGTTTTGCCGGCGCCGTTTTCACCCACCAGGGCAGTGATTTGTCCGGATGGAATCTTGAGGTTGAAACTGTCCAGGGCGGGGCGAGAAGTACCGGGATAGCAGAAGGTGACGTCTTGAAGCTCCAGCGCTTCATGCAGGCCGGGATGGGGGAGCGGATTGGCCGGCTCGCTGATATTTGGTTTGAGCGACAGAAATTCAAACAGGTTTTCCAGAAACATGACGTTGCGGTAAATTTCGCCGGCGCTGCTCAAAAGGGAGCGCATCATGCGCTGCCCCTGAAAAAACGCCTGAACAAAAAGAGCCAGATCACCTAAGCTCAAACTTCCTCGCGACGCCTGAAGACCCATCCAGGCCAAAGCGCCGGCCATGCTGGCCAGACCAATCAGCGCCGCCACTGCTGTGGCATAAGCTTCACTGCGGGCAAGTTGTACTTTCTCCCTGCGCAGGCGTGTGCGCAAGTTGGCAAAAAGATTCCGAAAATGGGGGCCGAGGCCGAATAGGCGCATTTCTGCAGCGGCCTCTCGCGACGTCAGCATCATATCGTAGTAATTGGTTTTGCGGATGGCGGTCGTGTTACACAATCGCCAGCGGTGAAAGCGCAGCGTGTGACGCATGACCACTACAAGGGCGGGCAGAGTGCTAAAAGCCAGCAAAAGCGGAATCCAGATTCCGAAGGTCAGCAAAACGCCCGCCATGGCAATCAGGGTGATCAGGCTTTGGAGGAGACTGCCTGCGTTTTCAATCAGTGCGGCGGGACGGGAAAGCGCGTCGATGCGGGCACGGTGCAATTGATCATAGTAGCCGGGATTGTCGTAGAAAGACATATCCAGACTCATCGCCTGCGCGTGAATAAGTTCATGAACAGCATCCTGCACTTTCTCGGATTGCGCCGTGCGCAGCCATCGATTGACGCTCTGAAAGACCTCGATGCTGATCAACACCACGACCATGGCCACGGCGGCAGGAATCAGCGTCGTTAAACCCTGCCAGCCGCTGCTGTCGGCAATCATTTTGGCTACACCGTCCACCAGAGCTTTGGTGAGATAAACCGAGGCGACCGGAAGCAGTCCCTGGACCAGCAGCAATGCCGCCCATACAATAGCCAATCCTCCGGCTGCGCGACGAACCAGTTGGAAGGCCTGTGGCAGATAGGGCAACTG
>Ga0247841_10012810_pt1 | contig 10851 bp, 14 predicted proteins | sample LaCruzMarch2015__2_FD_192410 | JGI IMG/M metagenome (GOLD analysis project Ga0247841, IMG submission 192410) | Freshwater microbial communities from meromictic Lake La Cruz, Castile-La Mancha, Spain - LaCruzMarch2015_18m | ecosystem: Environmental > Aquatic > Freshwater > Lake | place: Spain...
CCTTCATTAGATCATCCAGGAGCTGTGCATCTTCGTTCGTTCCACTGATAATCTTTCCGCTCTTGTCTCGGACAATAACGCTATCTGCCCACTGGGCAGCGACATCGCGTCTGTGCACAAGGGAATACGAGGCTCCACAAATCATGCCGTCTTTAACGGCAGAGTTATGATAAAATTTATCAGCAATTCCGTATGCCCTAAGATCGACTGCGCTGGCTTCTTGCTTTGCGCGCTCCGCCGGATCACTGCTAAATACAACCGCGCTACTGTGGACAAGGCGCAGCGGATTTGAACTCCACTGCGTAGAACCATCTTTGGTTGCCCAGGATTTAGCTATGTCTGCCAGACGATTTGGCAGCATTATGTCATCAGTATCGAAGTAGGTAATTAGATCGCCTTGAGCCATGGAACAGCCTATTCGCCGCGGCATACCTCGGTAGTGAGTTACCAGAGTTTCCTGATTGACTTCGCTCTCATACATTCGCTTTGTAGTCTTAGGCTTTGTTATGTATGCGAACTTAATCAGCTCATTATCGGCGTAAATACTTTCGTACATTCGCTGGGTTATGTCGCATCCGTCGGCTACAATGATCAGCTCCTTGTCAAGATGAGTTTGACCCAGGAAGCTATTGACTGCTCGCACAAACTTTTCCTTAGGCCTGGTTCTAGAGTCCGGGTAGTCGTGGAGGTATGACTGCATTACAACTGATATTTTCATGGTATGCCTCATTTTACAAAATTCCGTTCTGCACATGTCTGTCCCAGCCGGCAAGTACCGCTGGAGCGCCACCGACGCCTTCACGTCGGCTGGCCATGTTCGCGTACTCTTCCGTCTTGGCCTTCTCTGCGTAGAGGTCGGCAAGAGCGGCGAGGATTTCCTCTGTCTTACCGGTACGGGCCAGCAAGCCATCGAGCACGTCCTTGACGGAAGGCTCACCGCCGATTCCATCGGCTGCGTTTCTGAGGGTCTTGGCGACGAGTAGCTTGTTCATATTAACCACGCTTTCCACCGGAGTACGCCTTGGCGGCTCCGGCTTTAATCATATGCTCGCTCAGGTTCACGTCGCCCAGCCAGACGTGAGCAAGGAAACGACCGAACTTCTCGGTGGAGTCCGGCTTCTCGGTCTTCATGATGACCTTCGTACCCGCGGGCAGAAGGCTCTGCATCAAAGCCTTGGAGGCAAGGCCAGCAGCCTTCGTCACACCGAACTTCTCCGGTGCGTCGATGCCAACGATACGGACCTGCTTCTTGAAGCGGACGATGACGTCAAAGCCGACGTCCTTCTCGATGAAGACCTCAATCGTGTCTCCGTCAAGGACGCGAATGACCTCGGCCTCGTACTCGTAGACGGGCTTCAACTCCGGCGCAGAGGGCGCGGATGCTTTCTTCTTCGTGGCCATGGTTTCTCCTACTGGAAGCCGATACAGCTTCTTGACCTAGTCATTGTTGCAAGCTCGGCAGCGCTGCCTTGAAGCCGAAGTGCAGTGGCTCTGGCAGGTCGTCCAGAGTTTTCATCTCCGCTGTCTTCGGTGATAATAAATCTCTCAATAGTGGCGGTGTTCATTGCAAAAAAAGCTATCAAGTGTTTTTTGAAGTAGATCTAAAACAAATTCCCTAGCCGAGTCTTTTACATCTTGGCTTCCACTAAGAGCAGGCACTAGGGTAGGTGTAACTACCTGCGACATGTAATGATCCATGGCCGAATCAGATCAGTCTAAGTCATAAGGCGAAAATATGAAGATATCTGTAATTATGCAAGTATACCTGGGCGACTACCCAGGTGCCCGAAGCAACCCACAGTATAAATTCGTGCGGGCAGTGAGCAGCTTTCTTCTTCAAAAGCACCCGGACAAAGAATTAGTGATAATAGCTGATGGCTGTAACGATACAAAAGAAATATACGAACGCCTATTTTCAAGCTTTGAAAGCATCAAGTTCATATACCTTGCTCGAGACAATACCCCCAGGACGTATCAAGTAGTCGATGGCAAGAAGCATTTCAGAGGCTTGCCTAGAGAAGTGGGAAGGTCCGTGGCTACGGGCGAGCTGATAACATATGCTGATGCGGATGATATAATGCTGCCCTCGCATCTAACTCATTTAAATGCCGGGTGGGAGCACGCCTCTGCCGACAAGATGTGGTCTTATGGCACAATAGCTACAAGGCCTAAGTCTGAGCTGGCAAAGCCGGCTGGCAACGACCCGGTCAACCTTAGGCTTTTTGGATACCCTATAGATCATGAGCTGTATCCTTGCCACCTGTGTCCGCCGGGCTTAATGATATCTGCTCCTTGGCTGCTTGCTCACCGGCCACATGTAAAAGCAAGATGGCGGGATAGCTTTGACGTACTAGATGACAATGGCAAAAAAATAGCAGGCCAAAGCGAAGATGCCGCGTTTGTAGATGAGTTATACAAAGAATCCAATGGTAGCAAATATGACTCAGGAACATATGTAATATGCCACGGCAAAGGTGATAAGCCGGGAACCGGAGGCTGGGATATCTAGGAGGGCGGCGTGAAAATCTCGGTAATAATGCAGGTTTATCTAGGCGAATATCCGGGTGCTCGCAGTAACCCGCAGTACAAATTCGTACGGGCGGTAAATAGCTTTATGCTGCAAAAGCATTCCGACAAGGAATTGATTATAGTTGCTGATGGATGCAACGACGCCAAAGGTATCTACGAAAGACTGTTTTCAAGTCTAGATAATATAAAGTTTGTGTATGTGGCGAGAGGCAATATCCCAAGGATGCGCGAAGTAAGCAGCAACAAGAGATACTTCCGGGGGCTGCCGCGACAGATAGGAAGGTCGCTTGCTACTGGCGAAATCATCACCTACATGGATGCCGACGATCTAATGTTACCAAGTAGATTATCTCAACTCGATAGCGCGTGGCTGCAAGCCGGACCCGACAAGATATGGGCATACAACACGATGGTTGTTCAGCCAAAGACGCCTAGCTTCACACTGGCCGCAGACTCTCCTATTGATCTGCGCCTATTTGGTTTTCCTATAACCGAGCCGGTGTATGCTGGTTATATGGCGCCGCCGGGCTATATGATTGCTTCGCCACCAGCTCTATCTCACAGACCAGACGTCAATAGCAAATGGAAAGATACCTGGGAAGAGTCTGATGCAAATGGCAACAAGATCTGTGGAGGCAGCGAAGACGCAGCCTTTGTAGACGGACTTTCAGCAGAAGCGCCCGGCTGCAAACACGACTCACCTACATATGTTGTTTGCCATTACAAAGGCGATCCATCATGCCCAGGCGGCTGGGATATCTAATCAAGGATGTAACTGAAACCTATGACAAAAACAAACTCAAGAAAAGTTCGCATCGCCATAACTATAAACCTTACCGATCCAAATGCTTCTTTCTTTGGAAACGGTCTGCGCCAGAACGTAGTAACCCTGCGCGACCTTTTTGAGAAGTGCGAGAATGTTTCAGATTCCTACATAGTAAATTTTTCTAATACGGTGTTCCCCCCGGACTACAACGGTCCGTGGAAGCCATACCTCCAGCATCTAATCTCTTTTGAAGATGCGCTAGAGAAATGCGACCTACTGGTACTGGCGACGGCCAAGCCCAATCCTGCCCAGGATGCCAAGATAAAGGCAGCTGGCATCAAGACTGTGAACCACATCATGGGACCTGAGTTCGCCATCATGACTGAGCAGATCCTCTTTAAGGATGAGAAGCGCGGCCTCTATGGCAGGGATCGCGGCAGCGTATCAGCTACCTGGATATCACCACACTTCTTTGAACGAGATCGCTGCCTATTTGAAACCGTTAATGGCTGCCCTTCTTATGAGGCGCCCTATGTCTGGAGCCCGACATTTATCGAGGCAGACGCACAGCGACTGAAAGACGGCGACCCTGCTAAGTATCCGGGCAAGTATGTTCCGGGCCGCAGCGCAAAGCGCATCTCTGTGTTCGAGCCCAACATAAACGTTATTAAGACAAGCCTGGTTTCGGTCATGGCTATTGAGCGCGTCTACCGCCAGTGGCCTGAGGCAATTGAAACATCAAGCATCTTCTGCACATCTGGCATCGCAACCAAGCAGGATACCATAGACTTTGTAGGTGGCCTTGATGTTTATCGCGCCAAGAAGATGTTTTTCAATAAGCGCTATCCAATTACCTGGGCGCTACAAACACACACAGATATAGTGCTCAGCCACCAGAACCAGTGCGAACTTAATTACTTGTGGCTAGATGCCGCTTGGTTAGGCTACCCCGTAGTTCACAACAGCCCGATGATGCAGGACCTTGGTTGGTACTACCGGGATAATGATATTGCTACAGCTGCTAAGCACATTAAAGATATTGCAGATTCTTTTGATGCGACACACGAAGAGTATCTTCATGCTTCGCGCGGATATGCCAAGCGCTTTATGATCGGCAACCATGCCAACGTGCGCGGCTACGAGAAGCTCATCTCTCAGGTCATGGATTCCTGATCGGGCGGATGTAAAGGAAATGCTCAAGAAACGAGGTCAACATTGAAACTGATAGCCGTCTATAATGTGCCAGATCTTCCTAACCTAGAGTTCAATCACCGCAAGTATGCAGACCGCCATGGCTTGCAATTTGAGCGGGTGGTTCTTGGCACTGACAGTCTCGCAGAGAGGTACTCCGCCTATCTAGAAGCTCTACAGAAGAATGTCGGCGAAACAATTCTGTTCGTTGATAATCACACATACTTCGCCAACTTTGACTTCCTGCCACAGCCCGAAGGAGACTGTCTGCTCCAGAAACACGAAGACACCTATATCACAGGGCTTATGCTAGTCAAGAGCAATGATGCGACCATGCTATGCTTCGAGCAAGCCCTTACGCTAATCAACAGACACGGCTACAAGATGGGCGGATGGCAGGAGATTAGGCGCGACAAGGTGCTTTTCCCGAAAGGATTTTCAAAAGAATATCCGCACAAGCAGAATGGCGTATACTTATGTGCAAGTGTTTTCGCTCACAACAACATACTGGCTGTTGCCGATCAAAAGGCTGTGCTCGCGGTGACATTCGCGCACGCAAAGATGAAACCAGACGAAGGTGAGTACTATGCAGAGGCCATGTGCAGCAGGCAGGGCGCAGCTCCAGCTGTTCCAGCCGAAGACTTTGAGTGCTTTAACCCAGGCGGCAAGCACGCCTTTGTCACTATGTACACGCCCAATATCGCTGAGATGGGTATCCTGTCTGAGGAAAACCTCAAGCTTTATTGCGCCAAGAACGACATCACATACTATGTGTACCGCGGCGTTCCAGCCGATCTGGCTGCTGCCGGTGTAGCAGACGCATGGGTCAAGCCCTGGCTAATACTAAAGCATTTCGATCCGCACATCACCGCATCGTGGATCGACTCAGATATCCTTATCGGCTCAGACTGGAAACTGGACTTCAGTCGCGAAGTGGCTTGCTTTAAAGATCCCGGCGGGTGGGAATTCAATTCTGGCTTTATGATGTTTGCCACTACAGATAAAAATCGCGCGCTGCTGGACGACGTGATCGCTAGCATCCGCGCAATCAACGGCAAGCTGGAAGGGGTATATAACCATGGTGGCGACCAGCCCCGATTTATTGATGCCGTGCTCAAGCACTATCCGGGATATGCTCCGCTAAGCGCGCGCCTCGGCAATACTCACCCGGGCTTTCCAAGCTCGATACCTCCGGCAGCAACAGACAAAATGTTGCACTTCATGGGGTATGCAAAGCCGATACGAACGGCGCTAATGGCAGGCTACTCCAGTGTGATGAACCGCAAGTATAAATGCTAAAGAGGAACCCGCAGCTAACTACTGCGGGTTTCAAGTATCTTAGCAGGAGATAGTACGGGACTATTCTCGTCGGCAGAGATACCAATACTGGCGAGGGCCTTGATAAAATCCTGCGTTTCCGGCAGGTCGCCTACATTGAACACCGGATATATACCGGGCATAGTAGCGATGGTATTGCGGTCAGCGTACGCGTGATAGGCATACCACTCTCCGTCTGAGTGGCTACCAGGAATACATATCGTGTGGTGATAAGCCCAATTACCACCTAGGCCGGCCCAGCCAATAAAGATGCCAGCGCCATACCTCTGGGCAGACGTCCGTGGTACTAACTCTAGGGCAGCCAGAAGCTGCTCTAGGCGCGGCCACCTGGTATTGGGAGGCAGCACTTTGTTTATCTCCAGTATATGAAACTGCATTGCCCACTTATCGAGTTTCATTTGCACCACCCTTTATAGCAGGTACCCAGGGCACATCGGCTTCGTTAATTGCCCGATGCAGTTCGTCTATCAGATCGGGCGGAGTAGGATAGTCCACCCAGTTCTTTAGCCGGGCAAGCAGGTGGATCAGTCGCGCATACTCCGCATAAGAAACGGTACAGTTGCACCCAGTCAAGGGTCCGCAAGCGCTACACTGCAAGTCCATATCAGCCCCCTTCGCTCTGCTGCTCCATGATCCATGCAACTGCATCTGCCTCTGAATCAAATCGAAGATTGACCGTGTCGGTCCTATTAGACACCAGCCATTTGCCAGTAGGATCTACGCACGACCCGCACAGGCAACCCGGACTTGCCACGTATTCCATTTCAACAGTAAAGCGATAATCAAGCAGTTCCTCTACGGCTGCCTGCGCGTAAATGCGATCATTGGCGCTACCACTGGCCAAAACAGGCCCGCCCTCAATATTGAAAACTTCCCAGGAGTAATTCCGAGTACCCTGCGCTCGAACCGAGCCGATACGGACGCCATTTGTAAGCGACCACAAATCGCCTTGTTTTCGCCAGTCGGCATTATACAAACACGCCATAGCACCTGCCCTCAAGTCTCAAGTAGTAAATATAGTGAGTAGCGGCAAAGCATGATAACCTAGGCTATCCTCGATCTTTACTCCACCCATTGGCGACCAGCGCCAGCGGGTGGCGCCGTGATCTACGATAACTTCCGGGAGATTTCTCCTGTCCCGATAAAGCCGGATCTGCCACTCAAACAACTCAAGGTGCGGTTCTCCGCATACAAGCCTGGCTGCCTCCAGCCAATGCCGCTTATCATATGCTTCCAGGATCAAATAGTTAGTTAGCTTCATTCGGCGTCACTCGGGAGTACCCTTAGAGCAATAGCACAGGTGCCGCAATAACTAGTGCGACTACACCCAAACTTACAAGAAGAAACAATATCTCTTAGAGCATCACGCATGGCGGGGGCCGCCGCAATCAGTCGAGCATCCTCTAGCTCGCCTGCGTAGCCGCCCCAAACTTCCCCGCTGCTAACGCCCATAGTGGCAACAGTAATCTGGAAACCATCCGGTGTATCCTGGATGATCTTTATCCAAGGCGAGCCGTCATCTGCGGCAATGACTTCTGCTCGCCAAGGGCCAGGTGTATACTTTCCCATTATGTTTCCAAGGCAGCTTCCACAGCTGCAATAATATCTTCCACCCTGTCCATCTGGCCATCTGACGAGTCCCACCGGCCTAGCACCCGGCAACATGCCGCTAGCAGCGCGGGGGCAGCCGCAATCAGGCGCGCGTTTGCAACGCCGGTATCGGTATGCGGATCGCTCACAACGGCAATCCGCCCGGCAGCCGAACTGACGATGCCGTCGCCGTCTGACTTCCAAGGGCCAGGCTCATGACCGGTTTCGTATTCCCATTCGGGCATATAATCAAAAAAGAAATAACTCATAGCCTCCTCCTCTGACTGAGGAGCAAGGGTTGGGTCCGATGCGCAGTCTTTTAGCGCAATCGCAATAGCTTCTTCGCGAGTAACACGGACCCGCTCGAACCCGCTGCCATCTGGCAGTTGACGCTTGTAAACTAGATGTCGCATGAGAACTCCTACTTGTAGCCTTTAACCCGTCCCCGCAGGGACGACACTTTAGGTTGTTTGATACAGGCACAGCATACACACTTTAACCCGTCCCCGCAGGGACGACACCAAGGAAGTTCAATTCAGCTGCATCTACAACATCTTTAACCCGTCCCCGCAGGGACGACACTAGAGTACAGAGGCGCGACAAGTAAATAGGTCATCTGCTTATCGCTCAGCTGTCTATATCTACTCCGAATATCACCATATCGTCCTCATCAGACCCAGTGCCAGAAACCTGGTTGACACCATGCTTAGAATGCTTAGAAATTCCAATGTTCTTTCTTATATCAGAGCACGAGTCGTAATCAAATCCCCATGCGACTAAGCCTGGTACAGAAAATGGTATAGCTTTTTCTGGTGATCTAGCGGCGACAAAAACTCCGGCATCAGGCAGGGATGCCTGTCGCTTTGTCTTAATCTTGTTATAGTTAACATTAATTTGGCTGCTCTCATAGCACACTTGCAAGGTTTTGTTTTGCAAGTTAGCGAGCGTGGTGTTCAGTTTTGAAAACCCTTCGTGAGAATCATCAACAGCTTGACGTACATATCCTTTGTCCATCGGAGAGAACGCAAAGAACTTGGCCGTATGCTGACCAGCATCCGTGGAAGTAATCCAGGTACCAAAAAACCCTGCATTCCCTCGCAGCGTGCCCTCTGCAATTTTTGGGCTGCCACCGGTCTTCTTACCAGTGCTCGCACGGGACCTGACTGCTTTGATCTTGCTCTCACTGTCCTTGATAACACCATCAATCCAACTCTTCACTGCGCCGCTGTTTGTTGAATTGAAGCCGTTTACTAGAGCTACTACTTGGCTTTTCCTAAGACACTTGCCATCAAGGTTGTCTTTAACAAAGTCACGCCACTTCTTGTGCAACTCTTCTTCGTAAACAATCCTAACATAAGCGCCAGTAGATCTAGTCATCTCAATAGGGACCACGAGAGTTACATTAGACTGGAAGCTATCGTCCTTCTGCCCCCTGAACCTGCGCACTCTCCCCAGACTTTGAATTAGCGAGTAAGGAGTGCTTAGCTCAATAACCGCATGATCATAGCTGTTGTTTAGGCTGCACTCATTAACCGGTGAAGAGTAGACATTAACTTTGTCAGTGGTTTTCGGATGTTGCGCATACATGGAATTACAAACATCAAACTTTTGCTGTCTGTCAAGCTTGTCGTATCTACTATGTAGGATAAGGCCTGGCTTCTTGTGTGAGCAAAATACATCCTGTACTCGGCTGATTGTATTAAACCTCAACCATGTAGATGGCAGCAGCTTGCTTGCCTCAGGCGGCTCGACCTGGGTCGAGAAATGGTGGAGCGTATCTATTTCATCAGGGTATGGAATTTCAATCTTCTTATAGCTCAACTTGATTTTTTTTGCATGAGAGGTGCGAAGCTCATCTAGAATGTCCAATGGAGTGGCAGAGATAAGAAGAGTCTTGGCTCCAAGCAAATCTCTAGCGGCGATCATATTTCTGAACACAGCGAGCATCGCCGTCTTCTGAACCAGCTCGTGGTACTCGTCGATAACCATTGGCTGTGTAAAATAGTCGATAAGCATATTCCTGCGAGAATGGTTAAAGTATGCCCCGAGCACACTGTCGATATTGATGATAACAATATCAGAGCAATGCTGAGGAATACCATTGTCTACTTTAGGCTCCTGGCGCTCTGATGCAGTAATCAGCTCCCTTGATTTAGCTTGCAGATTAATCCTGGTTAAGTCGCTCCCGATTGTGTCATAAAGAGATCCGCAGATGGCATTGCGCGGCGCAACAAACAGATCGAGCCTGCGCTCCCATAGGCTACAGAACGCCAACGATATTAGCGTCTTGCCACAGCCCGCTGGACCGTTCACGACAAAAGTAGAAAATGATTTGTCAATATCGCCAATCGCCTTTGCCTGGTAATCGTACAGGCTGCTAGTGCAATCTTGGGTTCCATTGCGAGAAGAAGAATCTTTATATTCACGAAGTGGATCACAAAATTTACCATCCAGATCTAGCTCTACAGTATTTAGACCCTCGCCGATTGCGCTGACCCACCTGTCTGCTTGGATGAGGCATGAAGCTACAATGGTTGCCTCGGGCACAGCCGTGCTAAACTCATGAGTAGAGTTTAGCTGCACAAGTCCGTCTTCTCTTAGGCGACCGAAATCAACAATCGACTGCTTAATCATATCATCGCGCAGCCCGGTCACAGCTTGGTCCACAGATGGGATGGTGTTGACATCGAACTCCCTATTGCGCGTGTGATCATGGTGATGATACACCGCGTATGCCGCTAGGGAATTGTTTCTCTCGTAACTTTTATTCTCTGCAATGGCAAACCACGACAATTGATTGTGGTAGTAATACTTTTGCTTTTTATCGCCCTCTACGTGGTCAAGCTCTGCTGACTCTTCGTCGGTGTCAGGATCTTCATCGGCCTTTTTCTTTTTACTATTGGCCTTTAGCATCTGCTGGAATGATGGCGAGGCCTTGCCTATATCGTGCAGATAACCGGCCAAGGTAGCTTGGTCTACGATGATTTCTCTCAGCTCGTTGTCTGCCATGTTTCGTGTCACATGGTCAGCGAGCGCCCTGGCTACAATACCAACTGCGCGACTGTGAACGGTCAACAGCTGGCCTTCCTTATTAGCGAGAAAATTCATTATGATTCCTTGTTAATTGCCTTAGTCTATATCTAATTTAGAAATCTTATGTTGACAAATTGTTCAAACATCTGATTGGCATTGTGACCCGTCCCCGCAGGGACGACACGTTGTGAACCCGCGCCGCGTAGCGGCTGGAGCACTTTAACCCGTCCCCGCAGGGACGACACGCGGCCTGTACGCTGAGCCATCTTGGACTTTAGCTTTAACCCGTCCCCGCAGGGACGACACTCTTAGCTACTGCTCTAAGAGCACCTATGACTACTTTAACCCGTCCCCGCAGGGACGACACAGATGAATTTGACGTAGAAGAGCTAATAGAGCTCTTT
>Ga0247841_10012811_pt1 | contig 10850 bp, 11 predicted proteins | sample LaCruzMarch2015__2_FD_192410 | JGI IMG/M metagenome (GOLD analysis project Ga0247841, IMG submission 192410) | Freshwater microbial communities from meromictic Lake La Cruz, Castile-La Mancha, Spain - LaCruzMarch2015_18m | ecosystem: Environmental > Aquatic > Freshwater > Lake | place: Spain...
GCTATACAGCTTGATTATGTTGATGATGCTTTGTTCCTTGAAAATATATCAGTCTGAATAATAGCACAAGATAAGTGAACAGCACAGCTGATAAGAAAAGATAAAATTGAGATAGCACTTGATAACTTACCTATACGATGTAAAGAATACCGATCTTATGACAAAGAGAATGCAACAGAAATACAGTTTAGTAATTGATCTTCTATCTATGTTTCTAATTCTTTTAGATGATGAACACTACAAAGACTTCATGTATCTGAATACTGAAAGATTTGTGCAAAATATCCTGAAAAAGCATTAGAAATACAGACATGAGCGATTGAATCTGTTGCGATGGATCAAGAGATAACTATTGAATCAACAGCTGAATGAAATGAATGAGATTTCTACGAGAAATGTGATCAATTTAATAAATTGATGTGAAAACCACATACACCACTTGATTATAAATTCTTCTTCTTCCCACGATGGTTAGAAGAAACATACTCATACGAATGACTTGTTGTTACTATTCCTAGAGAGCTTGAAGATTATTTCAAAAAGCTTGAAGATGAATACTGAATATATCTAAGAGATTGACAGAAGAACCGATATTATTTGAAGCAAAAAGATTTGAAAGATAACATGAAGCGTGAATATCCATCTGTTTATCAAGAAGCTTTTGAAATTGCTACTGCATGATCATACCGAGAAAGTCAGATAAACATGGCTTATCAACAAAATAGAGTTACTAGAGTGCCTTATGATCCTAATCTTATGGTTTACACTTGCCGAGATATCTGATGAGCATGATGATGAGATGACACAAGTGTACGATTCTTCCAAATATTTAGTAATGAAATACGCCGAATTGACTACCGAGATTGATCATGATATGCTATGCTATATGTTTTAAAGAATATTATATCTGAAAAACCTTATAAATATGCTGCACATATTTGACCGCATGATATGAGGGTACATGAACAAATGAGTTGAGAAACTAGACTAGAGATAGCAAAGAAAGCTTGATTTAAGTTTACTTTAGTTGAATCTCCTAATTGAGCAGTTTCAAATAGAATTGATATCGTACGTAATTTATTTCCAAACATGCGATTTGATAGCAAGTTCTGTTTAGCTTGACTAAACAAGATAAAAAACTATAGAAGAAAACGAAACGAATCAACATGATCGTTTATGGATCAAGTTGATAAAAACTGATCACAACATAGTGCCGATAGTATTTGATACTGATGTCAGTATATATCCGAATACTTGTTGCCCAAACTATGAAAGAGTGATGCAGAAGAAACAGTAATTAAAATGAACCAAAACATAAGAAAGGGATAATTTATTTTCTAATAATCAATAAATGGTTAAAAAATCTAAATCAGAAGATGAATACATGATAGCTAGAAAAAAGACTGCTGAAAAAGATATCAGAGAAGATATACTAGAAAAAATGGAAGATGATAAATGAGTTAATCTTTGAACTTTCAAATGAGAAGCTTACGATGAATCAATGTCAGAAGATGAACAAGAAGAAGTCAGAGTTGCAGTTATGAAAGAATTGAAAATATCTGAAGATGCTTTATCAACAATTCTATCAGAATATACAGACGTTAAAAAAGCTTACTTAGATAACGAAAAACGTGAAGATCCTTTCTATGTAGATTATAACTTATTATTCAATAATGTTGATATGCTTATGGCTTTGTCATATTCAAACGAGATGAAAGCTATATTTACATGAACATCATCTGCTGACCACCAAAATAGTGATATAATTACAAAGACTGCTGAATATGAATACAGAGAAGAAATGAACATGGATATTACAGAATATGAATTATTGATGGATAATTATTTATTCTGAATGTGATCTGTAATACGAGAACGAGATGAAACAACAAATACTCCAATACCTAAATGCTGACCTGCTGAATACTTTAGACCTGATCCATTATGACGATGACACGTTGATAAATATAGAAATTTCTGATGGTATTGAAAAATGACTAAGTACCAAATGAGAACAGTATGAGATTTTTTCAATATTGATAAACTTGTAACAACTAGCCGAGATAAACAAGATAATTCTGACTTAAATAATAACTGATCTAATGTTTCAATATCTCCTGAAGATTCAACAGATGAGAATGCTTATTTTGATGTATATAATCATTTTAGAACTAAAGAAGATTGAACAAAATGTTTAGTTACACTTAGTGATTGATGAAAGACATTGATAAGATATATAGAACTTGACTATAAGATATGATGAAAACCAGTATTTCCTGTATCATTCTTATTTTGGAAGCCTAAAAAATGATTCCCAATGTGAATCAGATTATATGATTTATGAGCAAGAAAACAGAAAGTGTTATCACTATTATTGAATCTTGCAGTTAAAAAAGCAGTTAGATCAAGTCTTTGAAATCATATTATTGTTGATGAAGCAGCAGTTAAGAATAAGAATCAATTAAGACAGCTTACAGAGTTCCCTGAAATAATATTAGTTGATACACTTGATTGAGCAAAAAATCTAAACAATACAGTTGCTGAATTACAACGCTCACAAGTTCCACAAGATAATTATAATACAGATGAAAGAATTAAACAGTTGAACTATGAAGAAACATCTATCTGACCAAATCAATTATGAGTAAGTCCTGCATGAGAGCAGACATTATGAGAAGTTAGAGATAATGCTGCAAATTCTAATGTAAGATTATCACTAGCAAATAGAGTTTCTATGATATTTTGGAAAGATTTTTATAGAAAATGGTTAATGATGAAGCAATATCATTATCCTGCTTGATTGAAGAAACAAATCACAGTAGCTAGAGAATTTGGAGATAAATATATGACGTTTGAAAGAAAATATCTTGATATGTCATGAGATCCACATATAGCAATCAGATCAAAATTTGATATAGAACAGAAGAATAAGAAATTATTTGCAAATCATGTTATATTACACAGTTATATAGTGCAGTTATCAACACAACCACACGTACCATTATCAGTCAGATTATCTATGCGTAAATCACTTAGATTGCTTTGATACGAAGAAGATGAGATAATGGAATATATAGATGAATCTGCAGAAGAACAGGAAGCAAAAGCACAACTAGCAATGTTGAATAGAGATGAAAAACTTGAACCACTTACACCCGATCAAATTGATGAGTTCCATGAAGATTATTTGCATGTATATAAACAAGCAAAAACTAATGAAGCAACAAAAGCTGCAGTTATGGATAGAATCAGATTGAAGAAAGCTAGAGATGCAAAGAATGTAAAATTATATCAATTACAACAGCAACAAGCTTGATGATGATGAGTAAATAGCAATACAGCAGATGTATTAAAGGGCTGAACAAATCAGAACTCAACACTACAAGATGTGCAAATGTAATCTTTTATTTATTTATATATATCATGAACGAAAAAGATCAATATGTCTTAGAAAAATTACAAAGACAATTAGAATTGACAACAGATGCAGATGAAGCTGAAAGAATCCAAGAACAAATTGATGAATTAGAATGAACAGAATCAAAACCAAAGAAAAAAAAGAAGTAGAACATTTTTACAGTACGTGTTGTGTAACCACGCAACATGTACAATTAAAGGTATTCTACCTATTTTATATTTTACAAAAAACATCATGTCAGATGATTTAAAAACTAAAACCACAGAAGAAAATTTAGAACAAGTACAAAAAGAAAAAATTGCAGCGGAAGCTATTAAAACTGATGCTGAATTAAATGCAGAAAAAGATAGAAAAGATCGGGAAGCTGCTATTGTAATGCGAGATGAGAAAAAAGAAGAACTTATGAAACCAGTAAGTCAATGATTGATAGCAACCTGATGAACTGATTTTCTCACAAAAGAATGAGTTACTGCTCACATGAATATCCGAATGTCGCAATATCTAAAAAGAATGGCTAAGATATGTATTGAGAATCCAATACTTATTAAACTAAATCAAGATACAGCACTAGAAATTGAAAAAGCTATTGAAGATGCAGTAACAGAACATGAACAATTTGAAAGCAAGAAATCACTTGCTGCAACACTTCATCACATACAAAAATTAAAAGATGAAATTGATCCTGAAAATGTTTGAACAGTATTAGAACAGGAGAGAGAAATTATAAGACAACTTAAAAATATAATAAATACATTATAATTTTATAAATAAAAAACATCATCATGACTACAGAATTTGAAAAAGAAATACCATGATCTTGATGACAGTCTATATGAGTTATATGATTTGATATGGATTGTGATTGAACAGTAGAATATGTTAAAAAAATGTTTAAACCATCTAAGATTGATCAGGTTCTAACTTTTTATGGTATTCCATTTATCTATAAGAATGAGTATAGAAAATATCTTAAATACAGAATACAGAAAAGACACTATTGAATAGTTAACGATTATTTCACTGCAATATTGGCTTCTGAATGATACGATGTATCAGATTTTGATTACTGAAAGTTACAAGATGATTACAATATATCTGTACCAGTTGCAGAACATACATGATTAAATATGCACGTAAACTACGATGATTTCTTAAAGAAAGATGCAGCTCATAGAGAAGCACTTATAAGATGATGAGAAACAGAAAAAGATCAACAGATACAGAACATGCTAGAAATGATGGCTGAAATGAGAGAAGAAATGAAGTTATTGAAAAACATAGCATGACAACCTAATGCTTTATTATCTAAAGAAAATACTAATGACTGAACCAGTCCAAGCTGAAGCGACAGCACAACAAACGCAGAATGAAACGAATCAGATGTGAAACAACAAACCAACGAAATTATTACACCACATGAGCATGAAGAAACTTGATTGATTGTTGAAGATCAAACAGATTCAATTGACTGACATGCAGAAGAAACGATACAATGAGCTAGTAAAAGAATTGAATGAGTTGAACTGATTTGAAGTTTACCCACTAATTCCAGTGATATCTGAGAATCAGACTGATGAACCTGAACCAGTGAAACAACAGAAACCAAAAAAGACCGAAGAACAAGCTAATTTAGATGATAAGATAAACGCTATCTATGAAATGTTACCAATGATCAGAGAAACAAATAGTATTTGTCAGTTTATGTTAGAGAATAGATGATTCAATGCTGCTTACAAAGGTTACTTAGAAAAAGATAGTCAGAAACGTAAATCTGAACAACTATACGCAGTATTAGATTTCTATTGAATAGCACATACTGAAGAAAGAAACGTAGAACTATTATCAAATATTGTTTACTATAAACAAGAACATATTGATACAGTATGTCAGTATCTAGCTTTAGAATGACTAGGCTATGATCGTGATGATTTTAGATTGAGAAAATAACAATGAAAAAAAACATTACAGAAGCTACAATAGATAAAAAAATTGCAGTCATGAAAGAGTTATTAGAACACCCATGACGGAAACTTGTTGTAAAAGAAATTGATAAGGTTATGAGCGATATAAAAGCTAAGTTTTGGATTCCATGTAGTGATCAAAACTTTAGATTCAATGCACATAATCTTATAACTGAAAGAATAACAGCACTACATGTTATAAAAAATCTACCAAATATGACATTATTTGATTTTGAACAGATTATGAAATCAGATAAAGAATGAGTAAAACCAATGGAACAAAGATTAGAAGAATACGATAAAAAATTATTTAATGATCTTGCAAAGTTTATGAAGCTATAATCCCTAACGGGATTATATAGGTATGTATTGGTTTTTTGGTTATTGTAACCTGTTTTGCAAAGCCATGTGATGTTTTCCAATACATATCTATATAAATCTGTTGATTTATTAAAAAGTTTTATTATATTACCAACAATAGTCATGAGTAATCAGGACAACACCGAGTCAGGTATAAATGACAACAGCCAATCATCAGGCACATTTGATGAAGAAAACCAAGATAATTTCAACGATGACGAAAATCAAGAAGATTGATCTCAGGAAGATGAAGAAGATGAATGAGATGAATCAGAAGAACTTGATAGATCATGAAAACCTATTAGTAAGGCAGAGAAGCATAGATTATATGCTATCACAAATATACAAAATAGGAAAATTAAGGAAATGGAAAAGGAACTTTCACAAATTAGAAATTCAAAAAATCTAAGTGAAGATGACCTTGCAAAAATTAGAGAGAAATACAGTGAAGAAGATTTAGAAGTTATTGAAAAAATTATTGATAAGAGAACTACAGAGTTATTAGACAAACGTCAATCAACATCTTTAGCACAAAAAGAAATGAATATCTTTATAAAGGAACACCCTGAATTAGATGATCCTGAATTAAGACATATTAAATCTTTGCAAAAAGAGTATTGATACAGTCTAAAAAAAGCTTATAGCATCTTATTTGGTAGAAATGAAGTTAGCAATAACAACAATAAACCAAAGCACTCAGTATCCAATAGTTTCTGATGAGATTCACGTTGATCGTCTAAACCAAATGCTTCTAATGATGATAGCAAAGCTATGAAAGACATGGAAGCATATATGTGAAACAATTAAAAAAAACAATACATGGTAAATAAAACAGGGAATTTTATTTACTTTAAAACGATTTAACCATGATGGATTATAATTGAGCGAAAGCTAGTTCTAGCACTTCGTCTAATGCATTTTTGAATAAAATAGTAAAAAATGTACTTAAAAACTTTGAACCAAACGTAGTATTTAATCAATTCGGTATGATGCCTATTGATGACAGTGCTGCTGATAATGTAGTTTGGGCTAAGTTTCCTGCTTTAAATGTTACTGCTGCACAATCTGAAGTTATTGATTGAGTTACTCCAAACGATATTTCATTTACAGCTGAAACTATTACTGCGGTTTCTAAACAATACGGTTTATATGTTATATTAACTGATAAACTTACTAAAAAAGCATTATTTAATATGTCTGACATAGTATCTGAAATTCTTTGAGATAATATGGCTAGAATTATTGATAATGTAATACAAAATGAAGTTACTGATAATGCTACAAATAGGATATATGCTTCTACTACATCAGGTTGAACTAGAGCTGCTAATAGAGCTGCTTTGTGATCAACTTCTGCAATGTTTACTTATGATATCGCTTGTGCCGCTACTAAATTGAAATGAGGTAACGCACCAAGACGAGCTGCATGAGCATTCGTTGGTATAGCACACCCATTTGTTACTCACTACATATCTACAGAATCATGAGCAGGTTGACGATTGGCTATTAAACAATATACAACAGCATGAGCTGAAGATATCTACAGATGAGAAATAGGTATGATTCATGGAGTTAGAATGATTGAATCTTCTAACGTAAAAACATACGCTTCTACAATAACAGTTTATCCTACAGTTTTCTTATGAAAGAGAGCTTTTGGTATCACTGAATTACAATCACTTGAAACTATAATAAAAGGTTTTGGTTCTGCAGGTACTGCTGATCCATTAAATCAGAGAATGACAATATGAGTAAAGAAAGCATTTGCTGCTAAGATTCTTAATCAAGCATCTATAGTAGTATTTGAATCTGCATGAGTTACTGTCTAATCTATAGGGGGATTGTAAAAGATCTCCCATTTTCTTTTTATTCATTTAAATTTAATCTCCGATGACTGAAAATTCATTAAAACAAACTGATAGAAAACTAAGAGATCTTAATGTAGATTCTTCTAGTTGTCTTGAAAACTTTATGGACTACGCAGTAGGTTCTATATTAGCAGGTAATGGAATACCTGTAGTTACTGATGCAGTAACAAATATAGTTGCTACAAGACGTAACACATTTTACGTAACAAATATCAACGCACAAACTTTGCTTACTCCTGCAAATGCTGCTACATGATTGGATATAGCATGAGATGCTACAGCTTGAGATTGATATGAAATTACTTTGCAAAATCCTTGAAATACTGATGCTAAATTTAATTTTACTGTTGGTTCTGAACCAGTAGGATTCTATATTGAAGCTTGTATAACTACAGCTGATATTAGTTGAGCTGCTGAATTGTTAGTTGGTTTTAGAAAAGCATGAGTACATGCAAACGCTAGGGCTACTTATTCTGATTATGCTTATATTGGTATGATCCAAGCTGATATTAAAATTGCTACAGATTTAGCTGATGCATGAGAAACATTGACTGATACTACTATGAACGCAGCTGATGGCTGACAAGTTACATTGAGAGTAGAAGTTACTACAGATGGTAAAGTTAGTTACAAAGTAAAAAACTGATCAACTGCAACTCTTGCAGTTCCAACTGTATCACTTGACTACACATTTGCTGATGCTACAATAGTTGTTCCATCTATAAGATTGATACAACACTCTGATATAACTGGTACATGTATTGTAAATTATATCAAATGTGGATACCTAAACTAAGATGATAGTTATGTAATTATATGCACAGTAGTTGTACTATTCTACTGTGCAGAATAATTATTTAGCCCTTCTTCAAACAATATGACAACAGTTATAGTTCCACAAATAATAGCAGATGCTTACATTGAAGCAAAATGTACTGCAGCAAATGTAATTCCTGCTGATGCTATAAAATATTGTGATGACATCTATCAAAAAATGGTTGATGAAAAGAAACTGATAAATGAAGATTTTGTTAAAAAATCCAGTAAGATAGATACAGTAATTTATAAAAATAAGTATGCACTGCCTACTGATTTTGAGAAAATGAAACAAATATCTATAAAATATTCTGTTCCAACTTATGATGCACGAGCTACATGAGTATCATATATAATATGAGATAAAGTTACAAGCTGATGACTAGCTTATATATGTTGAACTGCACATACTGCATGATGAACTTTCTCATGAGATTTAGCAACAAAACGAGTACAAATATTTGAATGATATATTCCCTGTTCCCCAAGAACAGTAGATTTTGATTTTGTAAACGATTTTAATAATATTTCCGAATCTGCACCTGTATATTACTATGATAATAATGATCTATATATATATCCACGACCAAAAGCTATAGTTAAAGAGTGAATATTTTTTGATTATATCCCAGTTGAAACAACACTTACTACATCTACAGATGATGCTACTATAAAAATTGAACCAAAATTCTACGATGTACGAGTTGCATGAGTTTGAATGCTTTTTGCAAAACACATGAGAAAATTAGATCTGAAAGAAGAATTAAAGATAGATTATATGGAATGATTGAGAGAATGTAATAAACGATGGAGAGATAGACACTATAGTCCACTAGCTGAAGAACTACCATCATCTTTACTTAGATACATGAGATAATAATGGCTGACAAACCTTTAATATATTGATTGAATAGATTTGATTGATGACAGTCAGAGAATGAATTTTTGTCCGCATGAAATGATTTTGCATACTCACAAAACTTAAATATCTATGAATCACCCAAATATGTTGAATTATCAAAAGCTTTTGTTGCTATAGCATGATTTGCACCAACGGGATACATTACAAAAATACTAAGACTACCCAATGATATACAATCTAGTGCTTATTTTTCAACAGTATGAGAAATATATATAGATTCATGATCATGACCTGCTTTGGTATATACACTTACAGATGCTGATAAATTTATAGTTAATGCTATATGTTTCACATCATTTTTATTGGTTTTCACAAAAACAGATATACATAAAGTTGTTTTTACTGGAAGTGATTTTAAAACTTATGCATCATGTACTGAAGCTTTGCTAAGCTTCACATGAGATTGGCAGTGATTCTCTACAAATGAAAGCTATGACCTACCAGTATATAATTTAGATGATGCTTTATTATATTTTTGAGCATGAAGACATTTATATAGTCTTGAGCCTACTTTAGTTTGAGTTGTTACTGAAAAACCAGCACAAAAATGATGTAAAATTGTCTGATTGTCTTGGTTAAATTCCACTTTAAAGGTATATATAAATTATCTAAATGTAAATAGTCAGTTGATTTTCTACGCAAAAACACAGTCTGACATAATGCACTATAAGAATAGAGTATTCAAAGCAGTTACTACTGATTGACAATTAGATTATGTTGTATGTTCTGATTGATTATGGTTATATAACTGAGTAAATTGAACTAAATTATTTAATTATAATTTTTCTGATTTTGGTAAAACATGATCAATATATGTACCACCACAGAATATTATATCTATTGATCCATATTTTATATATATTGCTTATAATAAAAATATTATTAAACGATGAAAGAAATATACTAATTTATCATACTGATTTTCAATATCATCTGTTGAAGCAAATAATATTACAGCGATAAGCGATGAACTTACTATGTCATGAACATTATATTATGCTAGTGATGACAAAAAATGATACTATCAAGGAACAACATATAAAACAACCTGATATATGGAACTTGTGATATATTATTGAGAAACGATGGAAAAGTTAAAGAAAATTGATCGTATATTTAATGCTATTGAAGTGCTTACATGATGTAGTATTGATGTTTATTTCTCTATAAATTGAGCAGCATACTGATGAACAGCAAATTTCTCTATTGCACCACAAACTGAAAAGTTTAAAGAATTATTTGATAATGAATTATGATGATTAGATTACCACTGGATAAAAGCTAAAATTGTAATTAATTGAAACTGAACAATATCTCCTAAGCTATATGAGTTTACAACAATATCACAATATGAGAAAAATATTTAATTCAATAAATATATAATTCAATGACAATAGAAACTATAGTGCAAGGCTGAGTAACTAAATACAAGTCTTGAAGTCAGTTATTTAAAACTCAAGCTGCTGCTGAATATGCTCAAAGAAGATTGAGAATAGCATCTGCAC
>Ga0247841_10012812_pt1 | contig 10849 bp, 10 predicted proteins | sample LaCruzMarch2015__2_FD_192410 | JGI IMG/M metagenome (GOLD analysis project Ga0247841, IMG submission 192410) | Freshwater microbial communities from meromictic Lake La Cruz, Castile-La Mancha, Spain - LaCruzMarch2015_18m | ecosystem: Environmental > Aquatic > Freshwater > Lake | place: Spain...
TATCGCCTACAAACTCCTGCAGGAAGAGGGCGGCCGTGATAGCACCGCCGTACCTTCCGCCGGAGTTCTTGATGTCGGCGACATCGCTTTTATTCAGTTCCCTGTACTCATCGGGCAAAGGCAGCTGCCACAGCTTTTCGCCACCTTCGTTTGCGGACTTGACCAGGCGGCCGGCCAGCGCGCTGTCGTTGGAGAACAGGCCGGCATATAAATCGCCCAGCGCCACATGGCAGGCCCCGGTCAGTGTGGCCAGGTCGACAATTGGGTTGAGCCCATTTTTTACCGCGTAGGACAGGGCGTCGGCCAGTATAAGCCTTCCCTCCGCATCGGTATTGACCACTTCGATGGTCTTGCCGTTGGACGCCTTGAGCACATCGCCGGGTTTGAGCGCCCTGCCGCCGGGCAGGTTCTCGGTGGCCGGTATTAAGGCCGTCACATTGACCGCCGGCTTCATCTGCGCTATGGCATCCATAGCAGCAATGACCACCGCTCCGCCAGACATGTCGCCCTTCATATCAGACATGAATTCCTGCGGCTTGAGCGAGATCCCGCCCGAGTCGAAGGTCAGCCCCTTGCCCACCAGCCCGGTAACCTCCTTGCTGGACGGGTCGCCCCGGTAACTGAGTACTATAAACCGGGGTGGCTCGGCCGTTCCGCGTGCCACGCCCAGCAGGGCGCCCATCTTCTCCTTCTCCATGTGCGCACGGTCCATAACCGTTATCTCCAGCCCATGCCTGGATGCCACATCCCTGGCCATCTCCGCCATGTGCGCGGGGGTCATGTGGTTGGCCGGCTCATTGACCATGTCCCGTGCCATCAACACCGCCCCAGCCATAATCCTGCCCTTCTCCAAACCATCTTGTACAGCATCCAGTGCGGTAGCGTTATCTTCAAGAAGTATGATCTCCTCAACCTCGTGCCCGTTTTCATCCTTGGTCATGTGGCGCCGGTAAAGGTAGGCGCCCAGCAGACAACCCTCGGCCACCGCTTGTGCCGACCCGGAGTGTCCCAATGCGCCTTCGCCTGACCACATGGCCAGGGCCGCTGACTTTACCTTGTGCTTGCGCAGGGCACGTACTGCCTCGCCTGCCATGTCCCGCAACCTGTCGCTGTCCCACTCAGCCCGTTTTCCCATGCCGGCTACAACCACCACCCGTGCCGGGACCTTGCCCAGAGTATGCAGCACGTGCAGTTCGTTCAGATTTCCCTTCACCTCACCGGATTTGATAAGCTCCGCTATGACCCCGCCAAGGGCCGCGTTCAACTCGCCGGCAGCCCCCGACAGACTTTCCTCACCCTCGTAAATACCGGCAATAACAGCATCGGTTGCGATGGTAACTGCACTACCCGGCCTGGCCTCAAATTTCACTTTTTCCTCCAGAGTATAACATTATGTAAATATGGGAATGCCTCCATTCCGGATAATATTACCACCTTTTAAGCAACTTCAATCTGATAATTGATTTATCCCGGCCGGCAATGGTACAATATTATAAAATAAACCTTTAAGTCAGCCCAGTGAGGCTGGCAAGGGAATGATGAAGTTACACCGCCGCACCTCCGGTCTTGGCACATGTGCTTGTAACAGACCTCTTGCCAGCACGGGCAAGGGGTTTTTTTAATGCCCGAAAAAATACTGCTTAATTCCACCGATATCGAAAGGGCGCTGGTTCGCGTTGCGCACGAGATACTTGAGCGCAACAAGGGCGCTACCAACATCGGCTTCGTCGGCATCAAAACGCGCGGCGTCCCGCTGGCCCAGCGCCTGGCCGGCATCATCCGCAACATGGAGCAGGTCGACATACCCGTGGGCTCGCTTGATATAACCCTCTACCGCGATGACGTCTCGTCACTGAGCTTCAAGCACGTTGTCCAGCAGACCTACGTGCCTTTCGACATCACCAGCAAGCAGCTGATATTGGTGGACGACGTCTTTTACACCGGGCGCAGCATACGTGCAGCCCTGGACGCACTGATAGACCTGGGAAGGCCCGAGACCATCCAACTCGCAGTACTGATAGACAGGGGCCACCGTGAACTGCCCATCCGCGCCGACTTCGTGGGGAAAAATATTCCCACGGCGCGCAACGAGGAGATAAAGGTATACCTGAGCGAAGTCGACGCTGTGGATAAGGTTACGGTTATGAAGGCGGAGGGAGGTAAGAATGAGCCTAAGTGAATCGAGGCCCGGCGCGGCCACGCGGGAGACGTTGCCCCAGCTCTCCATAGATTCGTGGAACCACAGGCACGTGCTCGACCTGGACGATTTCAGCCGGGAGGAGACAGACCTCGTATTCGAGATAGCTGAGGGTATGGTCGAGATACTGGACCGCGACGTGAAAAAGGTGCCCACCCTGCGCGGCAAGACCATCGCCACCATGTTCTTCGAGCCCAGCACCAGGACGCGTGCCTCCTTTGAACTGGCAGCCAAGTACCTGGGGGCGGATACCATCAGCCTGGACTCTGCAAAAAGCAGCGTGGCCAAGGGTGAATCGCTGATAGACAGCCTGCGAACACTGCAAGCCCTGGAGGTGGACACCATCATCATGAGGCACCCCTGCTCAGGAGCACCCTATGTAGCAGCGCAACACATAGACACCAGCATAATCAACGCCGGCGATGGCTGCCACGCCCACCCGTCTCAGGGACTGCTGGACCTCTTCACCATCAAACAACAATTCGGTGACCCGAAGGGCCGCAAAGCCGTTATCGTCGGCGATATCATGCACAGCCGGGTGGCCCGCTCCAATATCTGGGGAATGCGCCATTACGGTATAAAGCTGGTGCTCTGCGCGCCTCCCACCCTGCTGCCAAACGGCCTGCAGGAGATGCTGGACAGGTGCGCCCTCAAGCACGTCACAATCGAACACAGCCTGGATGCAGCCATTGAAAACGCCGACATCGTCATGCCCCTGAGGCTGCAGAAGGAGCGGCAGCAAAGCGGGCTGATATCATCTCTGCGCGAATATATTCGGGGTTACCAGGTCAGCACGCAGCGCATAGCAAAGGCAAAGCCGGACGTGCTGGTGATGCACCCCGGACCCATGAACGAGGGTGTCGAGATCAGCCACGAGGTGGCTTACGGCACGCGGTCACGCATCGAACAGCAGGTAACCAACGGCGTGGCCATACGCATGGCGCTGCTGTACCTGGTCGCAGGAGGGAAGAGCCGGTGAAAGATAATAACCTCCTCATAAAAAACGCCCGCATTATCGATCCGGCCACTGGCCTTGATGAAAGCGGGGACATACTTATTGCCGGCCCCGTAATATTGCAGACGGGTAAGGACATAGCTGCTCCCGGGGCCGCTGTTATCGACGCGACAGGATTAATAGCCTGCCCGGGCTTTATCGACCTTCACTGCCACCTGCGCCAGCCCGGCTATGAAGACAAGGAGACCATTGCCAGCGGCGCGGCTGCGGCGGCGCGCGGCGGCTTTACCACGATATGCTGCATGCCCAATACCAACCCGCCGCTCGACAACGCCGCCACCATCGGTTACGTCAAAGATATCGCCGCCAGGGAGGCACCCCTCATCACCATCCTCCCGGTCGGCTGTATAACCAGGGGCAGGGCTGGCAGGGAGCTGGCCGACATGCCAGAACTGGCCGCAGCCGGGTGCATCGGCTTCAGCGACGACGGCAGCCCGGTGGGCAGCGCGCGCCTCATGTCGCTTGCCATGCAGAACGCCGCTGTCCTTGACCTGCCGGTTATCGATCACTGCGAGGATCTCAACCTGTCGCAGGACGGCCACATGAATGACGGCTGGATAGCCGCCAGGCTCGGACTCAAGGGAATACCCGCAGCCGCCGAGGAATCGATGGTGGCACGCGATATCGCACTTTGCGAACTGACCGGGGCAAGGCTGCACGTCACCCACATCAGCACGAAGGGCTCGGTGGGGCTTGTGCGCGATGCCAAACGCAGGGGACTGCGGGTAACCTGCGACGTTACGCCCCACCACCTGACCCTTACCGAGGAGCGGGTGATGAGGGGGCAGGCCGGGCCGGGCAACTCGCTGGCCTACGACACCAACGCCCGGGTGAACCCCCCGCTGAGGACATCCGCCGATGTCGATGCGCTCATACAGGGCATAAAGGACGGCACCATCGACGCCATAGCCACGGACCATGCGCCGCACGCCATAGGGGACAAGCTATGCGAATTTGAAAATGCCGCCTCGGGCATCAGCAGCTTTGAGACCGCCCTGGGCGCCCTTATGGCGCTTGTGCACGCGGGTAGCATCGATTTGAATACACTTATTGCCTGCCTGACCGCAGGACCCGCCCGGGTACTGAAAAACGGCGGCGGTAATCTGGGTCAGGGGGCACGGGCAGACATAGCGCTGATCGATACCGGACGGGAGTGGACGGTGGACGTGAGGGATTTCCTGTCGAAGGGCAGGAACACGCCACTGGACGGGTGCACATTGAAGGGAATGGTTGTGGCCACCATCGGCGGCGGCCGCTTCGCCTGGCGCACAACACTTAAACCTGCGCCGTCAGGCGTGTAAACGAGCAATCAGGCTGACTGAAATATTATAGGGAGGTTACCCTTGCCGCGAAGAGACGACATAAAGAAAATCATGATCATCGGGTCCGGCCCCATCATCATAGGCCAGGCCTGCGAATTCGACTACTCCGGCACGCAGGCATGCAAGGCGCTCAAAGGCCTGGGCTACGAGATAGTGCTGGTCAATTCCAACCCGGCCACCATCATGACCGACCCGGGCATGGCCCATATCACCTATATAGAGCCCCTCACCATGGCCATGATGGAGAAGATCATCGAGAAGGAGAGGCCGGACGCCCTGCTGCCCAACCTGGGCGGCCAATCGGCTCTCAACCTCAGCGCCGAATTGGCCAAGGAAGGGGTGCTGGCCAAGTACGGGGTCGAGGTGATCGGCGTAGATATCGATGCCATACGCAGCGGCGAGGACAGGATCGCATTCAAGGAAACCATGAACCGGCTGGGCATAGACATGCCAAAAAGTGAGGCGGTTTACACAATCGAGGATGCAGAGCGGGTGGCGGCCGACCTGGGATACCCGGTAGTCGTCAGGCCGGCCTATACCATGGGTGGAACGGGCGGCGGGCTGGTCTACAACATGGAGGAGCTGCGCACCGTAACCGGCCGCGGCATAGCGGCCAGCCTGATCGGCCAGGTGCTGATCGAGGAATCGGTGCTCGGCTGGGAGGAGCTTGAACTCGAGGTTGTGCGCGATTCCAAGAACCAGATGATCACGGTCTGCTTTATCGAAAATGTCGATGCCATGGGCGTGCACACCGGCGACTCGTTCTGCACGGCCCCCATGCTGACCATAGCCCCGGAGCTGCAGAAGAAGCTGCAGGATTATTCTTACAGGATCGTGGAGGCCATACGCGTCATTGGCGGCACCAACGTCCAGTTCGCCCACGACCCCAAGACAGGCCGCGTGGTGGTGATAGAGATCAACCCGCGCACCTCGCGCTCCTCGGCGCTGGCTTCCAAGGCCACCGGCTTTCCCATCGCGCTCATATCTGCCAGGCTGGCCGCCGGGCTTACGCTGGACGAGATCCCGTACTGGCGCGACGGCACGCTGGATAAATATACTCCCTCCGGAGATTACGTGGTGGTCAAGTTTGCACGGTGGGCCTTCGAGAAATTCAAGGACGCTGAGGACAGGTTGGGCACCCAGATGCGCGCCGTGGGCGAGGTGATGAGCATCGGCAAGAACTACAAGGAGGCCCTGCAGAAATCCATCCGGTCACTCGAATCCGGCCGGCATGGCCTGGGATTCGCCAAAGATTTCAACGGCAGGACGCTGGGCGAATTGATGGATATGCTCAAGGAGCCCTCCAGCGAGCGCCAGTTCATTATGTATGAGGCGCTGCGCAAGGGCGCCAAGGTAAAGGCCCTGCACGAAATGACCTATATCAAGGAATGGTTCATCCGGCAGATGAAGGAACTGGTCGATCTCGAGGAAGAGGTACTGGCATTCAAGGGCAAGCCCCTGCCCGGCGACCTGCTCGGGCGTGCCAAGAAGGACGGTTTCGCCGACAAGTACCTGGCACAGCTGCTGGGGGTAGGCGAGGAATCCATCCGCGCACAGAGGCTGTCGCTGGGCATGAAGGAAGCCTGGGAGCCCGTACCCGTGAGCGGGGTGGAGAACGCGGCCTACTACTTTTCCACCTACAACGCCCCCGATAAGACGCAGAGCAGCGGACGCAAGAAGGTCATGGTGCTGGGCGGCGGACCCAACCGTATCGGGCAGGGCATTGAGTTCGACTACTGCTGCGTACACGCCGCTTTCGCCCTGAGGGACGAGGGATACGAAACCATCATGGTCAACTGCAACCCCGAGACCGTTTCCACCGACTACGACACCTCCGACAAGCTGTACTTCGAGCCACTTACCGTGGAGGACGTGCTCAGCATCTACGAGAAGGAGAAGCCCGAGGGCGTAATTGTGCAGTTCGGCGGCCAGACACCGCTCAATATAGCTGGGGAACTGCACCGCTACGGGGTGAAAATACTTGGCACCACGCCGGAGACGATTGACCTGGCCGAGGACCGCGGCAGGTTCAGGGACATGATGATCAAGATGAAGATACCCATGCCCGAGTCTGGCATGGCCATAAATATAGAGGAGGCCCTGCAGGTGGCAGGCCGCATCGGCTACCCGCTGATGGTGCGTCCCTCCTACGTGCTGGGCGGACGGGGCATGCAGGTGGTGCACGACGAGGAGATGCTGCGCGAATATGTCAGGGAGGCGGCGGGGGTAACTCCGGACCGGCCCATCCTCATAGACAGGTTTTTGGAAAACGCCATCGAGGCCGAGGCCGACGCCATCGCGGACGGGACCGACGCCTTCGTGCCCGCCATAATGGAGCACATCGAGCTGGCCGGCATACATTCCGGCGATTCATCCTGCATCATACCGCCGGTGAGCATATCGGAAAAACATATGAAAACCATTTTCGAATATACCGCTAAGATAGCTAGGGAACTCAACGTGGTCGGCCTCATGAACATGCAGTACGCCATAGCGCAGGACACCGTCTACGTCCTGGAGGCCAACCCCCGTGCATCACGCACCGTCCCCCTGGTTTCCAAGGTATGCAACGTTTCCATGGCCCGCATCGCCACGCAGTTGATGCTTGGCAAGAAGCTAAGCGCTCTCAAGTTGAAGCGACTGCCCATACCGCATTACGGGGTCAAGGAGGCCGTCTTTCCCTTCAACATGTTCCCCGAGGTCGACCCTGTGCTGGGTCCCGAGATGAGGTCCACCGGAGAGGTGCTGGGCATGGCCGACTCATTCGGCATGGCCTTCTACAAGGCGCAGGAGGCGGCCAGGCAGCGCCTCCCCGACGGCGGCACCATACTTCTCAGCCTCAACGTCAAGGAGATGCCCACGGCACTCAACATGGCCAGGCAGTTCAAGGAGCTTGGCTTTAAAATAAAGGCCACCAGGGGCACGCACGAATTCCTGGCCGGTCACGGCCTTGTATCGGAGGTGATCAACAAGCAGCACGAGGGCCGTCCCAACATCATCGACGGCATCAAGAACGGCGAGATACAGCTGGTGATCAATACTCCCAGCGGCAGGGTCAGTAAATACGACGATTCCTATATACGCAAGACCGCCATCAAGTACAAGGTTACCTATATCACCACGCTGGCAGCGGCGGCGGCTGCGGCACGCGGCATCGAGGCCTATCAGAAACACAGGCCCGGCGTTAAGTCGCTGCAGGACTATCATGCAGATATTAAATGAACAACATATCATTGCGAGAAATTGTTTTCCCGTCATTGCGAGCGAAGCGAAGCAATCTTGTGGCCGGAAGTACGCTAACACTGGATTGCCGCGTCGCCTTCGGTTCCTCGCAATGACAGATTGAAAAATGATGCAACAGCTTAATGCAACGGTACTGTCGAACAAAGAGGTACTGCGCTATCCCGGCGCAGCCTGCTTCCTCATGCAGGTAGACGCTGCCGGTATCGCGGCCGACGGGAGGCCGGGCCAGTTCCTCATGCTCAAATGCGGAAATAATAGCCTGCTGCGCCGCCCGTTGAGCATCCACGGCGTGTCCGCTGGCGGAGGCGTGCAGCTGCTGTACCGCGTGGGCACCGGCGCCGGCGGCCAGGCAGAGGGCAGGGGCACCGGCTGGCTGTCGCAGTTGCGGGAAGGCGACAGTGTCGACATCATCGGCCCGCTGGGCAACGGTTTCAGCGTGGCGGCCTCATCGCGCAGGCTGCTGCTGGTGGCGGGCGGGATCGGCATAGCGCCCCTGGTATTTTTAGCGGGAAAGGCCGTATCCGAGGGCAGGGAGGTGGTGCTGCTGATGGGGGCGCGCAGCGCGGCAGGTATGCTGCCTCAAAATATGCTACCATCAGGGGTGACCTGCATACTCACTACCGAAGATGGCAGCGCGGGCAAAAAAGGTCTGGTTACTGATATTTTTCCGGGATACATGGAGCGGGCGGACCAGGTCTACGCCTGCGGTCCGCGGGCCATGCTGGAGAAGATGGCGTCCGTCCAGGATCTGGGGCCGGTACAGGTCTCGCTCGAGGTACGCATGGGCTGCGGGACCGGCGCCTGTTACGGCTGCAGCATCAGGACTGTCCGCGGAATGCAGAGGGTTTGCAGGGAAGGCCCTGTTTTCGATATAAAGGATATAATATGGCAGGAGGTTAGCATATGACTGTCAGCTGCAAGAGGATACAGATAAGCACCGGTGGCCGTGGAGAGACCATCAACGTCACTTCGGAGATCGCCCGTGAGGTAAATAACTCCGGGGTCAGCAGCGGTGTGGTCACCGTCTTCATACCCGGCTCGACCGCCGGCGTGACTACCGTTGAGTTCGAGCCCGGACTGGTAGCCGATATGAAGGATATGTGGCAGCGCCTCATACCCGAGGAGATGGAATACGAGCACAACAAGGCATGGGGTGACGGCAACGGGCACTCGCACGTGCGGGCGTCGCTGCTGGGCCCCTCCATCACCATACCCTTCATCAACAAGCGCCTGACGCTGGGAACCTGGCAGCAGATAGTGATCATCGATTTCGATGCCCGCCCCAGGTCACGCGAGATCATTTTGCAGATCATGGGAGAATAAAAATTATCGATTCGCTCGTTTGTATAAAAGGAGGGTGAAATGCCTGATTCACAGTCGCTGGCCGTTATACTGTTCAGCATACTGGGTTTCTGCGTCTGCCTGGCGCTGGGTGCATTTATAGGCAAGAAGGCGGGCCCGGGGAAGCTGGTTACCTTCGCCGGGGTGATCGCCCTGGTGGCGGTGGTCAGCTATGCCGTGTACTCCGCCTATTACTTCATCACCCTGGCGCAATAGCTGACGGCCCTGATTTATGGAATTTGAACGATCATGATCCAGAGTTTTCAATGCCCCATCTGCGGCAACCTCAACGCGCTGGGGGAGCCGGAGTGCAGCGAGTGCGGCCAGGGTTTCGCTTATAACTGCCCTGTCTGCGGCAGCCAGCTCAACAACCGCTATCCCACCTGCCCGAACTGCCGCACCGTATTCAACTGGGGCCCACCTGCCCGGCCAGCAATTGAGCCCGCCGACCCCGCCGCCCGGCAGGAAGTGTCATATGCACAAGAGCAGGCAGCACCCGCCAATCCGCCCGGGCGAAGGGAGGGCGGTGGCGCAGCCGCCTACACTGCCCGGCCGGTCTTCTGGTTGACCCTGATGGCCGTCTGCGGAGTCATAATCGCCCTGCTCTTGATTGCAGATGTAATAATCAATAAATAGCCAGGAGGAAAATATGCCTGATCCGAAAACCATGACCTACATCTTTGCCGTAGTGCTTTTATCCTGCCTCACGCTATCGCTGGGGGGATTTTTGGGCAAGAAATTCGAGGTTTTCCGCGTGGTCATCTTCTCGGCTGCCGTGGCGCTGGTGACCCTCGTAATCTTTGCCATCTATTTCGCCTACCTGGGTATCAGCGGCCAGCTTAAATAACGATATCAGCGGAGGTTACACACCGATGCACACGGGAAAATTCGGCACAGCTATCAATTGCATGGACGGGCGTACCCAGCTTCCGGTGACCGGCTGGATGCAGGCCAGGTACGACCTTGATTACGTGGACATGATCACCGAGCCTGGTCCCGACAAAATGCTGTCGCAGGGCAGGCCCGAACAGGTGGAATCGATCAGGTCCCGTGTCTTGATATCGGTCAACGCGCATGGCTCACAGATCATTCTGGTCGCCGCGCACCACGACTGCGCCGGCAACCCCGTGACAAAGGAGGAGCACATCCGCATGCTCAGGGACTGCCTCAAAGTAGTGAAGTCCTGGGACCTGCCGGTCAAAGATGTTATCGGCGTGTGGATAAACGACAGCTGGGCCGTGGAGCCCATAGACCAGGCATGAATAATTGTTGTTGCCTGCCCATACCACCTGGTGTAGAATTACGCGAACCGACACAGGTTGCCGCCCCGCTATGACCGGACATTTGATATGGAGAGACCCGTTATGAGAAATAGGATAATACTGGCCCTCACGCTGGCCATCGTACTAGCACTGGTTTTGCCGGCCTGTGCCCAGCAGAAAAAGGAGATACTGCCCAGCCAGATGGCCCCTGTCACGCGCGGTGACCTGATACTCTCGGTCTCCTCCGACGGTAACCTGGACATGCCCCACCAGGTACTGCTTAAATTCGGCACCCCTGGGACGGTCAAGGACATTCCGGCAGAGCAGTACAAGCTGGAAGGCAAACCCGTCAGGGCCGGCACGCTGCTGGCCAGGCTCGACAACACCAGCCAGCTGCTGACCGTCAAGGCTGCGCAGTACGCCCTGGAACAGGCCATCAACAGCGTGGTGCAGACCTGCTGCGGCACGC
>Ga0247841_10012813_pt1 | contig 10849 bp, 5 predicted proteins | sample LaCruzMarch2015__2_FD_192410 | JGI IMG/M metagenome (GOLD analysis project Ga0247841, IMG submission 192410) | Freshwater microbial communities from meromictic Lake La Cruz, Castile-La Mancha, Spain - LaCruzMarch2015_18m | ecosystem: Environmental > Aquatic > Freshwater > Lake | place: Spain...
TCTCGGTGATCTTAACCTGCGCGTAAACCTCTCCTGGCTTGAGGTTCAATGCTGACTGGTATTCAGTCAAAGCCTTCTGATAATCCTTAGCCTGGAATGAATTGTCGGCTGTTGAGATGGCATCCCGATATTGATTATCCAGCGCTTCTTTTGCCGCAATTTCACCGAGAACGGCGTTGATCTCAGCAATTTTCCCCTGCGCGTAAACCTCTCCTGGCTTGAGGTTCAGAGCTGACTGGTATTCAGTCAAAGCTTTCTGATAATCCTTATTCTGGAGTGAATTGTCAGCACTTGAGATGGCGTCTCCATATTGTTTATCCAGCGCTTCTTTTGCCGCTATTTCACCGAGAACGGCGTTGATCTCAGCAATTTTCCCCTGCGCGTAAACCTCTCCTGGCTTGAGGTTCAGAGCTGACTGGTATTCAGACAAAGCCTTCTGATAATCCTTAGCCTGGAATGAATTGTCGGCGGCTGAGATGGCGTCTCCATATTGCTTATCCAGCGCTTCTTTTGCCGCCATTTCACCGAGAACGGCGTTGATCTCGGCAATTTTCCCCTGCGCGTAAACCTCTCCTGGCTTGAGGTTCAGTGCTGATTGGTATTCAGTCAAAGCCTTCTGATAATCTTTTGCCAGCAGGGCGTTGTCGGCTATTGAGATGGCGTCTCCATATTGTTTATCCAGCGCTTCTTTTGCCGCCATTTCACCCAGAACGGCGTTGATCTCGGTGATCTTAACCTGCGCGTAAACCTCTCCTGGCTTGAGGTTCAATGCTGACTGGTATTCAGTCAAAGCCTTCTGATAATCCTTAGCCTGGAATGAATTGTCGGCCGTTGAGATGGCATCCCGATATTGATTATCCAGCGCTTCTTTTGCCGCAATTTCACCGAGAACGGCATTGATCTCAGCAATTTTCCCCTGCGCGTAAACCTCTCCTGGCTTGAGGTTCAATGCTGACTGGTATTCAGTCAAAGCCTTCTGATAATCCTTAGCCTGGAATGAATTGTCGGCGGCTGAGATGGCGTCTCGATATTGATTATCCAAAGCTTCTTTTGCCGCCATTTCACCCAGAACGGCGTTGATCTCGAAAATCTTACCCTGAGCGTAACTTTCACCAGGTTTTAATCCGAGTGCGGCCTGGTAACCTGCCAGTGCTTTCTGATAATCTTTTGCAAGCAGAGCGTTGTCGGCTATTGAGATGGCGTCTCGATATTGATTATCCAGCGCTTCTTTTGCCGCCATTTCACCGAGAACGGCATTGATCTCGGCAATTTTCCCCTGCGCGTAAACTTCGCCTGGCTTGAGGTTTAGTGCAGACTGGTATTCAGTCAAAGCCTTCTGATAATCCTTAGCCTGGAATGAATTGTCGGCGGCTGAGATGGCGTCTCGATATTGTTTATCCAGCGCTTCCTTTGCTGCAATTTCACCCAGAACGGCGTTGATCTCGGTGATCTTCCCCTGCGCGTAAACCTCGCCTGGCTTGAGGTTCAATGCTGACTGGTATTCAGTCAAAGCCTTCTGAAAATCCTTAGCCTGGAATGAATTGTCGGCGGCTGAGATGGCGTCTCGATATTGATTATCCAAAACTTCTTTGGCAGTCTGCTCAGCAGAATCAGCTTTTATTTCGAAAATTTTATCCTTCTGGTAAGCATTTAATGCTTCCTGATATTCCTGTGGTGAAATTATTTCATCTTCTTCTGAGATGACATCTCGTTGTTTATCTTCTAATTGTTTTTGTAGCTTTGCGTTAGCCGCCATTAAAGTCTCAATTTCTTTGATCTTGTCCAGAGGGTAGGCCTCCTCAGGGCTAATCCCGGAAGCATTTCTGAATTCAAGCATAGCACCCTCATAATCTTTGTCGTAAAGAAGCTGATCGGCCTTTGTGACAGCTTTTACATACTTGTCGCGAATCCCTAAAATTTCATTGATCATCGTGATCTGGTCAAGCGGATACTGCTCTCTTGGGAAAAGATCGCTCGCAGAGCGGTATTGCTCACGTGCCTCAACGTATTCATCCGAGAAAAATAACCTGTCGGCACCTTTTATCAGATTATTGTAAATCCCTTTTTTGCTTGCAAGATCTGAAAGTATGATATTGATCTCATCCACCTTAACTTTAGGGTATTGTTCCAGCGATTTGATCCCGGTTGCCCTGGTGTATTCTTCCTTTGCTTCTTCGTAACGATCTTCCTTAAAAAGTTTATCTGCCCTGGAAATAGCCTGGGTATAGGCTTCTTCCTGGGTATTCCTGAGACTCAGTGCATTGTTAATATCGCTGATCCTTTGCTTTGCATATTCCTCATCAGGTCTGAAACGAAGTGCATTGTTGTATTCAACCATCGCCTGTTCATAGTCCTCCTGATTAAAAAGCTTATCTGCCATGGCAATGACAACTTCATAGCTTGACCTGTTAGCTTTCGATAAATCCATCAGGGCGATGTCTATTTTTTCAAGCATGCTTTTAGGGTATTCGTCGATAGGCTTGATTAATTGCGCTTGCAGATATTTTTCTTTCGCTTTTTCAAAATCCTTGGAGATATAGAAATTATCTGCTTCATCTATAATTGACGAATACGAATCCCAGGCAGTTTTTAAATTCTTCGTTTCGGCGAGTTTCAATTTAGGTGCATTTTCATCCGGCTTCAACCGGATGGCCTGTTCCAGTGAGCTGATGGCCTCATCGTATTTGTTGCGTGAAATAGCCAAATCCGCTGCCTGAAGGGCGTTTTCATAATCACCCGTCGTAGCTTTACTATCCGCAATAAGTTTTTCAACCAGACCTGCTTTTTCTTTTGGCATTGCTTCAGCAGGCTTTAATGCTGAAGCTTTTCGATATTCTGCCAGGGCGTTTTCCAGTTGTGAATCCTTCAGAAACAAATCACCATTAACAATACATTTCTGGAAGTTTTCTTCCAGCAACTCACTGTCATTCTGATTCCTGGTGATATCCAGTATCTTTCCGGAAGCATAAGCGTCGCCAGGAAGCAACGTTAATGCTTCCTGGTAAAATTTCAATGCCCCTGCCATATCTTGTTTCTCAAACAAATCGTCAGCAATCTGGATTTTTTGCATGTACAGGGTGTTTTGAGCCATCTGGACCTTGATCATATCCAGCGATTGCTGCAGCCGGTCTTTAGGATATTGCTCAGCAGGGGCAAGTCTTACAGCAATCTGGTAAGATGCTTTAGCATTGATGTAATCCCCTTTCGAAAAGTAATTATCGGCCATTACGATGGTCTTATTGTATTCATCAGTATTATCCTGCGCTTGCCCTGTAAGAGAAAATATAAACAGGAAAATCAGAGAAACGAACACCGTCTTATATCGATACGTCATCGTAGGTTGAATATACATTAAATAACTCATTCTATCCGGCCATCTTTCATGCTTATGGTACGATCAGCCATTTTGGCCAATTCCTGGTTGTGGGTAACAATAATAAAAGTCTGCCCGATTTGCTCACGCAGTTTAAAGAATAATTGGTGGAGTTCTTTAGCGGCTGCCGAATCAAGGTTTCCGGAAGGTTCATCAGCCAGGACAATTCGCGGGTGATTGATCAGGGCGCGGGCAACGGCTACACGCTGCTGTTCACCTCCGGAAAGAGCCGACGGCTTGTGCGTCAGGCGGTCTGAAAGGTTCAAAAGGTTGAGCAGATCTTTTGCATTTTTTTCAGCTTCCTTTCGTGGCACTCTTCCAATAAATGCCGGAATACATACATTTTCCAGCGCGGTAAATTCCGGAAGCAGGTGATGAAACTGGAATACAAAGCCGATGGTTTTGTTACGGAATGAAGCCAGACCTTCTTCGTTCAAATCAGTTACAGGCTTCTGGTCATAGAAAATACTACCGGCATCAGGTTTGTCAAGGGTGCCAAGTATATGTAACAAAGTCGATTTTCCCGCTCCTGATGATCCGACGATTGAAACGATCTCTTTTTCCTTCACAGATAAATCAATACCCTTCAGGACTTTAAGATCACCGAACGATTTATGGATCCCTTCTGCTAACAGCATAATTCTTCTAAAGATTATAACGGCAAAGATATAACGAAATCAGCATTTAAGTATTGCGTAATTGAGTTCAGCTATTTTAGGCATCATGAACAGGGAATATGAAGGCCAGAAGTACATGGCTGTATAAACCTTAATGTTATTTTTTGGAATCATTTATAAATTGCAACAGGTTTTTTTGTTAGATTTACAGAATAATGAATAACAGGATCATTATTTAACTGAAAATGAGCCAAAATAAAGGACATTCCAGGACTTTGAACCATAGGACTCTTCTCTATGGTTTCCTGCTATTTATTTTAGGTTTAATTAATCCCGGAATACCTGAAGTAAGGTCCAATGTTTTTCCCGAAAATTTAATTGTTAAGAGTTACCCTGTCGACTTTTTTAAAGTTGATTTCTCAGATTTCGGGAATTTTAGTTTAAGACGGGATATTCCCGTTGCTCCCCTCACAAAAAAGTATCCGGCAAATAATACCAGGTCTCAATCACCTTCGGATCAGTGTTATTTTTATGAAGGACACAGGTCATTTGCGGATAGAGGTCCTGAAACTGCATTTCTCGCTTTTTCCGGAATATTTTTTAGCTATCCGCTTAAGCCAATATCTTTAATTTCCCATTTATCATTCGTGATATTTTCATCATGGGCTGGTAATTGTGTAAAAATCCGCCCTCCTCCTTTGTCATAATTTAATGACCGGATATTTTCTCCTCGACTATATTCCTTCTTTTCCAAATGTTTGAAATGTGCAGATCATTTGCTCACATTTTTAGCAGGTAAGACGTAATCATTCTAGTTTCACTATTTTATTATCCCATAACACCACGGGAAACTATGCATTTGACCAAATTATCTTTTTATAACAAGCTCCCATAAATGAAGAAGGAGACTATTTAAAAAGCATTTTACAATGCTAATTCTGAATTTTATCAAATAATAGTTCAAATTTCAAATCGATATTAACATGAAAAAATTTAAAATATCAAGTAATATGGTTGTTTTCGGAGTTTTAATAGGAATAGTAGTTCTATTGATTCTTATCAAGTTATTGTTTTTTTAAGAAAATTAATTATTAAAACCCACTGTTGTCCGGTTAAATTTCGCAGAAAACTCTGTAATGCCTGATATATATCGTTCCTACGGGACTTGTAATAACAGAGGGTTAATTTTATTCTACCAGTATCACGAGGCTGTATCAAAACTAGCTTTTTGGTCCACGCAAAGGTCGCAAAACAAAAACGCAAAAATCGCAAAGGTTTAATTTACAATATTTTAATTTGCGCTCTTTGCGCTATTTCTTTGCGTTCTTTGCGTGAAATTTGACTTTCGATACAGCCTCTGTCCCACTAGGGACAACATATTGGTAGAGAGACAGATAGAATTCATGAAAAGTCCCGTTAGGGACGATATATTTGTTTACCGGACAACAATGATTAAAACCACTTTCGTCTGTTTAAATTTTCGCAAAAAACTCTGTAATGCTTGATATATATCGAGGCTGAATCATAAGTCTGAGCTGCCTCTATTTTATAGTAGTCCGACGACTGAAGCCGTCGGTTCCAAATAAGTTGCAAAAAATGAACCGACGGATTCACCCGTCGGAGCACAAAAAAATGAACAGACGGATTCACCCGTCGGAGCACAAAAAAAAGAGGGTGTCTCAGACTTTTGAGACACCCTCTTAAGATTCAGTATAAATGAAATCGGGTGTAGCAATGCAGTAACTCAGAAGACGTGCAATAAATAAACAGGGAATCGGTAGAAATCCAGTTTATAATTTGATTAATTTTGCTTCACAAGTTATTTAAATCCGAATCATGAATCTACACGAATACCAGGGTAAATCTATCCTGAAGAAGTATAAGGTTGCCGTCCCGGCCGGCATTGTGGCTTATACCCCTGACGAAGCGGTGAGAGCTGCTGAACAGATCCAGGAAGATACCGGCTCCGGCAAATGGGCGGTTAAAGCCCAGATTCATGCCGGCGGACGTGGTAAAGGCGGTGGCGTTAAGGTTGCGAAATCTTTGGAGGAAGTTGAGCAATATGCCCGTCAGATCATTGGAATGCAGCTCGTTACCCCTCAAACCGGACCAGAAGGAAAAGAGGTCAGGAAAATCCTGGTCGAGCAGAATATCTTTTACCCGGGACCATCTGAAACAAAGGAGTTTTACATGAGCGTTCTGCTGAACAGGGCCATCGGGCGTAATATGATCATGTATTCCCCTCGTGGCGGGATGGACATTGAAGCCGTCGCTGCAGAAACACCTGATCAGATCTTTACCGAAGAAATTGATCCCCGGACCGGCCTGATGCCTTTCCAGGCCAGGAGAATAGCGTACAACCTGGGATTGCATGAAGAGGCGTTCAAGAACATGGTCAAATTTATCCATGCTTTATACACGGCTTATATTCAGGTAGATGCTAAACTTTTTGAGATAAACCCGGTAATTAAAGCTGCTGATGATAAAATATTTGCTGCTGATGCAAAGGTGGCAATAGATGATAATGCGCTTTACCGCCATCCGGATATCCAGGAGATGCGCGATTATTATGAAGAAGATCCCATTGAAGTTGAAGCCAGTAAGTTCAGACTCAGCTATGTAAAACTTGAAGGCAACGTGGGTTGCATGGTTAATGGCGCCGGACTGGCTATGGCCACCATGGATATTATCAAGCTATCGGGGGCATCACCTGCCAATTTCCTTGATGTCGGCGGAACTGCTGATGCTAAAAGGGTAGAGGAAGCCTTCAGGATAATTCTGAGAGATCCCAATGTGAAAGCAATCCTGGTAAACATATTTGGCGGAATTGTCAGGTGCGACCGCGTTGCCCAGGGAATCGTTGATGCTTACCGGAATATCGGTGAGATCATGGTCCCGATAATTGTCAGACTGCAAGGTACCAATGCAGAAGAAGGAGCCAGGATCATCAACGAATCCGGATTAAAGGTCCAATCTGCTATCCAGCTTGAAGATGCAGCCGAATTAGTTAGCAAAGTGTTATCTCTATAGAAATCAGAACGGAGTGTCCTCTTCATCCGAATCCTTCATATCGTTCATCCTTGACGGAACGGTACGAAGTTTTTCAGGCAGGAGCCCGTCACTGGCTCCGGAATCAGTCTCCACGGCATCGTAATCGGAAAAACGGGCATAACGGGCAATGAATTTCAGATTCCTCTCACCTAACGGACCATTTCTGTGCTTGGCAATACTAATTATGGCCAGGCCGGGAGTTGGTGTTCCATCGTCTAACTGGTCAATTGCATAATATTCAGGCCGGTATATAAAAAGGACAAGGTCGGCATCCTGTTCAATGGCACCTGATTCACGCAAGTCGGAAAGGATAGGCTTTTTAGAACCTCCACGGGTTTCCACGGCGCGGCTTAATTGGGATAAGGCAAGGACAGGAATATCGAGCTCTTTGGCGAGGCTTTTCAATGACCTGGAAATATTGCTGATTTCCTGTTCACGGTTGCCCTGCCGGTCATAATTTCCGGTCATTAGTTGAAGGTAGTCGACAAAGACCATTTCGATGTTATGCTGTGCTTTCAGCCGGCGACATTTTGCCCGAAGTTCAAAGATCGAAAGGGCAGGCGTGTCATCGATAAAAATAGGTGCATCGATGAGCTGGCTGATCTTTGTATTGAGTTGTTCCCATTCGTAATCAGCCAGGTCGCCTTTTCGCAGTTTTTCAGCAGGCAATCCCGATTCGGCGGATATCAAACGGGTAACGAGCTGGACAGAAGACATTTCAAGCGAAAATATCGCCACAGGTTTATGAAAGGTAACAGCCATATTCCGGGCCATTGTCAGTGCCAGAGCCGTTTTCCCCATACCGGGACGTGAAGCAAGGATGATCAAATCTGACCGTTGCCAACCCGAAGTGAGCCGGTCGAGTTCTGTAAAACCGGATGGCACCCCGCGAAGTTCGGTCTGCTGGTTTTTGGCAGCTTCGATATAATGCAAAGCTTCCTTTACCAGCGTATTCATATCCATTGTATTGCGGCGAAGGTTGCTGTCGCTGACCGTAAATAGTCCCTGTTCAGCTTTATCAAGCATATCAAAGACATCCATCGTGTCTTCAAATGAGTCTTTGATAATTTCGGAAGATATTCGGATCAGTTCACGCTGGATATATTTCTGGATGATGATGTGCGCATGATATTCGACGTTAGCAGATGAAGCCACACGGTTGGTGAGCTGGGTAATGTAATAAGCCCCACCGGCCAGCTCAAGGTCGCCGTTTTTTTTAAGCTCACTTGTAACAGTGAGTATGTCAACCGGTTCTGATCGGCCGAATAAACTTATGATCGCATTATAAATGGTCTTATGTTGATCTTTATAAAACACATCCGGTTTGAGGATGTCTATAACGGAAGTAAGGGCATCTTTTTCCAGCATGATCGCGCCGAGAACAGCCTCCTCCAGGTCGACGGCCTGGGGTTGGACTTTTCCATGCTCAAATGCATTATCCTGAGAAGTAGATCTTCTCTCAAAGCCTTTCCTGGCAAAGCCTTTCGGCTTATCTGACGGGTTGTATCGGGTGTTATCTTCCATAGCGCCAAATGTACAAAATACTGATCCGGATTACTTCCGGTATGCACTGAATTTATCACCAAAATGCGTGTTAATAAGTTGTGAAAAATAATCATTTCCTGACGCTGTCAGGTCGAAGAAAAACCAAACCTGACGGCGTCGAAGACCCGTCAGCGTTTAAAAAAGTTTTCGACGCGAGGGGAATTATAGTCTATTTAAGTGAAAAATCTGTTCGGATGCTTGCTTTCAGTAAATTCTTTTCGTATCTTGCACGTGCCAAAGCCTATAATCCAAAACATTTGAAGCACTTTTTCAATTGCTTTCCTTTAAGACTACCTAAGCAGAGATTAATTAACTTAATACTTCCTCCATGAAAAGATCATTTTTATTCCTCGTCATCTTTCTGCTGAACAGCAGCCTGATGTTTTCTCAGGTCGCCATTAATATCGATGGTAGCATGGCTGATAGTACAGCGATGCTGGATGTAAAATCGACAAATAAAGGATTATTGATACCTCGAATGACTCAGCAACAGATTAGTGAAATATTAATCCCTGCTGATGGATTGATCGTATATTGTATCACTGACGGGAATTTTTATGCATTTGTCGAAAGTGCAAATGTATGGAAGCAAATTATGTTCGGCTCAGAAATCATTCCACCGAATTGTCCTTACGGAAATTCCATTACCATTAATCATGTGGCAGGAGCCGTAGCCCCGGTCACCAAAACAGTTACGTACAGCCTCGTTACAAGTGTGCCCGGCGGTGAACCAACAAAATGCTGGATTGCCAGTAACCTTGGCGCCGATCACCAGGCAACTGCAGTTAATGATGCTTCGGAAGCATCTGCCGGCTGGTACTGGCAGTTCAACCGGAAGCAAGGCTATAAGCATAATGGGACGACCAGGACGCCTAATACAACGTGGATAACCAGCATCAGTGAAAATTCAAACTGGCTTGGTGCTAATGATCCCTGTGCCCTCGAGCTTGGAAGTGTCTGGCGTCTTCCGACGTACATCGAATATTATAATATCGATAATTTAGGTGGTTGGACAGACTGGAACGGTCCATGGAATTCGGCCTTGAAAATGCATGCTGCCGGGCGCCTGAAAGGCTCCGACGGGATCCTGTATTCCAGGGGATATCTTGGAATCTATTGGAGCAATATTCAGGCCTACAATGGATCCGGGTATTTTCTGCAATTCGACCAAAGTATTACTTGTGACGTGAATAGCTACAATAAAGAATATGGCTTTTCTGTCAGATGCCTTAGAGAATGTTTTGTCGCTTCCCCGGCAGAAGGAACCCATATCCCATCTGCGACACAAATCGTCTGGAACTGGGATGCAGTGCCTGCTGCCATTGGCTATAAATGGAATACTGCTGATGATTACAATACGGCCATCGATATGGGGACGGATATAACCTATACGGAAACAGGGCTAGATTGTGGCAGCTCATACACGCGCTTTGTCTGGGCATATATCGCCTGCGGGTGTTCTGCCCCGCGATCCCTGACCGCAACGACAAACTGGTGCTGTGGCGCTCCGGTCACGATCACCCATATAACAGGAAATGTAGCGCCGGTAAACAAAACAGTAACTTATGGCACAGTAACCAATATCCCCGGCGAAACTTCAAAATGCTGGATCACCAGCAACCTTGGCGCCGATTGCCAGGCAACTGCCGCTAATGATGCCACCGAACCCTCTGCCGGTTGGTACTGGCAGTTCAACCTGGAGCAAGGATACAAGCATGACGGTACTTTGACACCGACCTGGACAATCACCAGTATCAGTGAAAATTCTGATTGGCTTGCTGCCAATGATCCATGCACCCTTGAGCTAGGCAGTGACTGGCGTATTCCTACCTATATCGAGTGGTCAAATGTGGATGCGCAGGGAAACTGGACAAACTTGAATGACCCGTGGAATTCTGCATTAAAATTGCATGCAGCCGGTTACCTTTACGAAAATGGTTCTCTCGGCGACAGAGGTGCAGAGGGGCGCTACTGGAGCAGCATACAGTACGATAACACAAGAGGCTATTACCTGCGTATAGGAAGCGCCGGCGTTTATATGGGATACTATAATAAGGCAACAGGAAGATCTCTCCGGTGCCTCAAAGAATAAGTGCGCCCTATTCCCTGCATTTGATTTTGACAATTCGTCATCCTGAGTTTTCAGACTTTTACAAACTCCACCATGTGAGATGACAAGAATCGGAATATAGGTTTGCGCAGATTAGTATAAATTTTAACAGAAGTTGGTTTGCTCCTGAACTCATCCCAAAGGGATTCTTGA
>Ga0247841_10012814_pt1 | contig 10849 bp, 7 predicted proteins | sample LaCruzMarch2015__2_FD_192410 | JGI IMG/M metagenome (GOLD analysis project Ga0247841, IMG submission 192410) | Freshwater microbial communities from meromictic Lake La Cruz, Castile-La Mancha, Spain - LaCruzMarch2015_18m | ecosystem: Environmental > Aquatic > Freshwater > Lake | place: Spain...
AGCAGAAGACCCTGGGAAGCCGTGAACGTGGTTGCCAGCGCTCCGGCCGTAAGCGCGCCGTGCACGGCGCCGCTGGCGCCGCCTTCCGACTGCAGTTCCGCCACCTGCGGAACCGTGCCCCAGATGTTCTTCAGGCCGGCCGCGCTGAACTCGTCGGCCAATTCGCCCATGTTGGACGAGGGCGTAATCGGATAAATCGCGCAAATTTCACTGACCGCGTAGGCAACTGTTGCCGCCGCCGTATTTCCATCCATCATTTCCTTGGTAGCCATGGCAGACGATCTCCTTATTATGCATTGATGACGAAATCTTGCTCCTGAGGATTTCAGGAAGCCGGGAACGCCCGTTTCAGAGAAGCTGCAAAATAGCGCAGGGAATTCGGAAAATCAAGCAGATAAAAAGCTCGGTTTTTGCGTGGTGCAGGAAGCCGGGTTTAAGCCAGATTATTTGGCGATAGGCGTGTACGCCAAGCCTTATGTACCACGCAATGTTTTGGGTTGACACCCTCCTTTCTTTCCTATCGACCCGGGCGCTCGCTTGGAATATGCTTAAGCCTTGGGTGAGAAGGATGGATGACTCGCCGGTACTCTGCAAACCTTTAATCCGTTAATCAATCATATTGTGAGGGAGTGTTCTTATGCAGATTGTTTTCATCGCCGGAGATACCGGACATGGCCTGGTACTGGTCGAGACGGACGGGAAGCCGCACCAAATCGCGATCGCTGATGCAAAAAACCAACCGGTTTCCGCGCCGGTGGTCCGTCAGGAAACCACGCCGGACGGGCGAATTAAAACCGCCCTGGACGCTTCGGCCCTGGCATTCTGGACCCCGTCGCGGCCAGCGCTTTATACAGCGCTCGTTGACGGTGAGACGGCCCGGTTTGGTTATGGCGATATTCGCGGACAGGGCCGGCAATTGCTGGTCAACGGGACGCCGTTTTATTTCCGCGGTTATGTTCGCGGGATTGTTGCTCATGACCATCCCAATCTCACCGGCCAATCCCGTCGCGAATGGCATCGGAAAAGCATTCTGCAGGCGAAGAAATACGGCTTTAATCTGGTACGCTTCCACAGCACGATTCCAGATGAAGAATTTGTCGAAACGGCCGACGAGCTCGGCCTGTTCATTCATATGGAGTTGGGCTTCTCCTATGAGTACGACGCCCATGGCAACAAAAACCGGATATTCCTCGACGCTGACCGCTGGCATGCGACAATCAGGAAATACCGCAACCATCCGGCGGTGGCAATTTTCTGCCTCGGTAATGAGATGCATAATTCCGGGCGTAAACCAGAGGCGCATGCGCTCTATAAATCGGGACGCCGGCTTGCCCCTAACAAACTGATCATGGATAATTCCGGCTGGGGCGAATATGACCGCACTTCCGCCGACGTCTACGCGCAGCACATTGCCTATTTTTTCCCCTATAAAAAACATGCGGCCATGTTCGCCCAGAATTTTTGCTGGGAAAACAACGGTTCGATGTACAACCTACCGCTGGAACAGGAATATGCCGACGGCCATGTGCGGGCCAAAGTCCGACGGACGCTCAACCCGATCCGGCCGGTAATCGCCCATGAGGCGGTCCACTATATCGAATTGCCGGACTATGCGGCACTGGACCGGAAATTCGACGCTTTTTGCGCGGCGGCCGGTCAAAAGTATCTGGACAAAAATCATATTGTAAAACCCCGCTATCTGACGGAACTGCCGAAACTGGCGGCGGACAAGGGGATGACGGCAAAAATGCCCGATGCCATTGCGGCTTCCCAAAACTTCAAGATGATGGCGATCAAGATTTATCTCGAACGCCTGCGACTCTGCGATCGGCTGTGCGGCTACGAAATGTTGCAGTTTGCCGACTGCCTCAAGTATGAAAACAAAAACGGCATTGTCGACTGCTTTGACGACGACAAATTCATCCCGGCCGATTGGTTCCGCACGTTCAATTCCGACACCGTGTTGCTGTGCGACTTTTCGGAAGAAACGGTCTACGGCGGCAAACTCCTGGAGATGACGGTCTATCTTTCGCATTTCGGCGAGGCCACGCAACTGACCGGCGATTTGAAGATCTTTTTGCGGGATGGCAAGGCCGGCAAGCAATTGTTTGGCGGTGAAAAGTTTTCCGCCGGCCACGGGCTGTCCGTACTGGCGGAAGTCGCTTGCCGGTTCGAGACCGCCGGGCGCCATGAAATCGAGCTGGAATTCCATACCGGCGCAAACGTGCTGAAGAACAGCTATGCCGTCTGGGTCTATCCGCAGCCGCAATTGCGGACTATGCCGGATATGCGCCTTCAGGATGCCGCGTTCGGCAAGTTTTTGCGCCGCTGTGGCGCCAATGCACCGATTGATCAGGCGCTGCTGTTCACCGATATCCTCGACGACGCCATCTGGGCGCCGTTGGCGTCCGGCAAGACCGTTATTCTCGATTACCACCGCGACCGCAAGGGCAACCAATACTACTGGCCGGGCGCGTTCGACCGATTTAAACCCTGCATCTGGGACCGCGGCAATAATCTTGGCGGCGTAATCCATCCCGAATGGTTGCGACAGGCACTGGGCGGCGACAAGTATTTCGACCGCTATCTCTACGATCTGGTCGAAGAGGGCTACAAGATCAATCTCGACCATTTCCCGGTGAAAGTTGAGGAACTGGTCAGCGGCGTCGACAGCCCAGTGCGTGACCGCATGAAAGGCCTGCTCGAAGGAATCAAAAATTTCCTGTCGGACGATACCATGCGTAATTTCGGTTACCTGTTCTGCGTGCTGGTCGACAAGGGGACGTTGATCGTCAGCACGTTCAACCACAAGCGTTTCCGCAGACCCGCGGCGGCGACCTATTTCACCGCGCTCATCAATCATGCCGCGCAGTTGAAAACCGATAAGCGCATTGTTCCGGCCGTACTGAAAAAATATCTGGAGAAGTCCACTGCGGCCGGGGTTGTCAAAGAAAACGTGATGACCAGTTTCTGGGAGCTCGACAATAAACCGGTCGAAGATACGTTGTTCTGGGAAAAAGCGGGCGTTGACTTGGGCAAACTCGGCAAACAGACCGACTGAACCCGGATTTGCCCCTCCATATCCAGGATAGTCGGCCCCAGCACCGCATCGGGTTCCCAATAACCTTGACTGAGCGATGGAGAGTGGCAGGCGATATCCGCATACGAACAAAAACGATGGCCGGCCGCGATCGCGTCATTTACGCATCGAACGAATTGCCGCGGGCGATTGATGATTTTGCCTGTTTACAAATTCGCGCGGCGTCTGGCCGGTCAGGCGCCGGAAGACTGTGCTAAAATAATTGCCGTCGCCGAAACCGCAGAGATAGGCCACCTGGGTAACACCCTGGTCGCCGGAAAGGAGCCGAAATTTTGCCCGGTTGATGCGATACTCCGTGAGGAGCTTTTTGAAACCCTTGCCAGTGACCTGGCGTATGATCCTGCCGAGATAATAGGGATGCAACCGCAGCTGTTGCGCCAGGTCCTTCAGCCGTACTTGCTCATGGTAATGGTTCTGGATGAACAACATCGTAACATCCCGGTAGAACTCCAGCGGTTTGCGCTTGGAGAGCCGCCGCCCGCCCCGCACCCATTCTTCAATAATCAGCAGTATAATATCGTGCAGCAAATGCGCATACCGCCGCACTTTCTTTTTCAAGGCGCCCGACATTACGGACATATCCGGACCTTGATAAGCGCGTCCCCCAACGGGCTTCAGGTTTGCGCCCGTTCGCAGGCCGCCGAGAAACAACACGCCCAGCAAATCCTTGTTGAAAACCACCGGCTGCACCCATTCCCAGATTCCCAACGGACAGATCGCGTCAAACGGGACCCCGTTTTCCGCCCGCGCATAGATGCGTTTATTATAGGCAATACACTGGACCAGGTGACCGCTGACCTTGGCAAATTCACAATATGGACAATGATGAATGTGTTGATCCGGACTCAGGTGGCAATGCGGCATTTCATGGGTAATCCCGCGCAAATCGGCAAAACTGGCAAAGGCGCCCGTCTGGTTTTCAATCCAGTTCATCAAATCCGAAATGCTGAATGTCGTCTGTTGTTCCATAAAGATCGAATCTTTGTTTTTTAAAGATAATAATTGCAATTATTTAAGGTTTTGGATAGCTAAATATAATACATTTGCAGGCAGTGATAAAAAAAGAAGATCCGCACATCGGGCCGGACACATAATGAATCGCCGTAACGAGGATGTTCGTGTCAGATCAGGGTATTAAAACAACCGAAAGGTAAAGCCATGTCGCAAGAAGGATTTGATTTGCTCAAAAAAGACTGCATCAACAGCGGGCTGTGCGTCGAATGCGGGGCCTGCGCGGTGGTTTGCCCCACGGGCGCCATTGCAATGAAGGAATACGATTGGGGCCGCAACCCCGAGCTGATCGGCCGCTGCCCTGAAGAGAAATGCGATCTTTGCCGCCAGGTCTGCGCCGCCCGGGAAGTGCCGGTGACCGCCAGCGAGGAAAAATTCATGGGCCGCCGCCGCAAGCTGGATACCTACGAGAAAAACGTCGGCGTTATCCGCGAGGTTTTCACGGGGTGCGCCACGGCCCAAGACATCAGGACGCGCGGCACCTCGGGCGGCGTGGTCACGGCCCTCCTGGTTTACGCGCTGGAAAAGGGCATTATTGATGGCTGCGTATTGGCCGGCTTCGACCCCCAGGCGCCATGGAAAGCCAAAGCGATGGTAGCCACCTCGCGCCAGGAGATTCTGGCGTGCGCCGGGTCCAAATACCAACCGCACCCGCAATTGCTGGGTATCAAGGAAGCTTATGATCGCGGCCTGAAAAAGATCGCCGTCACCGCCACGCCCTGCCATGCCGCGGCGGTCAGGAACATGATGCTCAACGACAAGCTCGCCAAGTACGGCGACATCATCAAGCTGGTGACCAGCAATTTTTGCGCGGCGCACTGGGCCTTGGCCGGCACAAAATGGCTGCTTAAACTGTGGCTGGACCTTGACGTAAAAGATATTACCCAGCTCAAATACCGCACCGGCAAATTTCCCGGCGACCTGGTGGCCATCACCAGGGACGGCAAAGAACACCGCACCCCATTTGTGCGCGGCGGCGGTGTCGCCGCCCTGGGACGTTTTACCCCGGAAGAATGCCGGATCTGCCTTGAAAAAATCAGCTATACCGCCGACATCGCGCTCGGCGACACCTGGTGCCACCCCGGCGTTAACCCCGGGGTAACGCAGGAGAATTACACTGAAGATGAGTTGAACAAAGACGAACGGCTGAAAGAGGCCATCGCCGGAGTCAGCGCCATTGTCGTGCGCAGCAAATTAGGCCAGGAAATCATCGACGGTTGCGCAAAAGCCGGCCAGATCAAGCTCTTTCCTGAAAGACCCGGCGAATCCGAAATATTCCTGAATGGCGTCACCAGCGAAAAACCCACTTGGTATGGCCCCTGGATTGAAGCCCGGCGGCGCAGAGGCCAGCCGGTAAGAAATTATATTTAACGCCGACCTTATCGAACACCTGAATCAGTGACAGCAAATGCCGTTACTGATTCAGGTATAAAGGTTACCCTCGGAATTTGGAATTTCAAAACGGGTAAAATCGTTGATCACACGGACCATCTTCAAGTTGTCGACTGACGAGACCGCTCGCCCCCGTGCCCCGGGAGAGGACCAAGGTGAGGGGGCGCATTTTGGACACCAATGATTAATTATGTTAATCAAAATAACAATTGACATTTATACCGTGATGGTTTAAATTCCTAATGGATTTAAGTTTAGTGGATTTAAATCAATGGTTAAGCATATTAAAATTAATCGAAGATATGACGTGGCCAAAGCGGCGGGCGTCAGCGTGGTGACCGTTACCTATGCGCTTGGCGAGTCCAATAGGGTTCGGATGAGTGAAGAAACCCAGCAACGTATCCGCCGGATTGCCTCCGAACTCGGCTACCGCCCCGACTATCTTCAAAAGTCGCGAATTGCGGGAAAAACATTTTCCATCGGATTGCTTCAGCCGGATCCGGACACCTTGTTCAACCTCTTTTATCAACACATCGTCCACGGACTCGTCAGCGCCATGAATCAGGATGGATATGATCTCCTGACCCTCTTCCGGTCCTGCGGAAACCGTTGCGTTAATATCGTTCAGCAGGGCCGTCTCGATGGCTTGGTCATCCTTCAAAGCGACCTGGCCGACGATCACATTCGTTCGCTGGCCGCCACCGGCATTCCGCTCGTGCTTATAAACCGCGCCCTGCCGGATGATTGTCAGGGACGCGTGGCCTGCATCCATCATGATAACCGCGCCATGATGCGCGCGGCCGTGGATTACGCGGTCCAGGCCGGATGTGTCCGTTTGTTTTATGTTAATACGGCTGACGGCTTTACCAACAAAGAGGTGCTTGCCACCTTCACGGAAGCTACGGGGAACCTTGTTCCTCGAGGCGTGATTGGCAGCTATATTTCACCGGTGCACGCCGATTTTTTAAAACTGGCCAGGACCTTGCTCTCCGGCATTTCCCAGCGGGACGCCGTTATCACGGATGGACGCTATTTCACCGAAACAATTCTTCAAGCCGGTCGCGAGCTGGGCAAGGAACCGGGCCACGGATATCATCTCATAACCGCCGCCACGAGTGACGAAGATCGCAGCGCAACCCGCGCGGAAAATCTGTGCTTTTGTCAGGAACCGGAATTATTGGGTGGCCGGGCTTGGGCGCTTTTAAAACGTGTTATGGATGAAAAAGACGTGCCGCGTGTTGAGCTGCTGCCTTACCGTCGAGACCCGGATTGAGGAAATATATGCTTCAAACAACATCTATGAAATCGTTAGTCATCCGCCCTTATCAGTTGATGTGCGTCGTGTGTGGACAGTCGTCCGGATTCGGCGATGAACCGAGCGGGCGCAAGCTCAGGCAACTTCTGGCCGCCATCAGGAAAAACCCCGACCGGCCGATCACGCTGTGTTGCAACGTCGAAGGGACATATAATTATCAAAACCCGGGAAAAGAAGACGATACGCCGGAAGGCGAATTGTTCAACCTCAAGCGCGATCATGACGTCATTCAACGCCTTGGTCTGGCGCCCGGCGCCACGCATCCCGCGCGCGTTCTGTTCGAAAGGCTTTTCAAGTCCATTACCACGTCCAAGGGTCTCTGCGGTTACGAAACAGCCGCATCCGCCGCCTGGCGCGGGTGTCCATTGGCGGCGGACGGACATTATGAAAAAGGTCTTGCCGCCGGTCTTGCCGCGATTATTCCTTCGCGCGATCCGGCGGAAAAAGAATGCGCCAAGAAGGAATCCGTCGCGAAAATGTATCGCGCCGGCATGCTGGAAATACGTCCGCATCATTTCATGTGCATGACCTGTTTTCACGCCGGCCGCGAGAAACTCGCGCCGATTGCCGAGGATAATTTATTTGAGGCGATTGATATTATCCGGAAGAACCCCGATATTCCCGTCAAACTGGTCCATGCCGGAGCCTGCATGATATGTCCGCCTTGTAGTTTTTGGGATCCCAAAATCGAAAAATGCGTCAGTAGCTGTGAATTGCGCGACCAAAAGAAGGACCTTGACGTGCTTCAGAAAACAGGCCTCCAATACGGCGACGTTCTGCCGGGACGGGAATTCTTACAGCGATTATTTGCCGCGATACGTTCCACAAAAGAGGTGTGCGGGTTCGGCGACGGTATTGCCCGTTCTCCGGAATGGACCGGCTGTGGTATGAATGGACACAAAGCTTATGTCAAAGGCCGGGCCATGGGGGCGGGAATACCCGGCTTGGATGTGGAGGCAGATTCAGCCCGGAAGCCTACAAAAAAATAATGTGGCAGAATATCAACAAAGCCATCAATCTTGGGCTGTATGAGAAAGAGGGGGAAATATGAGCGCATCAAAACTGGCTCTATTTGGCGGACCGCAAGCCGTTAAATCCGGGAATATAAAGCTTTTTGCCTGGCCGATTATCACCAGGGAGGATGAACAGGCGGTCCTGGAAATTTTACGGCGGGGCGGCATGTCGGATACCGACGTCACGATGGAATTTGAGAAGGAATACGCCGCTTGGCAGGGAGTAAAATACGCGCTCGGATACTCAAGCGGCACGGCATCCCTGCAATGCGCCATGTATGGATGCAAGGTCAGCATCGGCGATGAAATCATCTGCCCGAGTGTAACCTATTGGGCATCATGCCTGCCGGCTTTTTCGCTGGGCGCTACGATTATTTTTGCCGAAATTGATCCGCAAACTCTCTGTATTGACCCCAAGGATATTGAACATCGCATCACGGACAGGACCAAGGCGATAGTTGTGGTCCATTATCTGGGCCATCCGGCCGATATGGACCCGATCATGGCAGTTGCGCGCAAGCATAACGTCAAGGTGATTGAAGACGTCTCCCATGCCCATGGCGGATAAGTTCTTTTGATCATATACGCGAGTATTAGATTACATAAAAAAAATTACGGCCAACACAAAGGGGCAAAATGTTCATTGATGTCCATTCACATGCATATCGGAGGCCTTGTCCTTTTCCAAACCGATTCTGCCTTCCGGACGAGTTGTTGACGATTTACGAAAAACTTGGCATTGAGCGCGGAGTTTTACAGCCGCTCGTCAGCCCGGAAGTTTACCTGCCCCAATCTAATGACGACATCATTGAAATGGCGCAAAATTCCGACGGTAAGTTTATCCCCTTCTGCAATATTGATCCGCGGGCGCTTTCAAATTCGGCTGATGCCCCCTTAGGCGACTTGTTGAGATATTACCGCGATTTGGGTGTAAAAGGATTTGGCGAGTTCATGCCGAATTTGCCGTTTCTTGACCCGCTGGTTTTGAATGTGTTCAAGCACGTGCAGGATGTTGGGTTTCCGCTGTGTTTTGATCTCCGGACTTCTATTGGCCTTGGATATGGCCTTTACGACGATGCCGGCCTGCCCCAGCTTGAATATTGTCTGTCCCGTTTTTCAAAACTTATTTTTCTCGGTCATGGGCCTCCGTTCTGGGCGGAGATCGGCCGGCTTGAAACTCCTCATGATCGTGCCGGTTATCCGGAATATCCCGTCAGAGACGAGGGGGTTGTCCCCAAGCTGATGCGCCGATACCCAAATCTTTATGGCGACCTTTCGGCCGGGAGCGGATTTAACGCGCTTAATCGCGATCGTGAATATGCGGTCAAATTTATGAATGAATTCCAGGACCGCCTTCTTTTCGGCACGGACATTTGCACGCCGGACGGCCAGGCGCCTTTGGCTGCGTTCCTGCTTGATATGCGTCGTGATAAAAAAATCAGCGAAGAAGTTTTTCAAAAGATTGCGCGTATAAACGCGATCAAACTGCTTGGATTATGATAGTTGAACTGAAGTTTATGAAAAAAAGGGGGGGGGGATCTTAACTCCACCAGTGACCTCGGGAAAACAAAACGTCCGTAAAACGAAAGGAAATGTCATGAGATCAAAATGTGGTTTGCTCGCAAGCGTGGCAATTTTCTCCCTGGGAATCTCGCATGTTTTCGGGGAAGTTGTGCCGGAATATCCGTGTTACCGCCTGGCCGCGGCGCCTGTCATGGACGGCAAGGCGGATGATGCCGCCTGGCAACAGCTTCCGGAAGCCGGCGGCTTTTTCATCCTGGGCGGCAAGGACTATGCAATTGAAAAACGGACGTTCTTCCGCGCCGGATGGACCGCTGACAGCCTTTATCTCTGCATCAAGTGCTTTGAACCCCTGCCTGAAAAGATTACCGCTTCTGCCGCGGATGGCGACGCCTTGTGGGCCGATGACGCCATTGAAATGTTTTTTCAGCCCGCCGGCGGCCCTGATTATTTTCAGCTGATTGCCAACAGCCTGGGCGCCCGCTGGAATTCGGTTGGCCCGGATGTGAAAGACACGAAGCCCTGGGCATGGGAAGTCCGTCCCGGCAAATGGGAAAAAGGCTGGCTGCTGGAAGTCCGCATTCCATTTTCCGTCCTGGAAAAGACACCGAAAGGCAGCGACAAATGGCCGGTCAACATTGCCCGGAATATGACGACCGGCCCGGCCGTTGAAGGCGCCACCTGCTGGCCACCGCTGCAGAAGGGATTCAACGACCAGGAGCGTTTCGGTCGGTTTGTATTCAGCGCCCAAGCCCCTGCGGCGCGGCAGGTCAAAAAAGATGAAGCGCGGCTGAACGCGCCTTTTTACCAGTATCTCAAGGAACAGTGCACGGTTAAAACCAGGGACATCGAACCGACTGAAGTGATGGCGGCACTGGATAATCCCGCGCTGGCAACGGAAGCCAAACCCATCCGGGAAGTTCTCGGACAATTGTCGACCTTGGCGGCCCGTTCGGATGCCGCGCCCTCGGACATGGTTGTCATGCTGACGACCTGGCGGAACCTGATGGATATATTTTCCGAGAAAGCACGTAAACTTGATATTCCCCTGATAAAAATTCCCAAAATTAACCTTGCGCTTGAAATCAAAACCCGGCAGGCGAAGGACGTCAAACTATTGGTCAACGGCCAGGCGGTCAACCCGCAGGACAGCAAATGGCCGGTTGGTCTCCGCGAAGGTTTGAACGTGATTGCCATGACGGCGGCGGCGGATGGACAAAACCCCGGCCTGCGCCTGCGCATTCCCGATCAGCCTGAACTGGAAAGCCGCTGGCGGGTCGGCAACGCCACCAATGACAGTTGGCTTTCGAGTATTTTTGATGACCGCTCCTGGGAAAAAACCGAACTGGACAAGGAAGGATACTTGTTGATGCCGCAGAGTTCTACCGGCAATGTCTGTTTCCGCCAAATCGTTCTCTGGAGTGAAAACCATTACAGCGGCCTGCCCTGTCTGCAGCCGAAGGTGCGCGAGTGGGGCTTTTCGGAGAAGAGCATGGA
>Ga0247841_10012815_pt1 | contig 10847 bp, 8 predicted proteins | sample LaCruzMarch2015__2_FD_192410 | JGI IMG/M metagenome (GOLD analysis project Ga0247841, IMG submission 192410) | Freshwater microbial communities from meromictic Lake La Cruz, Castile-La Mancha, Spain - LaCruzMarch2015_18m | ecosystem: Environmental > Aquatic > Freshwater > Lake | place: Spain...
TCCAATTTTTAAAATAAATTTAATTGAAAATAATAATGCAACAATAATTATTTACAATTATATTCCTTGGGGAATAAGTATTTATAATTATACAAAAAATATCTCTTTAAAGGTATTAAGATTTTTATCAGTCGTTTTATTTATTTATTCACTTCTAGATTTATATTTTATGTCAATTAAAACTAGATATGTACATCAAAATGATTATATTTATGTTCCTATTCCTATTTTAGAAAATAAATATGGTAAAATTTTTAATGATTCACATGAAAATATTAATTAAAAAGACCCCCAACTATCATAATTAAATGGAGAAACTAATATTTGGTCCAAATTATTTTTCATAATATCTACTTTCTTTTGGAATGCAATATCTTGTGGTGTTTCTGGATAAGGAGTTGCTGTCTTCATTAGTTCTTCTTCGTCTCCAGTAATTTTTGGCTTATATCCATAACAATTTACACCAAATCTTACATCAGGATTAGCTATATAACCACCATTTACACCTGGTCTTCCACAATCATTTTCATGTCCAGGTATTGTTTGAAGATTATCATATGTTTTTTCTTGTGTAGGAAATAATGCTAGCTGATTTGATGACCAACCATAATTACACCATTCTGCACCATTATTATATGCTTGTTCTATTTGATTATACTCAGCCAAGTCTGCACCATAAGCGCTACATAATGCTTTTGCATCGTTATATGTGTAATAATTACCTGGAATATTAAATACTTGCTTTTTAAATTTAATCTCGGGAACTGTTGTTGGTTGATATGTGCTTTGGTCTACAACTATATCGATTGTAGTTTTTGGAGTAAATAAACCTTGAATATATGCTGTAACATTTATACTGAAAAAATATTGAAAAGCATTTACTAAAACTAAAATTACTAAAATTACCATCATAATAATACCAAAAATATTACCGCCTCCATTTGAATCATCTCCACTTCCTAAATTACCTGGTCCTAAAGATGATGAAAAAGCATAATATGTTACAATTATTAATACTATTATTACCAATACTATTGGATTCATTATGTAATTGTTTAAATAATTATACATATTAACTGGGTCAGTTGTTGATGTTGTATTTACTACTTCCATATAATATATAGGTAGTTAAAAATTTTATTATCAAATATTTATATTTACACATTTATTTTTCTGTAAAATAATACATATGCTTTTGCAGATATTATTGACTCATTTAAACCAACTTCTGCAACAGATGTATCGTTAAAATGATACCATTTTCCATTTGCATTTTTTACATATGAAGTATAATGACCTCCCATTACTCCTCCACTATGATTGCACACTCCATATAATTCATATTTGTAATTTGATTTCTTATAACCAATTACATAAGGCGATAAATCTAGATTATCTAGAGGAAATGATACATAAATTTGGTTTTTTTGAAATCTATTATTAAATCGTTTTAAATCTATTGCCAAAATATTTGGAAAAGACCAGAATAAAATACTTTTTTTAATACTTACTTTCTCATTTGTTTCTTCATGTAAATAATTTTCTATTATCTCTCCTTCTACATAATAATTAAAACAATCAATAAGAGATGGCGATTTATTATCTGGAGGAATTGGCAAGTCTACCATAAAAAATGGTTCTGGATTTTGACTAATTATTTTATTATTATCAACTCTTGTTAATTCTGATACGTTGACTCCATAGAATAAATTCCATATTTCGGAATAATCTTTTGAATATGTTAATTGAATCATCTTAAAACATTTTAATGCAAGATTATCTATCTCATCTTCTGCATTACCTGAAATAGTCATTTTTATTTCTCTTGATAAAGAATTATGAAAACAATCAATCAAGAACAATAAAAATTCTGATACATCATTTTGAGAATATCCGGTGAAAATATCTATCTTTTTGAATTGTGCAACCTTCTGAATCGTCTTTATAAATTTACCTGGAGAGACAATACAATTTTCATTCCATAAAATTTTTCTTAAATTATCCCACTCAATTAATAAGGCACTATCATATTTATTTTTTAATTTTTTTTTATATGATTCATTATCTAGAAAATCATTTAATTCGTAAGTATGTGACATTATTTGTATACATGAATTTATAAAACAAGTGTTGCCCAAATTTGCCAAGCCACTTAATCCTTTATTTTGATATTTATTTATCTCCATTTACAATATATTAATTATTATTATATATTTAAACAGATTTTATAATATATTTATTATGAACCATTCTAACTCAAATACTTTTAGATTAACTAATGAGCAACTTTTGTTAGTTAACATTTTAAATACTATGTATAATGATAATCTTAGACATATAAATTCGATTACTGAAACTTTAAATAGTTTAACACAAACTAATAATCAAATAAGAATTTCATTGGCTCAATTATTAAATTCTAATCAAAATATATATACTAATAATACAAGGCGAAATAATCACAGACGTTGGCAAAATACTTCTACTAGTAGAACCATGATTAATAATCAACCATTTGTTATTGATTCAATTAGCGAATATACTATCCCTAGAAATAGACGTTATAGCACACTTGATTCTTATGCTCAAAGTGTATTTAATCGTTTTTTACAACCAGTTGAGATATATCCAACTCAATCACAAATTGAATCTGCAACTAGAAGAGTTGTATATTGTGATATTGCAAGACCAGTGAATACATCTTGTCCAATTTCAATGGATGATTTTAATGATAATGATATGGTAACTGTCATTAGACATTGTGGACATACATTTCATACTGAATATTTAATGAACTGGTTTAGAACTAATTGTAGATGTCCTGTTTGTCGTTATGATATAAGAGATTATAATAATACATCATCAGAATATTTTAACTCACCAGGAACAACAATTGATTCTTCTAATAATAATCTGGAGAGAAATACTACAAATAATACTACAAATAATACTACAAACAGATTTAACGAAGAGGATATTAATGAAAATTCGATATCTTCACTCGAAAATATATTTAATACTGGTATTTTTGATGCTTCTGGTAATTATACAACTAATCCAACTGATATGTTAGCTTCATTGTTAATACATACCTTAAATAGAAACAGAAATACCAGATAAATTATATTAATACAATTTAAAGATTTAATTAATATAATTTTAATTATGACAAGAATACGAGTTAGAAATAATAAGAATTATGAAAAAGAAAAAGACAAATCAAGTGATACAGAAAATGAAATAACTAAAGATGAATTAAATGAATTCAATGATATTGAATTAGACAAAATATCTAAGTCAAAAATTTTTGATAATTTTTATAATTATTCTAATAAATTTGTTTCATATATTTTAAAAACATCTGTGTTTTTATTTAAAATTTCTGGCATTTATATGTTGTGGATATGTCTACACTATTTTTCTGCACATTTATATATTAAATTTTGTGTTCCAAATTCTATAATTGGATTTATTATGTCACCATTTATGATATCAACGCCACATTGTCAAGGATTAAGATGGATTGTTTATAATGCAGCAAATATTATTAATCATATGTGGATACTTATTGGTGCTTGGATATATTCTGTAATATGGATTATGGGTACAAATAAGTCTACCAATGAAACGTAAATAGAAATAATATTTTACTAAACAATTTAAAGATAAAACCTATAATACAATATAGTATATAGATAATATGAATCAGAAGTCTAGATATGGTTTTAAGTGGTCTATTAATGAGATTCTTTCACTTCAGAGAGAATTTGAGTTGTTAGGTTGGAGTATTGACCAAATTGCTGAAAAGCATAAGAGAACTACTAATGCAATTATGTATAAATTGGACCAAGAAGGGTTTGCAGATTTTGATGTATTATATAGTAATTATCATAACTTAGATGCATTAATCCCTCTTCATATGCCTATGCCTATTCATATGGCACATGAGATATCATTGGCATATGATGATGATGATGATGATGATGATGATGATGATGATGATTATGATGATGATGATGGTGGTCATGATGATGATGATGATGATGGTGATGATGGTGGTGATGATGGTGAAGATGATGTAGCTAATCTTTCAGAGAGAGTTTATGGTCTTGAAGAGAGTGTTTCAGAAATTAGAGATATGATTAAAAAAATGATGGCAATCTCTAGCAAGCCAACTGCATCTAAGAGTTTATTTTAAAATAACATAAAAATTTGTTTTCAATAATTTTTTATTTTACACCTTTGGACATTTCAAATGTTGTCAGATGAACCTGGTGAAATTTATAACAAATACACTTTAAGGGTGTAGGTTTAAATTAAATTAAATTCAAATACTTACTTTTAAACCAAAGGTAGCTTCGATTTAACAAAGAATTTTGATAGACTTTGGTTACCAGCTTTTTCATTATTTGTTTCTCTTAAATATTCATCAAACAATAATGCTTTAATTTCTTTACAACGAAACTCTTCTAATTTTTCTTCGAATTTATCTTCATCATTCAAATATTTATCTTTGAGAACCCGAACATCCTTTTTATATTTCAATAATTTAGGTCTTTTATTTTGTAAAATCCATATTTTTTCTAGAACTAATGCAAATAATTGCTGGATTGGTTTCATTATTTGATTTGTAATATAAAATGAATAATCTATTTTTAATTTATTTTCTTCAATGAATGATGGTGTCTCAATTTTATCTCCCTGTAGAACCTTTTTACCGGGAACAATGATATATGCAAATGGAATTCTATCCCCTGAACTAGGTTTACTTCCAGGGTCTCTTGCAGTTATTCTATCAGATAATACTTTATGAGCAATTGATTTGGGATTTTTATAACCAGAACGCAGTGATTTTGTAATAATTAATTTGTCAATTGGATATTTTTCATCAACAACATTTTGTAAAGAATTTTTAAGAAATGAAACAGCATCTGGAATACTTTGTTTCTTCATTAAAATATCAATAATACCTCCATAAATATCTTTAACAATTGGAGCATTATCTCTACGCTTTAATACAATACCCATTTCATTTCTTTTACATTTTTCTGGGTCTGATTCATATTTCATACCAACATATCTTTTCTTAGATAATAAACAAAATGGCATAAATGTTTTTTCATATTCAAAATCATGTGGTGCTTTTAAAAAACTAGCTGCTAATTCACCTGCTTCTTTTGCTAATTCAATTGTAATTTCTAGAGCATCTTTGCCTCTTATTGGCTTACCATCTGGTGTTTGTAAATTAAATGTATAGAATACAGAATCCGTATTATGAACGATTAAGTTTCCAACTCCAGCAGCGAAATGATGATTTTCTGTTGTTAAATCATAAACATAACCATTATATTCAATTTCTATAATTTTTTTAATAGCAATTGGATTTTTTCTTTGTGTCTTTTTTGTCATTGTTATTCTATAAATATCTTGTTTATCTTTTCTGATATTTAACGATGTGGAATATCCTAAGCTCTGTGCCAATAAACAAATATTCGCAGCACTTATTTGACTTTTCTGGTCAATTCTGGTATAACCATTAACATCTTTATCTCCATCAGCATCATATAATCCATTAAAGAATGCTTGCTTAATTTCATTTGAACCATTTATAATTTCATTAGGGATAATTTTATTTTTATTGTAATATAATAAATCTCTATAATATTTTACAAGTTCTACAATTTTTCCATAATTGTTATTTCGTGGTGATATTTTAAATACTCCTGAACTTTTTAGTGTTGGCATAAATACCCAATTATATTCAGGATATGCCTTTTTACATAAATTTATATACTTATCAATAAGTTCAGGAGAAGCATTATTTAAAGCCCATGAAGATTTTTTTCCACTATTACAGACATATGAACCACAACTACCATCTCCAAAGAAGAAACCCATTATTTGAGCTTCTTCAACTGAAATGCTAGACAACATTTCATTATTAATAGGCAATTTATTATGAAGTAGTTCGGTGCCAATATCAATCTCATTAGGGGTTATTTCAGTAGCATCTGGTTTTAATAATGAATGATCATCTGTGACATCAACTAATCCAGTGTGAGTTAGAATTCTAAACATTTTTTTATGAGATGATAATTTATGTCTAATTACTCTGAATAATTTCGTCCAACCTTTTTCAGTCCAAGTGTCAACATCATTTAATTCACAATATTCCTTACATTGTTTTCCTTCTTCCGTTGATAATATCCAATTATTATTTCCATATTTATTTGCTAATTCTTCGATAGTTAAAATATGAATTTTATCATGAACTTTTACATAAACAGGTGTTTCATGTCCAACACTATCCCCATATATATATTCTGCATTTGTTAAAACAAGACCATGACGTGTCGTTTCACAAATTTTATTGCTATAACATTCTTCAATAATTCGCTTTCCATAAGTCAACAATTTACGACCCATAGCAGTGGTACATGCTGCAATATCTTTTTCATAAAACGAACTAGTTTTTGCACCACAACCACCATATAATGAATTTGCAGTGACCTTATAACCAAGCTGTCTTTGTTCTAGGACTTGCTTCATAAATTCGTCTGTTTGAGTTGGAATCATTTTTCTTGTATCTTTTCTTGCTTTCAAAAGCTTCTTGAGAATAGCCGGCATAATAGCTGATTCACCATCTGCAAATTGAGCAAATCTACAAATTTTGAATCCACATTTAATTTTTTCAGCAGCTGCTTTTGGATGCTTTCTATAATATCTGAAAGTATCATATTGAACATCTACATATTCATAATCAGGAAGATTATCATAAATATAATTTCCATCAGGATTCTTGACCCCCCATTCTTCAATAAGATTTCCTGCTAAATCAAATTCCTTAGTCCAAACCTTACTATCATGTGATAAATTTTCACTAATCATTGAACTAGGATACAACGATGCATAATCATTACAAGCAACTGGATTATCAAGATATAAATCGCATTTAGGTGGTAGTACAATAGCACCTTCATACCCTTCATCTAAATCACCCTTTTCAATGACAGGAATTAATGTGCGAATTTTTCGACATTCGTTAGCAATCAAACTTTGTAACTTAATACCCTGACCACGCATTACTAAGAAATTAATAGGAACACTACTAATTTTTGCCATTTCAATAAATCCAGTAAGAATATCTGATTTGTTAAACAAATAATGGACTAGATTACAATCTTGAATACAATATTTAGCAATTACTGCTCTGTCATCAGCCGAACCATTTGTCATTCTAAAAATATCTTTAGGTGTAACATCATCCTTAGCTAAACACCATCTGACTTTTTTATTAAAATCTGGATTAATAATACTATCAATTGTAAACTTACAGTTTTCTTTATCAATTTCAGTTACTATAAACTTTGCACCATCTTCATAATAGTCAACTGAATGCCCAATTTCTTCTATATGAACAAAACTACCAACTAATAATCCTGTTAAGTTACTTGTATTGATAACAGTTTTACTATCATTATGTTCAATTTTTTTTACCATATCTCCAATAAAATAACCAGCTACATAATCTAATTTATAACTTGTTAAGTTTTCACCTCTTCTATAAAAGTTATACAAATCGACTTGAAGTCTACCATTCATCTTAATAAATCTTAAGTCATGTTGTCCGCTTGCAATTTGAATACTACTTTCTTCAATCTTCCATTTTCCAGAATCTTTATCTTTATTGCCGCATATTTCATCTTTATTTCTTCCAAGTTTTAAGAAATCTTCCACACAATTATTTTCTTCTGAACGGCGAAACATAAACTCATAATCAAAACCAAATATATTATAACCAATAATGATGTCTGGGTTTTCTCTTTGTACTAATTGTTGCCAAGCTAATAAAACATCTTTTTCGGTTTCATATGTTTCTACAACACTATTTTCCATTGGAATTTCAGAACATGTGTTTAAAACAATGCAATGGTTAAAATATGGGTCTTTATTACCATAATTCATAAATGTTGAACCAATAAAAGTAACTTTATCACCTTCTAATTTCGGAAATATTGAGATTAAGGTTAAATTTAATTCAGTTAGCTTTCCATCACGTTCATATTTCTTATCTAATAATATATCAACTATTGTTGCTTGTTTATCAGTATATTCTTTTACATATTTGTTATAAGTTTTATTTCCATCTGTTTCTAGCGCCTCTCCGTTACCATCTGCTTGTTCATTTTCGTTTTCTTGGTCAATTTCTTTTGACATTTTTTCAAACATTGATTCTAGAGAATTTGCCTCACTAAATTCAATTGACTTTTTTAATGTTCTTACCTTACATTCTAGCCATTCATTGCATAATTCAATAACTTTTTCTTTTGTTTGAGGAACACGCTTAGGATAAACTAAATCGATTCCTGTAGTATTTTCATAACCAAATGATGTAAGAATAATATTTGTTAAACATGGTTTAATTGTATTTTTATTAAATTGGTCAATACCAATATCTTCAAAATATTCAATAATATTTGTAGCTAATTTCTTATAGGTTTTAATTGGAACAGGAAAATCACCATGACTACTACTAGCTTCAATATCAAAACTCATTATTTTATATGGAACTCTAGTTTCTTTATCATTTAATGGTATTATATTTTTAACATTTGTTATGAATTCGCAATCACAATTTACTGTTTTTAACTCATTTTTCTTTTCTATTGCTTTTTTCTTTGGTATAGCTATCCAACCAGATGGACTCATATCTTTTATATGAAAGAAACGTAAAAGCGGTGGAATATTAGCTTCATATAACATAATATTTGTATTATGATATTGATATCCTGTTTTTAAAAGATGATGACCTGATTGGTAATCAGTATACCATAGATTTTTTGCCTTATTAAATGCATTTAAATTTGCAAATTCAATAAATATAAATTTATGCTCTTTTTTATTATCAAAACCATATAATTTTCTTCTCTTAACTAGTTTAGAATCTATAATAGAAGATGAATAATATTTACCCATCTTTTCTTTTAAATGGATTATGAACTGTTCTTTCATTTCAATAGACCATTTATCGCTTACCATTAGATAGAAGAATGGGTTAAACCCTTCAACTGTAACTGAATAAGTTTTACCTATTTCATCAACACCAAACATTTGAATCATAAAAGAATTTGTGTCTCTATATGTATTGTTTTCATCATCATCTCTTGATGAATCATATGCATTATAAACATTATAATCGAAAACTCTGAAGATATGTTCCATTTTATTCTTTATTATTAGTTTATGTTTATTTTGTTTAAATTAAATCAATTTTATTTAAATATAATATATGGAAAAACTTTATATTTATTTGGTTGTGTTATTATTTATACTAATTTTTATATATTATTTATATAATATAATGAATAATATGCCTATTTATGCTATAGCAGTATTTAATGATACTATTAAGGGAACAGTGAAATTAAGAGAAAATTTAAATGATAATGTTGTTATAATTGATTTAAATTTGACAGGGTTAAAACCTAATAGTGCTCATGGTTTTCATGTTCATGAAGCTGGAGATTTAACAGATAAATGCACTAGTATGTGTGCACATTTTAATCCTTATGGTAAAACTCATGGTTGTCCTGGTATGTCAGAAAGACATGTTGGAGATTTAGGGAATATAGCCACAAATTCTAAAGGAGAAGCGAAGTATTCATTTTATGATAATGTAATAAAACTTAGAGGAAGTAAGTGTAATATTATTGGAAGAGGATTAATTATTCATGAAGATGAAGATGATTGTGGTCAAGGAGGAAATGCAGAAAGTTTAAAAACAGGAAATGCTGGTAAACGAATAGCGTGTGCTGTAATTGGATATTCAAAGGAAAATTTCAAAAACTGCTAAATTAATCTCTCCGAGCAGCAATTAAAAATGCTATACCAATAGTAAAACCAATAGCTGATGTTATGTAATTAATTGTTTTTTTAGATAATTCATAACGTTTGTCAGTAACTAACAATGAACCAAAATAAGAACCTGTTATAACTGATAATAATAAAATTATACCCATTGAAAAATTTATATTATTTGTTTTATAAAAATTCCAAAAAGAACCAATAGTAATAGGAAATAAGTTTATAAATGCAATAGCCCCCTAAATTACTTTTATAATTTCCTATTCCTAAGTAATCAAAAATTAATAAAATAACACCCACAGGAAAAATTCCAGTTGCTCCTAATAAGGAGCCTGCTAATAACCCTCATACTAGTTCTACAATATATTGATTCATATATTATAGAATTATTTATTTTTTGCGACCATATTTACAATATTGTCTTTGAGAGAAACCTTTAGGTCTATTACAATTAATACTGCGTTTATATTTTGTAGTCCATTTACCACCTAATTGTTTTCTAGTTTTACCGCCAAGTTTTGTCCTTCCACTAAGTTTAGGTTTTTTAGAATGACTTGATTTTCTTGTATGACTATTTTTAGTCATACTACTGGTTTTTTCTGATTTAGTAATATCCTTTTCGCCTGTTTTAAGTTTTATCCATTCGATAAATGAGTCTATTTTTCTGTCTTTACTTGAAACTTCAGAATCCTCATAAGTTTCCATTTTCTCTCCAGAATTTGTCATAAATCTTATTGTAGGAAAACTCATTGGTTCTTTATTTGCATGTTTTAGCTTACCATATAAGTCTTTATCAATAGAAACAATTACAATATTTTCATTATTTAAAAAATCTTTGGAGAGAACATTTTTAAGTTTAGACCATTCAGGACGAGTTTCATTACATGGACCACATCCTTCCATATAAAAGAAAATAAATATTTCGGCATCTTTATTGGATAAATATTTATTTAATTTATCAATTAAATTATTATAATTTTTTT
>Ga0247841_10012816_pt1 | contig 10847 bp, 12 predicted proteins | sample LaCruzMarch2015__2_FD_192410 | JGI IMG/M metagenome (GOLD analysis project Ga0247841, IMG submission 192410) | Freshwater microbial communities from meromictic Lake La Cruz, Castile-La Mancha, Spain - LaCruzMarch2015_18m | ecosystem: Environmental > Aquatic > Freshwater > Lake | place: Spain...
TGACTTTCGTCAATTGTTTGATCAGGATAAAGAGCGGAAAAAGTGTGCAGTCTGCCACCAAGATGAAGATCACTGCCTTCTTTCATTAAAGCGCTGGTTAAAGAAGTTACTCCGCTTGAGTCCAGTCCGCCAGACAACGAGACACCCACTGGCACATCAGAAAGAAGATGTCTTTTAATCACTTTTTTAAATAGCTGGAAAAAATCATCGGCATAAGTTTCATCAGATTTTATTGAAGAAAAATTTGGATTAAATTTTGGAAACCAATAACGTTGAATTTTTTTTGTTCCTTTTTTATCAATTATCATGTAATGTCCGGGGAGAAGTCTTTTGATATTGCTAAAAAAAGTTTCTTCTTTAGAGTCGTGAACCCGGTACATTAAAAATTCGTAGAGAATTTTTTGATTTGGTTGGGCTTTAATAAAAGGCAGAGTTAAAATCGCTTTTATTTCTGAAGAAAAAATAAACTGACTGTCTTTTTCATAATAATAAAGTGGTTTAATTCCCAATCGGTCTCTGGCAATAAATAACTGTTGCTTTTTTAAATCATAGATAACAAAAGCGAACATACCGACCAGATGGTCAAGCACCTTTTCTCCCCATTCTTCAAAACCGTGAAGAACCGCTTCCGTATCCGAGTGATCAGTACTAAACTTATAACCAAGTTTTTTAAGCTTAGACCAAAGCTCCGGGTAGTTATAAATCTCACCATTTAGAATAATACATAAGCTTTTATCTTGATTAAAAATTGGCTGCCAACCCTTATTGACATCAATGATTGCCAACCGCCTCATTCCAATGGAAAAACTATCGCCTAGATAATTGCCTTCACCATCAGGACCACGATGTTTAATCGAATCAAGCATCGAGTTTAAGCTATTTTTTCTATCCTGAATTTTTTCCGCATTTAAAAAACCAGCAAGTCCACACATCGTCCTTAATAATTTTTAATTATAAATTTAAAATTAAATCACATACTTCTTAGAATTTGGATTCTCTCCACTACCGGTGGGTGAGTGCTGAACAAATTTACCAACCAGTTCCCTTTTACCCTGTCTTTTCTAAAAGGATTCTCAATAAAAAGGTGAGCCGTTGAAGTCGTTGCCGTTTGCATAATATTTGGGTCACGGGAAATCTTTTCCAATGCCCGAGCCAGTCCTTCAGGATACCGAGTAATCAAAACACCACTGGCATCAGCCAAAAATTCGCGTCGTCTTGAAAGCGCCAGTTGAATTAAAGTAGCTACTATCGGAGAAATAATTAAAACAATAATAAAAAAAATAAAAAATAAAGGACTATTCCCCTCTCGGTCATCATTATCTCTCCCCCGCCACCAAAAACTTCGCATTATCCAGTCGGAAACTAAAGAGATGGTACCAACAAGAACGGCAACAACCGACATTAATAAGGTATCGTAATTTTTTACGTGGGAAAGTTCATGAGCAATCACCCCTTCAAGTTCAGTTCGGTCAAGTTTTTCTAAAAGACCAGTAGTGGCACAAACAATCGCATGTTTTGGATCACGTCCGGTGGCAAAGGCATTAGGTGAGGGATCATCAATCACATACAGTTTAGGTTTTGGCAAACCAGCGGCAATGGCTAGATTTTCGGCAACAGTATAAAAATCAAAATACTCTTTTTTACTGGCAGGCTTAGCTCCAGTAGTAAAAAGAACAATTTTATCTGAGTAAAAATAACTACCAATGGAAGAGAAGCTGGAAAAAATTAGTCCAAATATCAGATAGGAGCTTGGGTTGTCAAAATACTTACCGATTAAGTAGAAAAAACCGGAAATAATGACAATAAAAAGCACAAAAATTACAATTGTTCTAGCTTTGTTGCTAGAAATCTGATTATAGATTGTCATACCCGAGGCTTATTCAAACTTGACTTCGACTTTTTTTCTTTCTTCTTCATTGGCAGCAAAAAACTCTTCTTCCTTGAAAGCAAATATACTTGCAATCAGATTAGTAGGAACGACTTTTATCTTTGTATTGTATTCCAAAACATTACTATTGTAGAACTGTCTTGAATAAGCAACTTTATCTTCAGTGTCTGTCAGTTGTCTCTGTAATTCCTGAAAATTCTCATTGGCTTTAAGTTCTGGGTAGGCTTCAGCAACAGCAAAAAGACTTTTTAAAGCTCCGGACAAGACATTGTTGGCTTCGGCTTTTTCTTTTGGTCCTTCCGCTGACATTAAAGAAGCACGTGCCTTAGTCACATTTTCAAAAACACTTTTCTCATGCTTAGCGTAACCTTTAACAGTCTCAACTAAATTGGGAATCAGGTCGGCCCGTCTTTTTAACTGAACATCAATTCCGGAAAAAGCTTCCTGAATCCTGGTTTTTAAAACAATCAAACCGTTATAACTTCCGATAAGGAAAATCAACACTAAAACGATAATTCCTATTGGCAGTAGCATATTTTTAATAAAAACTATTAATAATAACCATTATAACACTTTTATCAAGAGGTTGAAATTTATATTTAATTTGCTATCATTTAAGCAGGATGGAAGAACCTAACTATCAATTATTGCTAAAAAAAACTCTCGGTAAAAAGATGGGTTCTTTTTTATTGGGGTTTACGATCTTACTCATTGTCAGCATAACTTTACTTAATTTTTTGCCAAAAACCAAGCTTTTCCAACTAAGAGCCAATAATAAAAATGAAAAAAAAGTTCAGCTAACACCAACGCCTAGGTTTTATACAATTCAAGAAGGCGATGATCTCTGGATTATTGCTCAAAAATTTTATGGTTCAGGTTTTAATGCTTATGATATTGCCCAGGCTAATAATCTTGATGATGTCAACAATATCCATGTTGGCAATAAATTAGTTATCCCCAATGTCACACCTAAGTTTCCTAGCGAAGGCGAAGTTTCTCAATTAGCCGCTACAACCTCGCAGGTTATACAAACTGGCATAACTTATACTGTCCAACCAGGAGATTTTCTGTGGCAGATTGCCGTTAACTTTTATGGTGACGGTATGATGGAAAACAAAATCATCAACGCCAACAAAATTCCTTATCCTTACAGCGTCGAGCCAGGCCAAAAACTAATTATTCCTCGGTAACTCAACTAGTATCCGTACTATCAGCCTGTCATCTCAACGTAGATGGAATGCACTATGAAATATTAAAACTTTAGGTTGATGATATAATTTTAATATGAAAAGTGATATGGACGGCAAGATTAGACAACTTATCAAATTAGGAACGAGTATTGACGAAAACCAAACGAGATCTTTAATGATCTTAATGCGTAAAGAATTTGAATTAATGACAGACGTTAATAGACAGAAATTTTTAACTTTAAACCTCTTTTCCAACTGGAGCGCCCACACAAAAATCGACAAATCAATGTCTGGTTTGAGAATCCTTTTTCGTGTGAATAATGCTTTGGTACAAATTAAACAAACAGTTGATAACAACACGATATTAACGGAGATGACCAAAGCAATAGGTTTTGATACTTTGCGTTTAGAACTATGTTTGTTTCTACAATACATCGGAATTAATGAGGCAGTTTCTGATAGCATGTGGAAAACGTTTCTTGACAACTTAATTGAAATAATTCGAGACGTTCCGTTGAGTTTTCCGCTTACAAGAGAACTTAAGACTTCAGAGAAAAAAATTTACGAACAAATAGCCAAGAACCCTATTAAACCTGGTGCTGGAGTCGTTATGATAGTCTTATCTAAAATAGATTACGGTAAATTTGTGTTTGGAAATATTGGCGAGATCCTATGTTTATTAGTATGCACTGAAGATACAACTAAAATCATCATTCCCCTAGCTCTCAGTCGTTAAAATATAAGATGTAGTTGTTTTATCATTAATGGGTAAAAATTTATACTGACGACATTCTAACCTAGAATGTATAATAGAGTTATGTCTGATTCAATAACTGCATTTTATACCGTAGTATCTGGTTATTTAGTATTTGTTTTGGGCCAAATTACCATTAATTTCTGGCTTAATCCTGTTAAACGCCAAAAAGAGACAATTGGAGAAATTCAGGATGCGACGATTTATTATGCAAATGTTTTTTCACCTATGATGAATAAAACTACGCAGGATGCAGCATCTAAAAGGTTTAGACAACTTGCTACACAATTGGTATCTACTACACGTATAATACCCTTTTATAAGTTTTCACGACTGATTTTTGGACTACCATCAATTAAGAGTATTGGATCGGCTCATCATTCTCTAGTAGGACTATCAAATTCCGTTGGAAAAGACGGAGACTCATATGAAACTATGGAGAGTATCAAAAAAGAGCTAAATTTATTATTCTTGAACGAATAATTCAATATCAACTCCAAAGCATACTAGTTTTTTAATTAAAGAAATTATTCACGTCTTACTTCGATTAATTAATCAAAGTTTTGAATGATTTATTGACTTTTGTTTTTAGATGATCAATCCGGGCAAAGAAATCTTCAGTTGTCTGCTGTAGAAAAGTACTGCGAACACTAAAAGTAAGCAAATCCTTAAGCTGTAATAAACGATTAAATTTATCTCCTCCGATTCCTCCTCGATACACATAGTAAGGTTTTTTACCTAACCAAAAATTATCATCTAAAAGACCGGCGTTTTTTGCTCGTTCATAAAGAGCGGTTCCAGGAAATATCCAGACTTCACCGACCGTACCGATTCCATCGGGATTTAATTTAGCAACCAAGCGATCAGACATGGCTCTTTCTTGTTTTGTTTCGGTTGGTAAACCATACATCATCAAAGCAAAAAATCTTATTTTTGCTTGCTTGGTTAGTTTGGCAGCAGTAAATATTTTTTGCAGATCAGTTCTTTTATTAATTTTAATTAGCATTGCCGGCGATCCTGATTCAATCCCGTAGGCAATTTCATAGAATCCGGCTTTTTTCATCCACAGAAGCAGTTCTTTATCAACCTTATCAACTCTAGTGGTTCCATGAAAAGCCACTTTTAATTTTCTTTTTACAATTTCTTTACAAAAACTGATGATTTCTTCTCTGTTTCCAGTCAAAGTATCATCATAAAAAGCAATGTGTTTGGCATGATAGTTTTTAACCAACATTTCCACTTCATCGGCGACATTTTTACCGGTACGATAACGATAACCTTTCCAAACTTTCCATGATGAACAAAAAGTACAACAACCCATACAACCACGGCTAAAAATAATTGTGTAACGGGTTTCTTTAGTCAGGTCAATATCGTTAACTTTTATCTTTCCTAAAGGTGGATATATATGAGGATCAATCATATCCCAAGCCGGAAAAGGAATTTTATTTAAATCTTTAATTAGAACTCGATCCGAATTATTAATTACCTTTTTATTTTTTCTCCAAACCAAGCCTTTAATTTTTGTCAAATCCTTTCCTTGAACCAGCTCCCATAAAGTTTCTTCTCCTTCACCACGAACAATATAATCTACCTGAGGATAGTAAGTCATAACCTGTCCCCACATAATCGTCGGATGAATTCCCCCTAGAACCGTTTTACAGTGAGGATAAAGTTTTTTTGTATAGGCTGCTACTTTAAGAGCTTCGTATCTACCTGGTGTTAAAGAAGAAATACCGACCAGATCAGGTCTAAACTCTTTAAAAACATTTTTCATTTCTTTTTCTCCTAATCGAGCCGCATCAATGACTTTTATCTTAAGTTTTTTATCTCGTCGTAGATAAGCCGCTAAATACAAAAGACCAAGAGGACTGGGTGTATAACCGCCCTGCTCGACATTGGGTGGATTAACAAGAGCTATTCTTGTAAATCTCGTCATACACAAATGATATCAAACCTTTTTCCCTGATGTTATAATTTAACTTATTGCGGGATTAGTACACTGGCAGTATGCCACCTTCCCAAGGTGGAGAAGGGGGTTCGATTCCCCTATCCCGCTCAGAAGCGGTAGAATGCCCCGCCTTGGCGGGGAGGTCGCGGGCTATAGTCCTGAGCTTGTCGAAGGATTCAAATCCCGTCCGCCGCTCTGAAATAATACTTATAAATATAAATGTCTAATAATTTACCAGAAATTTAAAAACGAAGAATTATATGAGTGTTGAACGACCAATTAATTGGCACCCGCCAGCAAAAAATCTTGGTGGAGAAAATATCCCTGCGCTCTATGCTCAATTTTTTGTCGATGAAATAGTTGCTATGATATTTGTTAAAACACGAAATTTCAATCTTCCTATTGCAAAAGGAATAAACAAATTAACACAAAAAAATGAAGATATAGAAAAACGTTTAAAAAAAAGTAATCTTTATTTTTATGAACCCAATGGTTCAGTTTTTATGGATTACAAAATAATGCGAAATGAAGCATATGAGAAAATAGGCAAGGAAATGGGAGAAAAAGATCCTGAAAAAGCAAGCATTTTAGGTTATAACGAACTAAAGAAACAATTTAATCTTAATATGTCAACAGATGATGCTCTACAATTAGCAAGAAATATTGTTGCAAATTGGGATTGGGATCAAAGCAATTCTTAAAAACTAAATCCTTGTAACCAGAAAAATTAAACATTCCCAAACAGATTAAATGAATAATATACAGAATCTCGCCTCACATTTTGAACCTTACATTGTTAAGTGTAGAACTGGCGATTGGGAACATGCAAAAAGAGTTGTCGCTTGGATAAAAGAATTAGGTAAAGATCGTAACGATTTAGAACTGCTTATTATTGCTGGATACATCCATGATATTGGCTGGAGCGGGCTGGTTCCCAAAGGTAAAAAACTCACAAGAAAAGAATTACTAAAATTACAGCCTCGGGCTGATAAACAAACCGAAACATTAGTAAAAGAGGCTCTAATAATATTTTCATTAACCAAAAGTAAACTAAATAATGTTCTAAGGCTCATTAGAGCAACTGAAACTTTTAAAGCAAATCAGGAAGATGAAATGATTCTTGTAGACGCAGATAACCTAAGTAAAACATCCCCAGACCATATCAAAGAGAAATACGCCAAATCTGACTGGTTAAATATTTGTGATCTTTTTGAAAAAAAACTTCCACAAAGAATTAAGACAGAAAAGGGAAGGCAATTGTTTCCGTTAAAACTAAGGGAACTTAGAAAAGCTTTGGAGTTAGAACTAAAAAAATAGTATGAATTACAACTCGTTTAAAAAATGGCTTGAGGCGCTTGACAACGCGTGGACAAATCGCGATCCGAAAGCAGCGGCAAACCTTTGTTGCGAAGATGTCTTATACTACGAAACTCCATTTGGCCCGCCTCTAAAATCAAGAAAAGAAGTAGAAAGGATTTGGGAAGATGTCCCCCGGTCTCAAAAGGATATTCATTTTAGTTCTGACATTATTTCTGTCAATAATGATGTAGGTATCGCCCACTGGCAAGTATCCTTTATAAAATTACCTTCTAATAAAAAAGTTATTCTCGATGGTGTCTTTGTTGTCAAACTTGATAAAGCAGACCTCTGCAAAGAATTCCATCAATGGTGGGTCCCAAACTCTCGATAAATATAAAAGAACAAAACAAGAGATGATCGAAACGTATGACGATCGTCATACGTTTCGGATAACAAGTTAAACCACGAGAATATGTATAATATAAATATGAAATTTGTTATTTTTCATGGAGCTTTTGGAAGTCCGTATGGAAATTGGTTTCGAGATCTTAAGGAAAAACTACAAGCTTTGGGTCAGGACGTTTTGACACCTCAATTTCCAACCGATGATTTTAGCAAACTAACTAAAACCGGACCAATCAACCAAAGTTTATCTGCTTGGTTAAAAACTTTTGAAAAAGAAGTTCTAGTAAAAATAAAAAAAGGTGAAAAACTTTGCTTTATTGGCCATTCGTTAGCTCCCGTTTTTATACTTCATGTAGTTTTGAAATACTATCTACATCTTGACTGCGCTATTTTTGTCAGTCCTTTTATGGAAGAAATTAAAAGTGAGTATTGGCAGTTTGATCTTTGTAACAAAACTTTCTACAAAACAGATTTTGATTTTAAAAAACTTAAAGAATTAATTCCACTTTCTTATGTCTTATATTCTGATAATGATCCCTATGTTAATAAAAAATATCCGCTAGATTTTGCTGAAAAAATGAAAAGCAAAAAAATAGTGATAAAAAACGGTGGACATCTAAATAAAGAATCAGGTTTCATAAAATTTCCATTAGTCTTAGAGTTGTGCAAGTCAATGATATAATTATTACGAATTGCCGAGATAGCTCAATCTGGTAGAGCAACGGTATCGTAAACCGTAGGTTGGAGGTTCAATTCCTCTTCTCGGCTCATGAGACGATTACAGTATCATCAAAAAAAAGTTGCCGATACCAAAGTTATTTTACTGGCCGTTTTATTGATAGGTTTAATTATCTTTATTTTTACAATTGGTATACAGTGGTTACTTAACTCAGCTGTATTTGTAAATAAGTTAATTGGTAAAAAAGAGGTTCAAACAACTAAAAAAAATGATTTTTATGGTAGTCTTGATGTCGATTCAATTCCTAGCGCAACCAACAGCGCTAAATTTATTATTTCAGGAACCGTTACCAACTTTGACAAACTAGAATACTATTTAAATGATGAAAAAATAAAGGAGGCTGATGTTTATGATCGATTTGAAGAAGTTATTGGCGATCTTAAAGTTGGCACTAATGAAGTTTATTTAATTGCCAAAACCAAAAAGAACGACCAAAAAAAACAATCAAATAAGTTTATTATTTATTTAAAAAACGAAAAACCTAAGTTGGAAATTACTGAACCAAACGATGGTTCAAAAACTGCTAAAAACGAGATTAAAGTAGCGGGAAAAACTGACAAAGAAATTATTATTCAAATTAACGGACTTCCAATAGTCGTTGATGCTCTGGGGAATTTTCAATCAACCGTTAAACTCAACGAGGGAGAAAATAAGATTACTATCACGGCTCAGGATTTGGCAGAAAACATAGAATCAAAAACTCTGACAATTATCTACGAGAAGGATTGATCATCACCGCAAAGGTTAACAAAATAAACATAGTAAAAGGTAGAAGTAATACATTGTCGGTTAAGGACAACAAACTTAATAACAAAACTGAGAATGTCATTAACGGACTTATAAGTGACAACTTAAATAAAAGCAGTATAAAAATTAGTAATCCCAAAATACCTGAAGCAACAAGAATAATCAAAAAACTTGAGTGAAAAGAAGCTCCCGCATGAGTAATGTCAAAATCTTTTTCACTAATTAAATTCAATTGTTTTTTAACGTAGCGGATTCGATTATACCCCCAACCGAGAAACGGTTTTTTCAGCCATATTTTTCCCGCAGTTTGATAATCCCCCAAACGGGAATAGATAGAATAGAGTCTTCCTAGATTAACACCTTCGCCTTTTTGTTTCGGTACAACTGTTAGCAAACCAATAAACAAAGCTATAATTAATAAAAACAGTTTTAATTTTTTACTTTTCAAAAGAGCAAAAAAAATAGTAATGAAAAAAGCTATATACAAACTCCTGGCATAGGTTAAGAAAATATAAATTAAATATATTGACATAAAAATATATTTCACTATAGGATTAAGTTTTAGTTTTTTATCCTCAAAATAGAAAAACAAAAAAATTAATCCATAAATAGCTCCGGCAATAAAAGTGTCTAAAAATAAACCGAAGGCACGATAGTAATGAGGATCCCAACCTAAATATTTTAGGTTCATTAGGTCGGGATATAAAAAATATTGAATCAAGGTAGTCATTATAGTCAGGCCGGCAAAAATATAGAAACCCTGGATGATAAAGTGAATATCCTTTTTATTTTTGTAAACGTGATAACTTAAGTACAAAAAATATAAGGCGTAAAAAAGAATTCGGGAAAAATATAAAAAACCAACCGCGTTCTCAAACAAAGTAAATTTAGAGGAATTAAAAACTAAAGATAAGAATAAGATGAGAAAAAATAAAATTGCAATTCTCATCTTTGTTTTAAAAAAGATAAACGGTTTGAATTGGTACTGCCAAAATAACGTCAGTAGTAAGAGAAAAATCGATATTTCATAAGCATAGACATTTACCTGTTGCCCAAAAAAAGACAACCTACCGATCTGACCTAAGGAAAAAAGAACAAAAGTAAGCCAAATTAAACCTTGAACGATCATTGTTTGTCAGTTAATTGATACAACTTAACCCGAACCAAAAAAGAATGAAAACTCATCATAAAAGCATAAACAAAACCTGGTACTCCATCAAGAAAACCAAGATAAATAAAATAGTTAAGTTTAAACTTAAAAAGTGGGTAAAGGATTATCTGGCAGATATTGGTTCTTTTTTTTTGACTAAATAGTTCTTTAGCTCGTAAACTGCTATAGCGGTTTACGTCACTAATAAACTCAGTTAAAGTTGGGTGAGGATAATGATTCAGAAAACCGGACAAACAACTTGTGGCTTCTTTTGTTTTAAAAACTTCGTGAACAAATCCATGCCACAGTCCATGATTTTTTCTAATTAAGCGAATTAAACCCTTGTTTCTAGCTTTTTGTGTCTCACCATACTTCAGCTCCCTTCCCCACCAAAAGTCACGTCGTTTAATATAATAGGCAACAATTTTTTGATTACCATGGGAAAAAACATTTTTTATGTCATTTTTTAACTCGAGACTAACCTCTTCGTCGGCGTCAATAAATAAAAGCCACTCTCCGCCCGCCCTACTAAAAGCAAACTGTCTTTGACTAGAAAAATTATTGTTCAGCTCTCGTTTAAAAACCTTGGCTTTGTATCTTTTGGCAATTTCCAGTGTTTTGTCTGTAGAAAAATCGTCAATAATGACTATTTCATCACAGAATAGGACTGATTTTAGACAGCGTTCAAGATTATTTTCTTCGTTTTTAGTTAGAATTACTGCGG
>Ga0247841_10012818_pt1 | contig 10845 bp, 8 predicted proteins | sample LaCruzMarch2015__2_FD_192410 | JGI IMG/M metagenome (GOLD analysis project Ga0247841, IMG submission 192410) | Freshwater microbial communities from meromictic Lake La Cruz, Castile-La Mancha, Spain - LaCruzMarch2015_18m | ecosystem: Environmental > Aquatic > Freshwater > Lake | place: Spain...
GTATATTGTTGATATTGTATGGTATAGGTAACGAAGCAGAAAAACCTTTTTCTTGAACTTTACCCTTAGCTGAGTTTTGAGCAGCAAATTCAGTTGCACCACTTTGTTTGTACCAAATTGCTTTTTTGTTGCGGGTGTTTACCAACACAAAACCTACCGTGGCCTCATCAGCTCCAACGGATGTAAGTCCTGTGTACCAATATGCTTCATTGTCTTCGCCATAAACCAATGAAACTTCTTCTGTAATCTGGAGTTTATTTTCATTTGAAAAATTCCAATAACCTTTCACATATTCACCCCAGTTATTCAGTTGACTTTCAATAAATTGTGCCGGTTGAATCCGATCGACCCATAAAGGTGCATCTTTTATGCTATATTCTTTAATTTTTCCAGTTTGAGCATTAACAATAACTACACCTTGAGCTTCTTCACCGGCAAAACCAATGGTTTTCTTAAACTTTGTTACCACCCAATATGGCAAGCCATCATCATCAATTTCGAATGAATAATCGGTGAGTCCAACATTCCAATATCCGTTGAAATATAAATATCGCTCAAGGTTATCGAAAAAGTAAGCCTCTGATTGATATTTTACATATAGTTTTTTCCCTTTTATCTCTTGAACCAATTTTACATCTCGCTCATTAGTAGCATTAACCATTACATAACCAGGGGTTCCTTGAATATTTTTTTGCCATTTGAAAAATCCTGAGTGCAAAAGTGGCGCTACCCAATAAAGTTCATTCCCTACTTTTTGAATATTAAATGTTCCCAATCTAACCTGACTTCCTAAAGCAGATTGTGAGCCAAGAACTTTATCACCCAGAATTTCAGCTAAAGATTGGTCTACTACACGAATTTTCTCAAGCGAAATGGGTAACATGTGTTTTGATAGATCCGCACCAATTTCAACTTTTCCAATCAAATTGCGGTATTTATCGGTTCTAAATATTGCCCAGGTTGTAATTGCCGGAATTACAGTGATATATACAAATAATATTCCCAAAAGAATTCCCGGAACTTTTAATGATTTGAACTTTGGTGGATGTTGAACATTTGTCTGATTTCCAAGTGTTTGAATTGTTGAAAGATTGTCAATTAAAATCCAAACTACAATTAGAAACATTAATAGAAGCGGAAAACTTAAAAACCGAAAATTCAAAACCGGCATGTAAACATACATTATTATTAATGCAGCCACTAATAGCAAGAAAATGTTTTTTACTTTGTTCATAATGTGTAATTTTTAAAGAGTTTAATTCTATTGTAATAAAAACTAATCAAAATTCAGATGTAAAATGAAAATGAATTTTCTTGAAATCGTTTTGAGCCATTTGCAACATATAACCTGAGTCAGCCAAAAACACATCACGACCTTCTTTATCCTTGGCCATATATTGTGCCTTGCGTTTTTTAAAATTATCCAGTTCAGTAGCATCATCACTTTGTATCCAGCAGGCTTTGTAGAGTGAAATTGGATCCCACCTACATTGCGCATTATATTCGTGTAACAGACGGTATTGAATCACTTCAAATTGTAATTGACCAACAGTTCCAATTATTTTTCGTCCATTGTATTGATTTATAAATAATTGAGCAACACCTTCGTCCATCAATTGGTTTACACCTTTGTCCAATTGCTTGGTTTTCATTGGGTCGGCATTTTCGATATATTTGAACATTTCAGGTGAGAAACTCGGAATTCCTTTAAAATGTAATGCCTCACCAGAAGTTAATGTGTCACCAATTTTGAAAGTTCCGGTATCGGGTAAACCTACAATATCGCCAGCATAAGCTTCGTCCACAGTTTCTTTTTTCTGAGCCATAAAAGCTGTTGGGCTCGAAAAACGCATCATTTTACCATGTCGTACATGTTTGTAATTAACGTTACGTTCAAACTTTCCGGAACAAATTTTCACAAATGCTATACAACTCCGATGATTTGGATCCATATTAGCATGTATTTTAAATACGAATCCCGAAAATGCCTCTTCGTAAGGATTGATTTCGCGTTCCAAAGTATGAATAGGACGTGGAGATGGTGCAATTTCTACAAAACAATCAAGTAATTCTTTTACTCCAAAATTATTAAGTGCACTTCCAAAGAATACGGGTGCTAACTGCCCATCTAGGTATTTTTTAATGTCGAATTCAGAATAAACTCCATGAATCAATTCCATATCCTCGCGCAATTTGTGGGCATCTCGTTTTCCTACATAAGTTTCAAGTTCTGGATTGTTAATGTCCGAAAATGCAACTGACTCGCTGATAGTTTGTTTGTTAGGTGTATATAATTCTAAATTTTGTTTGTGAATATTGTAAACGCCTTTGAAAGAAGCTCCCATATTTATTGGCCAACTCAACGGTCTAACATGAATACCAAGTTCAGCTTCCAGTTCGTCCAATAAATCGAAAGGGTCTTTTCCTTCGCGATCCATTTTATTTACAAAAACAATAACTGGAGTTTTGCGCATGCGACAAACTTCCATCAATTTTCGGGTCTGTGCTTCAACACCTTTGGCAGTATCAACAACAATAATTACACTGTCAACAGCAGTTAGCGTGCGATAAGTATCTTCAGCAAAGTCCTGATGACCAGGCGTGTCGAGGATATTAATTTTATAATCACGGTATTCAAATCCCATTACCGAAGTTGCAACTGAAATACCACGTTGTTTTTCAATTTCCATCCAGTCGGAAGTTGCAGTTTTCTTTATTTTATTCGATTTTACGGCACCTGCCACATGAATTGCACCACCAAAAAGTAGTAATTTTTCAGTTAAAGTAGTTTTTCCGGCATCGGGATGACTGATAATTGCAAATGTACGACGACGTTGAATTTCGGAATTTAAGCTCATTTTATATTTAGTAAGTTGTCACTAGTTTTTAGTATGTAATTTGTTGTGCAAAGGTACATTTTTTGAGTTGAATTGCCAAGTAAGGACAATATCTACTTGATATATTTGATAAATGAAAGATAAAAGGCCGACTTCACAGCCGACCTTTTATGCAAAATCACTAAATGTTAAACCAAAACAAACCTAAAATTTCAATCCTAATGTAATCACTAAATTATCAGTTGTAGTAAGCACTTTTGCAGGATCGGCTTTCAATGTTAATGCGTTAGAATTATATGGGTAAAATGATTCATCAAGAATCTTGTGCATGTATGCAAAATCGACAAACCAATTAGCTTCACGATAACCAAAACCGGCAGATAAATAATTGATGCTGTTTTGTAAAAAATATTCTGTATCTGTCCGTACAGTATTGTATCTCATTAGTTTGACTGCATTGGTTTTTGTTGCACTACTGGAATTAGCAAATCCACCACGAACAGAGAAATTATCATTCAACTTATATTCACCACCAATTTTTAAAGTACGAACATCGTTCAACATATCTTTCATTCCTGCATTTTCATCATTGAATTCCTGACTATCTCCGAATTCCCCCATTAAACGAGTGTCGGTAAAATTTGTAAAAGCATATTCAGCACTTAATAATCCTTTTTTCCCAACGATTAATGCTCCACTTAAATTTATTTGCCACGGTTCTTGTAGTTGATAAATGCTACTTCCATCCGGAGCTTTTATATATCCTTTTTCAAATGCATCAAAATTAAGTTTTGAATAATAATTGTCCTCTAATTTATAAATTGTTGGAACATGAACTGACAATCCAAATCTCAAAAAATTGTTTGGTCGATAAATTGCACCCAAATTCATATTTATGCCGTTACCTTTTGTAGAGACAGTATCTAATAAATTTAAACCACCACCAGAACCAAAATTTTCACCGTATTTATTTATTGCTGTGTAATTTATTGCTTTAATATTGGCTGTTACACCGAAATAAAACTTATTATTGTAATTACCAGCCCAGCCCATTGAGTATTCGTCAATATATCCTTTTTCAGTTAGAAAATACGATGGTAAAACCTTTTCATTATTTCCAATCGAACGATTAAGTAGTGATGTCCAGCTACTACCATTTTGAGTTATAAGTTTTCCTTCAAGAGCCATTACAGAAATCCATGGCACATCGGTATTATCAAATGGCTCGTATGAGTTTGTATATGTTAAATCAGCAGGGCTGATACTTCCTGTAAAATATCCCATATAGTCAGTCAAAGATGAAGTGGTTGAATCGCTTTTGACATTTAAACTACGATTGAAATTTTTCAAACGATTGTAACTAAATGAGAAATTAGAACTTAGTAATCCTTCAGTTTGACTATCGTTGCGCCATGTTGGAATTGCCAAAACAATTGAAAAATTATTAGCACCCGTTTTATATAAGTCACCATAACCAATCGTTCCATTTTTGTTAGCATTGGTATTTTGCATCATAACATTCATTGTACCAACAAATTCCGATTTGCGATAAATTCCCAATCCAGCCGGATTATCTTTTATTGACGATGCATCACCTCCCAACGCTCCAAAAGCACCTGCCATACCCATATATCGGGCAGTTCCGTTTATATCTTTTTGAGTATATTTTAATGCATCAAATTCTGTTTGACTCATCATTACCGTACAGTTTGCAAACACTGTTAAAGCCAATATTATCTTCTTCATAATCTATATTTTTAAAATAATAGTAAATTGTAAATAACTGGAATTTTAATTTTTCTTATCTTCTGCTACCACCTGAACTACTGCTCGAACTACGTGACCCTCCACTACTCGATGAACTTGAACCGCCACCTGAATAAGAAGAACCCGATGAACTGGAACTGCTACTGCTTGAACTTCCCGAACTATAAGATGGACTGCTGCTTCGAGATCCACTTCCTGAAGAGTAAGAAGAACCACTTGAATAGCTACTTCGTGTTGGAGAACCAGTAGAGAAGCTACTACGGCTTGGTGTTCCAGTTGAATAACTACTTCGGGTTGAGCTATTTCCAGAAGTGTAATTAGATGTATTTGTGCTAGATGAAGTACGTGGGCGGGTATCTATAGTAGAACTACTATTTGGACGCGTTACATTATAATCTCTGTTAGAACTATTGTACAATCCACTTGTATTTCTTGATCCAAGGTTTCTAACAGTACCTATTCCATTTCCTGTAGTTGTGTTAGATCTGGAATTGGAACTGTAACCTGATGTCGAAGCCCGTGTTCCCATTCCATTTACAACAGACGTTTCTGAATTTCCCCGTGATCCACTACCACTAATTGTTGTATATGGATTTCGTCCTGCTCCACCATTATAGCTACCACCTATCACACTAGCTGCCGATGAACTTGTGCCACCTAATCGGCTTCCATTTGGATTGTTATTGGATGTTTCACGTCTGGTTGATTCGTTATGATTTGGATTGCGTTTTGAGTAAGTTTGACTTCCCCAATTGTTGTAACCATAATAAGGATATCCATAATCGTAGTAGCCATAATAACCACCATAGCCCCCGTAGCCATAATATCCTCCATAACCTCCATAACCTCCATAACCATAGTATCCACCATATCCATAACCACCAAAACCACCATAGAAATTGTTGAAACTCCAAGGGTAATTATTCCATCCATAATGTCCCCAACCCCAGCTATTATAACTATAAGGGCTATAGTTGTAATCCCACCAATAAGGATTTGTCCATGTCGGAGTTACATAAGCGAAAGAACCTTCCTGATAAACGTTCCAGTCATTATTATTCAGAAAATAAATATCGTTATAACTTGGATCTCCAATAAAAACTCTGTATTTAGGATTATGAAAACGACGAATACGTTCTGCATATTCTAAATCAGATTCACTTCCGTTAAATCCATTTAAATACGATCCTTGTTCCTGATTATTTTCTGTGCTATCATTTGCCTGACCAACTACATAAACTGTGTCATGAACTACATTTGGATTTTCCCGTTCAATAAAAATAATTTCTCTTGCTCCATTTTTAGTTTTTGGAACTTGTTTATTAACCTTCTCTTGTTGAGATACTTTAGCATCGCCAGGTTTAAAATAAATGTCATCGATAAAAGTTGATTTAGATTGACTCATACCAAAAAGTGGAATCAACATTAAAATCATTATAAAAAATGTGTTTGGTTTCATAATATTACCTCCAATTATGTTTTAAAGTGGTATAGTTTTATTGTATTTCTACAAGAATCGTGCCATCAAAAGTGGATTCTTGATACTGTATTTATGATTATGATATATGATAAAATGATGTATATATTATCTCAAAAAAATGTATCTTTGTGACGTTATAATTTCAAAACACAGGAACCCGTTTAATGTTTATTTGAAATTCAAATTAACTGGTTATTGACTTTCTAATCAATAAAACTGATTGTAAACCTTTTGTTACTTATCCATTAATAATAAACTACTTATATGAATTACATTGAAGTAAATTTTACGATTGAACCTTATGAAGAATTCATTTCCGATGTTTTATGCTCCGAATTAGGTGAAATTGGTTTCGATAGTTTCGTTCCGAATGAAAACGGTATTGATGCTTTTATACTTTCAAAATTATTTGACGAATCTAAATTAAGGGATTTGTTATCTGATTTTTCATTCGAAGTATCTATCGACTACAATATTACTGAGATTGAATCGAAAAATTGGAATGAAGAATGGGAAAAACACTATTTTGAACCTATAGTTATTGGAAACGATTGTGTAATTCATAGTTCGTTTCACAAAGATGTTCCAAAAGCAAAATATGATATTGTAATTGACCCCAAAATGGCTTTCGGAACCGGACATCACGAAACAACCAGCTTGGTTATAGCTGAACTTCTGAAAATGGAATTGGAAGGTAAATCATTACTTGATATGGGTTGTGGAACCGCAGTTTTGGCTATTTTAGCAGCTATGCGTGGAGCAAAAGATATTGTAGCTATTGATATTGATACATGGTGCACCGATAATTCTATTGAAAATATTGCTGTCAATAAAATTGAAGGAATAGATGTTCAACTTGGTGGTGCAGAATTACTTACCGGATTGCATTTTGATATTGTATTGGCCAACATCAATAGAAATATTCTTCTTGCTGATATGGAACATTATTCGGCTTGTTTAACTTCAGGTGGTGAGTTATTCATGAGTGGTTTTTATGTCGAAGATATTCCGCTTATTGAAGCCGAAGCAAACCGAAATGGATTAAAATTAGTTGATTATAAAGAAAAAAATAATTGGGCTGTGGTAAAAACAATTAAAACATGAACTTAATCCCACTAAGGGAAGCATACTAAAACAAAAAAATAACGCTGCAAACTATTAGTTTTATGCGTTATTTTTTTTTATCTGAAATTGCTAAATTTATTTTCAACAACTGAAATCAATCTAATTCAACTTTCTGAATCAATCTCATACCGGTCTGAATGGCTTTTTCATTCACTGGAATTAAATGATGATGACGATCAGGTAATGATTTTTTTAAGCCTTTGAGCACATTTTCTACTTTTACTATAGGCCGAACTTTTAACAATCCACCCAGAATAATCATATTCATAGTTTTTGATTCATTGTTGGCATAAGCATACTCAGTAGCATCGATACGATAAATGTTTATATCGGTACGTGTTGGAAATTTTTTAAATCCATTTCCATCAAATATCAATGTTCCTCCGGGTTTTACTGTTTTTTCAAACCTTTCTAATGATGGTTGATTCAAAACAATGGCAGTATCGAATGTGCTTAAAACGGGCGAGCTAATACGTTCGTCACTCAAAATTACGGTTACATTGGCTGTTCCACCGCGTTGTTCGGGTCCATAAGATGGAATCCAGCTTACTTCCTGACCTTGCATAAGTCCCGAATATGCCAAAATCTTTCCCATTGATAGAACACCCTGACCACCAAACCCTGCTATAATTATTTCTTCTTTCATTCTTTATGTTGTAAATCGTAAAACTTGTCCGTCCAACGACGGATGAATAAATAGTAAATTCTAAATATCTTTCAAATCACCCATTGGGTAGGCTGGAAACATATTTTCTACCATCCAATCGTTTGAGTCTGCAGGTGATAATTTCCAACCCGAATTACATGTTGAAACTATCTCTACAATAGATGTTCCTTTTCCCATCATTGAGTTTTCAAATGCTTTTTGAATCGCCTTTTTTGCTCTTCTTACTGTAGCAACAGTGTGAACGCTTTGACGAGTAACATAACAAGTTCCATCTAGCTGTGCCAACAACTTTGTAATATCCAGCGGATTACCATTCAATGTTACTGTCCGTCCATTTGGAGAAGTAGACGATTTCATGCCATTTAGGGTTGTTGGCGCCATTTGTCCACCAGTCATACCGTAAATACCATTATTTATAAAGATGATGGCAATATCTTCGCCACGGTTACATGCATGAATTGTTTCTGCAGTTCCAATTGCTGCAAGGTCTCCATCACCCTGATAGGTGAATACCATTCTGTCGGGGAGCAGCCTTTTTACAGCAGTTGCCAATGCCGGAGCGCGACCATGAGCTGCTTGTTGCCAGTCAATATCAATATATTTGTACATAAAAACTGCACATCCCACCGGAGCAATCCCAATTGCTTTGTTTTGAATGCCCATTTCACCAATAATCTCAGCTATAAGTTTGTGAACCACGCCGTGACTGCAACCCGGGCAGTAGTGCATTGGTGTGTCATTCAACACTTTTGGTTTAGCATAAACCAGATTATTTGGGTTTATTATATCGTTTGTTGTCATAATATTCATTTTCAAATTAACTCATTTTCAAATTAATTTTTTACTAATTTGTTTTTAAATGCCTCAAATACTTCATCGGGAGAAGGTACAATACCGCCCATACGACCATAAAATTCAACCGGAACTTTACCATTCACAGCCAATCTCACATCGTCAACCATTTGACCTGCACTCATTTCTACTGTTAGCATTCCTTTTACTTTCTCTGCATAATTTTTAAGTGCAACTGTTGGGAATGGAAAAAGAGTAATCGGACGTAATAAACCGGCTTTTATTCCTTGATTTCTTGCCAATTCAACTGTTTTTTGGCAAACGCGAGCACAAGTTCCAAAAGCTACAATCAGATATTCAGCATCATTGCATGAAAATTCTTCAAATAAAACTTCATTTTTTTCTATTTCGCGATAACGTCCTTGCAGTCGAAGGTTTATTTCTTCCATTTCCTCTGCCAGAAGAGCCAATGATGTGATTACATTTGGTTTACGGTCGGATGTTTTCCCCAATGTAGCCCATGGACATCTTTCAATAATTTCTTCCTCAGTCATACGTGGCTGATATGGTGGTAAAATTACCTTTTCCATCATTTGACCAATAACTCCATCGGCTAAAACCATTGTTGGAGTGCGATATTTAAAGGCTAAATCGAAAGCCATAACTGTATGGTCAGCCATTTCCTGAACTGATGCCGGTGCAAGTGTAATCATTTTATAATCACCATGTCCACCGCCTTTTACAGTTTGGTAATAGTCGGCTTGGCTGGGTTGTATAGTTCCTAATCCTGGTCCACCACGCATTACATTCACAATAACGCAAGGTAATTCGGCACCTGCAAGATATGAAATTCCTTCTTGCATTAAACTTACTCCGGGACTGGATGAGCTGGTCATTGATTTTTTACCACAACCGGCAGCACCATAAACCATATTGATAGAGGCAACTTCACTTTCTGCTTGCAAAACTACCATTCCGGTAGTATTCCATGGCTCAAGTTCCATTAAAGTTTCCATTATTTCCGACTGCGGAGTAATTGGATATCCGAAATAACCATCACACCCACAGCGAATTGCTGCGTGTGCCACGGCTTCGTTTCCTTTCATCAGCCTAACTTCTTCTGTATGTTTTTTTGTATGACTCATTTTTTTTATTATTAAATTGAAAGTTTTAATCAGCTATCACAGTTTAACTTTATAAACAGTGATACATGCATCAGGACAAACGTACGCACATGCCGAACAACCCACACAAGAATCGGGGTCTGACATAAAAGAAAAATTGTACCCTTTTGAATTTGCTTCATTATTGAGGGACAAAACTTTTGATGGACAAGCTACTACGCACAAATTACAACCTTTGCAACGCTCTATATTTACTACTATTGCTCCTTTTACTTTTGCCATTATATCATTTATTTTAATTGCCGCGCAAATGTAATTAAATTTGCTTAAAAAAAGGCTAGCTTTTTTTATTTTTATTGTTTTTTGTACTTCAAAAAATCCTTTATTATTTGTTACTAATTATTGTTTTAATCTTCATTTCTTTTGTGAAAACAGCCAACTTAAAAAGTCAGTTTCTGCAAATGCCGGACTCCAGCTATTATGCCCAACACCAGGAAATTCAATATATTCTACAACTTTTGAACCTCTGTATTTCAATTCTTTAAATGCATTTCGTGAAAAATCAGGTGAAACAACATTGTCGATTTCTCCATGATAAATACGTATTGGCATTTTGTTTAATTTTTTTAGTCGATCCACATTTACACCACCACAAATTGGAATAGCTGCTGCAAATACTTTTGGATACCGACAAATCATATCAAATGTACCCATACCTCCAAGCGAAAGACCAAGTATATAAATTCGTTTACTATCAACAGCTTCTGTTTTTTGATAAAAATCCACAAGTTTTTTTGATAATTCTAATGGTTTTGTAGGATGGTTAATGATTGGAAAACTAAATTTTTTAGCTGGATCTTCATCTAAATAAATCCACCTTTCATTTTCGGGACACTGAGGAAAAATAACAATTGCCGGGTATTTTATCATATTCAGTGAATCGGAAAACAACGAACTGCCATGAATAAGTTGTTTTTCATTGTCATTTCCACGCTCACCAGAGCCATGAAGAAAGAGCACTAAAGGGTAAGATTTGGTTTTATCGTAATTCAC
>Ga0247841_10012820_pt1 | contig 10843 bp, 4 predicted proteins | sample LaCruzMarch2015__2_FD_192410 | JGI IMG/M metagenome (GOLD analysis project Ga0247841, IMG submission 192410) | Freshwater microbial communities from meromictic Lake La Cruz, Castile-La Mancha, Spain - LaCruzMarch2015_18m | ecosystem: Environmental > Aquatic > Freshwater > Lake | place: Spain...
AGTCAGGGCCATCACAAGCCTTGGTCTCAAGGAAGCTAAAGACCTTGTTGAAGGCGTACCGAAACACGTTAAAGAAGGTGTTTCTAAGGACGAGGCCGCAAATATCAAAAAACAACTCGAAGAAGTAAGCGCACAGGTAAAAGTAGAGTAATAAAAACAGGGGTCAAGGGGTCAAGGGGTCAAGGGGTCAAGCGAATATCACTCGAACCCTCGAACCCTCGAACCCTCGAACCCTTAAATTATGAGGTGAAAAAATAGTATGAGGGAAACTTTCCATAACAGGATTTTTAGGAAGAATTACGGGAAGATTAAAGAGGTTCTCGAAATTCCAAATCTTATTGAGATCCAGCTCGATTCGTACGAAAAGTTTTTGCAGCAGGATACGCCGGCTGAAAAGAGAGAGAATGTTGGGCTTCAGGGCGTTTTTAACAGTGTTTTCCCTATTAAGGATTCCCACGAAACAACGACTCTGGAGTTTGTAAAATATGAGATCGTCGATCCAAAAAATTCGGAAGAGGAATGCCTGTTCAGGGGGTTAACATACGCTGCCCCCATGAGGGTCAGGATACGTCTTGTTGTCTGGAATATCGATCCTGATACGAAAGCAAGAGATATCAGGGCTGTAAAAGAACAGGATGTTTATTTCGGAGAAATTCCTCTTATGACTGAAAGAGGGACATTTATCATAAATGGTACTGAAAGGGCAGTGGTCAGTCAGCTCCACAGATCCCCGGGTGTTTATTTTGATTCAGATCAGTCAAAATCCCTTCTGGGAGGTGGTTTATCTTATACGGCAAGGATAATTCCATACAGAGGTTCGTGGTTGGATTTTGAATTTGACCATAAAGAGCTTGTTTATGTTCGAATAGATAAAAAGAAAAAGATACACGTAACCCTCTTTCTTAAAGCGCTCGGCTACACAAAGAAAGAGATTCTCGATTACTTTTATGGAAAAGAGAAGGTTATTGTAAAGGGAGAAAGATTATTCAAACAAACACCGCTTGCACTCCTTGTTGGACAAAAAGCGCCATCTGATATTGTTAATGAGGCTACAAACGAAGTATTGGTAAAAAAGCATAAGAAAATCACAAAAGCAGTTGTGAAAAAAATGGAAGCAGCCAATATCCATGAAATACCGGTAGAGGAAGACTATATTATTGGTAAAGTTGCTTCTGATGATATTGTTGACCCTCAGACAAAAGATGTCCTGATTCCGATAAATAAAGAGATAACAAAAGACAACCTCGCAAAGGTTGTAGAAAAAAAGGTGAAAGAATTTGAGATACTTTTCATTGATAATCTGAATGTGAGTTCGTCTTTAAGCAAGACTCTTGCTGAAGACAAGGCAAATGTCAAGGAGGAGGCCCTTCTTGAAATATACAGGAAATTGAGGCCGGGAGACCCGCCAACAATAGAATTTGCCGAGGCACTTATCAATAACATGTTTTTCAGCCCTGAGAGATATGACCTCTCAAGAGTGGGCAGGCTTAAAATCAATCACCGTTTTGGACTCAACGTTCCTCTTGACAATACTATCTTGAGGAAGGAAGACATCCTTGAAGTCATCAGGAATCTTCTGAAATTAAAAGATACACGAGGGCAGAGCGATGACATTGATCACCTCGGAAACAGAAGGGTAAGAACTGTCGGCGAGCTTCTTGAGAATCAGTTCAGAATGGGGCTTGTCAGAATGGAAAGGGCTATAAAGGAAAGGCTCACATTTCCCGAAATGGAAACCCTGATGCCTCACGATTTAGTCAATCCAAAACCTGTTGCGACAGCAGTAAAAGACTTTTTTGCAAGCAGTCAGCTCTCACAGTTTATGGATCAGACAAACCCTTTAAGTGAAATAACCCATAAGAGGCGTTTAAGCGCCCTTGGACCCGGAGGTCTTACAAGAGAGCGGGCAGGTTTTGAGGTAAGGGATGTTCACCCTACTCACTATGGAAGGATATGTCCTGTAGAAACACCTGAAGGGCCAAATATCGGTCTGATTGCCTCTCTTGCAACATATGCCAAGGTAAACGAGTTTGGATTTATTGAGACGCCTTACAGAGAGGTGGTGAACGGCAGACTGACAGATAAAGTAAAATATTTAAGCGCCCTCGAAGAGGAACCGTATTATATTGCTCAGGCAAATGCACCGGTTGACGAAAGCGGTAAATTCACATCAGACCTTGTCACTGCCCATAGTTTTGTGAAAGCTGGAGAGTTTTTTATGGTCAGGCCTGATCAGGTAAATTACATGGATGTTTCCCCGAAACAGATTGTCAGTGTTTCGGCATCACTTATACCATTTCTGGAACACGATGACGCAAATCGTGCGCTAATGGGTTCGAACATGCAAAGGCAGGCCGTGCCGTTAATTATAACAGAGGCTCCTTTAATCGGTACCGGCATGGAGAAGATCGTCGGAAGGGATTCGAGGGTTACCATAACGACAAAGCATGGTGGTGTTGTTAAGAGTGTTGATGCAAACAGAATCATTGTGCAGTATGAAGAAAAAGAAGGTCACGAAGAACCGGTCACCAGGATCGATGTATATAATCTGTTGAAATTCAGGAGATCGAACCAGGATACCTGCATTAACCAGAGGGCTATTGTGCATGAGGGCGACTATGTGAAAAAAGGGGATGTTCTTGCAGACGGTCCCTCCACAGACAGAGGCGAACTTGCCCTTGGTAAGAATGTCATGGTTGCTTTTATGCCATGGAGGGGATACAACTACGAGGATTCAGTATTGGTCAACGAGAGGCTTGTTAAAGATGATGTTCTCACGTCTATCCATATAGAGGAACTCGAATGTGTGGTTAGGGATACCAAACTTGGGAAAGAGGAAGTGACGCGGGATATCCCGAGTGTAGGTGATGAGGCCCTTAAAGACCTCGATGAGAGCGGTATTATAAGGATCGGCGCTACAGTGAAACCTGGCGATATTCTCGTTGGTAAGGTCACCCCGAAAGGCGAAACTCAACTTACCCCCGAGGAGAAACTGCTCCGTGCAATTTTCGGAGAAAAAGCAGGCGATGTAAAAGATACATCCTTACGGGTACCGCATGGGATAGAAGGTATCGTGATAGATGTAAAGGTGCTGTCAAGAAGAGGCATTGACAAAGATGACCGCAGCAGACTCATCGAAGATATAGAGATATCAAATATCCTTAAAGATCAGGAAGATCAGATTAAAATCATTCTCGAAAGTACGAAAGAAAAGATCGGGAGTGTCTTCTTCGGGATGAATGCACAGGTTGACATAAAGGACGAAAAAGGAAAAACAATTGTAAAGAAAGGCGATGTTATTACAAAGGAAAAGGTGAAAAACATAAGCCTGGATAAATTGCAGAAGATAGATTTCGGAGATGAAGAGACAGAGGAGAAAATTTCAAAAATCCTTGACAGCAAGGAAAACCAGATAGAGATTATTAAACTTTATTACGAAGATAAAATTAACAAGATCAAAAAAGGCGACGAACTTCCTCCCGGTGTCATCAAAACAACTAAGGTGTATGTGGCAATGAAAAGGAAGGTTGCAGTCGGGGATAAGATTTCCGGAAGGCACGGGAATAAAGGCATTGTATCTATCATTCTTCCCGAAGAAGATATGCCGTTTATGGAAGATGGTACGCCCATTGACCTTGTTCTCAACCCCCTGGGGGTTCCGTCAAGGATGAATGCCGGCCAGATTCTCGAAACACATCTCGGCTGGGCTTCAAAAGAACTTGGCAACAAAATAGGAGAATTGGTTGATAATTACTATAAGAAGAGTTGCGCCCCTCATGTGATAAAGGACTACCTCAAAAAGATTTTCGATCACGGAGAATTGGATAATTTCATTGAGCGTTTAAAGGACGAGGAATTGATTCAGCTTGCCGAGAAGATGAGAAACGGGGTGGATATTGCAGTGCCGGTTTTTGACAGCGCAAAAGAGGATGAAATTAATGAGTTGTTTAAAATAGCAGGATTGGGAGACAGCAGGCAGGCCCTGTTGTGTGACGGAAGAACGGGAGAACCCTTTCATCATAAGATTACAATAGGCAACATGTATTTCTTAAAGCTCCATCATCTTGTTGATGATAAAATACATGCAAGGTCTATCGGGCCTTATTCGCTTGTTACCCAGCAGCCGCTTGGAGGTAAGGCGCAATTTGGCGGTCAGAGACTCGGCGAGATGGAGGTTTGGGCACTTGAAGCCTATGGCGCTTCGTATTCTTTACAGGAATTTCTTACGATCAAGTCAGATGACGTAAACGGGAGAATCAGAGCATATGAGGCTATCGTGAAAGGTGAGGATGTGCTTGAACCCAATCTGCCGGAATCATTTAATGTACTGGTGAAAGAACTTCAGAGTTTATGCATAAATATAGACCTCATTAAAGATGAATAAAAGAAAGCAGTGTTGAGCGTTGAATGCTAAGTGTTTAGTCTTAAAAAACCTTCACTTATAACTCAAAACTCAAAACTCAAAACTTCCCGCCGAAGGCGGGTAGGAGGCAAGCATTGGACGATTATTTTAAAGTTTTTGACAAACAGAAGGATCCTTTAGCTTATTCGGCGATAAAAATATCATTGGCCTCTCCGGAATTGATCGAAAAATGGTCATGCGGGGAAGTAAAAAAACCTGAAACCATTAACTACAGGACATTCAAGCCGGAAAGGGACGGACTTTTTTGTGCAAAGATCTTCGGTCCTGTGAAGGATTATGAGTGTATCTGCGGAAAATACAAAAGGATGAAACACAGAGGCATAATATGCGAGAAGTGCGGAGTTGAGGTTATCCAGTCAAAGGTACGCCGGGAAAGAATGGGTCATATAAAGCTTGCATGTCCTGTTGCGCATATATGGTTTTTGAAGAGTATGCCGAGCAAGATCGGTACGCTGCTTGAGCTTACCATCAAAGAAGTGGAGAGAGTCCTGTATTTTGAAATGTATATCGTGATTGAGCCCGGATCATCTCCCTACGAATTTTGTGAACTAATCAGTGAAGAAAAATACATAGAGGCAAGAGATAAATACGGAGAAGGTTTTCGGGGTGGTATAGGCGCTGAGGCAATGAGAGAATGCCTTAAAAAGATAGATATTGAAGAGGTGACAAAAAAACTCAGGGAAGAGATGAGGGAAGCGGCAAGCGATGCCAAGAAGAAAAAGCTTGCCAGGAGGCTCAAAGTTGTCGATGCATTCAGGGCTTCAAAAGTTAAGCCTGATTGGATGATCCTTGATATTATTCCGGTGCTTCCACCTGAACTGAGGCCGCTTGTGCCATTAGATGGCGGAAGGTTTGCAACCTCTGACCTTAATGACCTTTACAGAAGGGTGATCAACCGGAATAATAGACTAAAAAGACTCATGGAGCTCAATGCACCTGAAATTATTATCAGAAATGAAAAAAGGATGTTACAGGAGGCGGTGGATGCCCTTTTTGACAATTCGAAGAGGGGCAGGGTTGTAACCGGGCCCAGCAAGAGGCCGTTAAAATCTCTTAGCGATATGCTTCGCGGGAAGCAGGGTAGATTCCGTCAAAACCTTCTCGGCAAGAGGGTTGATTATTCCGGAAGGTCTGTTATTGTGGTGGGCCCTCACTTAAGGCTGCATCAGTGCGGTCTTCCGAAGTATATGGCATTGGAGCTTTTCAAGCCTTTTGTTTACAACAAACTGATTAAGCAGGGGTTTGCGACAACCATAAAGAACGCAAAAAAGATTGTGGAAAAGGAAAGGCCCGAAGTTTGGGATGTCCTTGAAGAGGTGATAAAAGAGCATCCGGTGTTGCTTAACAGGGCGCCTACGCTTCACAGGCTTGGCATACAGGCATTTGAGCCGCAGCTGATTGACGGCAAGGCTATTCAATTACATCCTCTTGTTTGTCCGGCCTACAATGCAGACTTCGACGGAGACCAGATGGCAGTCCATATACCTCTTTCAATAGAGGCACAGACTGAAGCAAGGGTCCTCATGATGTCAACGAATAATATTCTCTCCCCGGCAAATGGAAGGCCTATCATTGTCCCTACCCAGGATATTGTTCTCGGACTTTATTATCTTACGATAGAACGAAAATACAGGCCGGGAGAATCGAAAGATTCCCGGGAATTTTCCATGAGTGAATTTATTCAGCATTTCAATGTGGGAAAGCTGTGTGAGGAAATCAATAACGACGCCTACGGAATAAAGCTCCAATCAAGAGATAATACTATAGACAGATTAAATGAAATTATGAAAATCCCGAACCTTTACGAGATTATCGCAAAGAAAAAGAAGCACGTGAAATATGCGGAATATATCCAAAAACTTATTGATAAAGTAAAGGGTTATAAACAAACTCCCGAACTGTCAACGGAGCAGCAAACGACAATTCATGAGTTGAATAGATTCATTTTGCAAACAGTCTATCCGCAGAGTTGCCCCCGATTACGGAAAAGGTTTATGTTTTCAGACCCGGAAGAAGTTATGATGGCATATGAGTCTGGCGAAGTCGATCTTCATGCAAGAATAAAAGTCAGGATAAACGGTGGCTTTATTGATACCACAGCGGGAAGGGTAATCCTGATGGATGTTATAGAAAATGCCCTGATGGAGCTGGAAGAAGAAAAGCGGAAGAAAATATTAAATGAGATGTTCAGCATGATAAACAGGGTTATGGATAAAAAGACCATCGCCCAGCTGGTTGATAAATGCTACAGGGAGGCGGGCGAGAAGAGCACGGTAATCATCTCGGACAGATTAAAGGACATCGGTTATTTCTATGCTACATTAGGGGGAATATCTATCAGTATCGATGATATGATAGTTCCCAGCAAGAAAAAAGAGCTTATCGACAGGGCCGAAGAGAGGGTTAAAGAGGTGCAGGGCCAGTACCAGGAAGGCCTTATTACCGACGGTGAACGTTATAACCAGGTAATCGATATATGGTCTACTGTGACCGAAGAGATAGCGGGCGAACTCATGGATGAGCTTGGTTCGGAAGAAGTAAAGGATCTGGAAGGTCATTCGATTATAGGTCCCAGCGGAAAAACGGAAAAGCAGAACAGCTTAAACCCCATATTCATGATGGCACATTCCGGCGCAAGAGGAAACGCGCAGCAGATAAGACAGCTTGCAGGTATGAGAGGTTTGATGGCAACGCCTTCAGGAGAGATTATCGAGACGCCCATTACAAGTAACTTCAGAGAAGGTCTTACTGTGCAGCAGTACTTTATATCTACCCATGGTGCAAGGAAGGGTCTGGCAGATACGGCACTTAAGACTGCAAACTCAGGGTATCTCACGCGAAGACTTGTAGATGCGGCACACGATGTGGTGGTATCGGAATATGACTGCGGCACCTTTGACGGAATTGAAAAAAGTCCATTGATAGAAGGCGGTGAGGTCATAGAGATGCTTGATACGAGGGTACTCGGAAGAGTTGTCCTTGAAGATTTAAAAGACCCCGATGGGGAGATTATTGTTAGAAAAAATGAAGAGATACGCGAAGAGCACCTCAAGAAGATTGAAGAGGCAGGATTCGAGAAAATAAAGATAAGGTCAGCTCTCACATGCAGGTCAAAACGTGGTGTATGTGTACTCTGCTATGGCAGGGACCTTGCAAGGGGCCGGTTGGTAAGTATCGGTGAGGCTGTTGGAATCATTGCAGCGCAGTCAATCGGTGAACCGGGAACGCAGCTTACCATGAGAACATTTCATATAGGCGGGACTGCCTCGAGAAGGGTTGAACAGTCCACACTGGAAGTACGAAAAGACGGTTTTGTCAAATACATCTACCCCGATGAATCTGACCGCAATGTAAAAGTGGTACATAACAGGGAAGGTGTTCCGGTTGTTATGAACAGAAATGGCGAGATTACCGTTGTAGACGAAGCCGGCAAGGAGCGCGAGCGGTATCGTGTGATTTATGGCGCCAAACTGAAAGTGGAAAATGGTGAGGCTGTAAAGGAAGGACAAACGTTGGCTGAATGGGATCCCTGGACCATACCGATCCTCTCTGAAGTGTCCGGAAAGGTGAAGTTCGGAGATATTTCTGATGGTGTTACCATGCAGGAGAGCAAGGATGAGGTTACAGGTCTTTCATATAGGGTAATTGTTGAACCGAGAGACCCCGATTCAAGGCCAAGGATATCTATCAAGGATGATAAAAATAAAACGATTATTGTGCCAAGCACAACAAGCCCGGCTCGCTACATATTGCCCATAGGCGCGCATATTGTTGTTAACGAAGGCGATGAGATACATGCAGGCGATGTTGTTTCAAAAATACCGAGGGAAACGACTAAAACAAAAGATATTACCGGTGGTCTTCCGAGGGTGGCTGAACTTTTCGAGGCCAGGCGGCCAAAGGAAAACGCGACTGTGACTGAGATTAACGGGTTTGTCTCTTTTGGAAAGACCTCAAAAGGCAAGAGGGAGATATTTGTTAAACCGGAGAGAGGCGAGCCGATTAAGTACAACATCCCTCGAGGGAAGCATATTATTGTTCATGAGGGTGACTATGTGAAAGCTGGCGAGGCTTTGATGGATGGTCCTGTCAGTCCACACGATGTGCTTCATATTCTTGGAATTAAGGAACTTGCAAGCTATCTTGTAAACGAGATCCAGGAGGTATACCAGCTGCAGGGTGTAAAAATCAATGATAAGCACATTGAAGTTATTGTAAGGCAGATGTTGAAGAGGGTAAGGATAAAGGATGTTGGTGATACCAACTTTATAATTGACAACCCTGTTGAAGGGTGGGTTTTTGAAGAAGAGAACGAACGGGTAATAGGGGCCGGGGGAAAACCTGCCAAAGCGGAACCACTGTTTCTCGGCATAACAAAGGCCTCTCTTATTACAGACAGCTTTATTTCAGCGGCGAGTTTTCAGGATACAACCAAAGTCCTTACGCAGGCTTCAATAGAGGGAAGGGTGGACTACCTGAGAGGGCTGAAGGAAAACGTTATTATGGGAAGAATAATCCCTGCAGGTACAGGATATTCCCGTTACAGGCACTATGATATGACAGTACTCGATAAGTCAGAAGAGTCCAGAGAGAAGTTATCAGGGATTTAGATTTCTTAACTTCCTGTCTGCAATAATAGCTTCTTCACTTTTCGGATAAAGCTCTATAACCTTTTTGAAGATGGTTATAGAGCTTTTTTTGTCCTTCAGATAGCTGAAGGCCTCTGCCTGAGACAACAGGGCCCTGGGGACCTTGTCGCTTTTGGGGTATTTATCGCAGACTTCCTGGAAATTTAAAATTGCATTGTCGTAATTCTTCAAGTTCATGTAGCTTTCCCCGAGCCAGAAATATGCATTTGGTGCAAGAGGTGTTTTGCTGTACTTTGATATAAACTGTGTGAATTTTTCAACCGATTCTTCATAGGAACCTTTTTGAAAGGTATCAAAGGCTTCCCTGTATGAAGCTTCATACTTTGCATCGTCAACAGGTTGGGGAAGCGGCGCTATTGGTGCATTTGCCTGGGGCTTAGTTCCAGATTTCTTTAAGGCATTTATTTCGGTCTTTGTCTCATTCCAGTATACCTGTAATTGGTGTTCCAGTTCATCCAGTTTGCCGAGCATCATCTTTGCATTGTTTTCTCTATTGTCAGCCGAGGCGGACATATTGATAACCTGTTTCCCCAGAGTTTGACTGTCTTTTGAAAGGGCGGATAGTTTGCCATCTGTTTCGGCCTTGTAACGGTTTAATTCAATATTGAGAGAATTTACGCTTTGTTGAAGTCTGGTAAGCTCTTCAGTAGATGTGCAACCGAAAAAGCCGAACAACAAGGAAATGCATAGCGTATAGCGTATAGCGTATAGCATGGATAGTCCTATCGGCTGGGGACTATAATTACTTGACCCCTTGACCCCTTGACCCCTTGACCCCTTTAAAGTTGCCCATTGAGTGTTTTTCGTTTTCATGTGCTCCACCCCCTGTTTAATCAAATTTTATATTGGCACGCCTGTTCTTTGCCCAGGCATCTTCGGTATGCTCAGGGTCAACAGGGAGTTCCTTGCCATAGGATATTGCCTTAATTCTTCCGGCATCCACACCCGATTTTGTTAAATAAGCCTTTACTGCTTCAGCCCTTTTCTGACCGAGAGCTAAATTGTATTCCACCGTGCCTTTTTCGTCACAGTGCCCTTCAACAATGATTAATATATTTTTATTCTGTTTTAACCAGTTCCCTGTTTCATTCAATTGCTGGAAATACACATCTTTGATCGCGTAGCTGTCGAAATCAAAGAGGACATCTTTAAACTGTGCTGCACTTTTTTGATCTTTGAGGGATAAATCTCTCATCCTGTCCCGGTCTCTCCTCGCCAGTTCCTCTTCTAATACCTCACCGTCTTTAAGTTTATTATCGCTTGGCGGATCATATTTACCCTGCTGAATGGACTGTAACTGCTGCTGATCAGCAGGCGGCATCTGGACGGCCTTTTGCGCACACCCCATACTTACCAACATGAGCATCCCTAAAAAAACTGCTAAATATTTCATATTACCTCCCCTTCCTTGTGAGCGTGGAGCGTTTAGCGTAGAGATATTATTTCCTGTCCACGCTATCCGCTATCCGCTATATTTTACGGTACGAACCTCGGTTGCGTTTCATTTCCATCAGTAAATCTCAACACCCTTTTATTTTCACCATTAAACAGCATTATGTTTATGCTGGACTTGCCTCCTTTGTTCGATGAGTAGATGATATATCTTCCGCATGGCGAGATGTGAGGCGAGTCATTAATTCCGCCGCTGGTAAGAACGCGTTGATTTGATCCATCGGGATTCATCGTACAAATCTCGAAAGACCCTTCAAATTTAGCAACGAAAACAATGAGATCCCCCTTTGGTGAGAAGTTTGGCGAAGAATTATAAGAT
>Ga0247841_10012821_pt1 | contig 10843 bp, 9 predicted proteins | sample LaCruzMarch2015__2_FD_192410 | JGI IMG/M metagenome (GOLD analysis project Ga0247841, IMG submission 192410) | Freshwater microbial communities from meromictic Lake La Cruz, Castile-La Mancha, Spain - LaCruzMarch2015_18m | ecosystem: Environmental > Aquatic > Freshwater > Lake | place: Spain...
CGCTCCGCCAAAGAGAATCAATGATCCCGGAAAAAACCCTTCGCCCAAGACCCGATCTACTTCTTCGATGCGGGTGGAAACCTTCTCCATCCGTGTTCCGTCCGTAGGGGCGCAGTTAGCTTGCGCCTCTACCAGATTTGCTCCGGCGATGGCATTACTCTTTGTCGCCAAAACACGCGACTCGTGGAATTCTTTAATCGTATTCCACGCACTGCAATTCGGACATTTCCCCAGCCACTTGGGAAACGTCTCTCCGCAGTCGGAACACAGAAATTGGGGGGCTGTTTTAGGCATTTAGGACGCTGATTGTAGCACAATATTGAGAATTTCAGGAAACGTTTGCTCCCCGATTGTTTTGGTTTCTCCCCAACGATTGATATGTCCCCTCCCAGAGAAAGTAACGCGTTCTCCTTTTAATTTTTTCTGTAAAATTTCTCCTTCTGCAAGTGCCACATAGGGATCATTATCTGAATCGAGAATGTAAATTTTTTCTGCAGAATTTTTTATTTTCTTCCAGTTAAATCCTTCTTTTAAAAACCTCTGAATCCGGTTCGCTCCCGGATAATTCGGTTCGCTCTGAAATCCCGCCACAGAAATGAGTGCTTTTAATTTTTTTCCCGCCAGTCTTTCCGCCACGCGAAACATAGTCGGAGCGCCAAGAGAATGCCCAATGAGAATATCTCCCTCTCGCACCTGAGGAAGAACTGTTTCAACCCATTCGTTCAATATCGGATCGTCGGGACTGGGAAGCGTTTCGCACCACACAGGAATTCCTCGCGCTTCGAGTTCTCGACGCAACCACGGAAACCAATTTTCATTTTTATGTCCCTCAATTCCGTGCACGATGATTACCCTCCTCATCGCAAAATATCGTAGGCATTTTTAATAATCTTGGCGGCTTCTGCCCGGATAGTCGGTTCATTTGGATGGAATGTTCCATCAGAATAGCCCGAAACAATCCCTTTCTTCTTGGCATACTGAATGGCGTTGAAGTTTTGACTGTCGGTGTATACATCCGAAAAATACGGAATGGCCGACCCGTTCGGAACCTTCACGTCGAACACTTCAAAAATAAGTTTTAACACTTCTCCTCTGTCCACCTTCTTGTCTGGGTTCGGTTCATCCGCCCAAAGGGAAAGCCCGAGTTCCTCAGCCGTGGCGATAACGTCGTGCGCCCAGTGCCCTTCAGCAAAAGGATTGGCTGGAGCAAGCGCCGGGTTTTTAGTAATGCCGGCGGCATCAAGAGCTATGTCTGTAATTTCTGCACGGGTGATAAATTGGTCAGGATGGAAAAGTCCGGTTTCTTTCCCCTCGGAATCGGTGTAGCCCGTAATCCATCCGTGTTGTTTCAAAAACAGCACCGGTCCCAAAAACCACGCATCTTCATCGGCATCGACAAATGGAATTTTCCCTCGTTCATATTTCTCTTGCGCGGAGGCGGTCCTCGCATCAATAACGGCGACATTCAGAAGTTCGATTTCCTGCTCCATACGACTTCGGTCGGATAAATTCTGAGTGAAATCCAAAAAATCTCCAATTCCGGAGACGAGTTCCAGTCTCGGTGGAAGCGTGAAATTATACTGATGAAGCACAAAAGAAATGCGCGCCAAGCGCTCTTGTCCGGCCTCGGAAATCCGTGGGCGAAGAGCGGAGAGTTCATTTTCTTTCATATCAAAAAGGTCCACCGCACTGGAGAAATTATTCGGACGAACGAAATCTTTCGGGAAACAAGATCCGTCGTGAAGTTTCGTAGCCCCCTCCTTTCTTTCAAATTCACAACTGTTGGCATAGGTCCATCCGTCTGTTCCACAAATAGGCTCAAATGTTTCTGGGCAGGGCTCTAAAGGAGCAAAATCGTCTTGATCACAAGCCCCCTCATAGAGCACTTCAATCCCTTTCTGGAAGGGGATACAGAGATTGTAGTAGGACTTTCCGTCTGCCCCGCATACCGGTTCTTCGCGTAAATTACATTCCGGGGAAGGAGCTTCCGTAAATTTTCCGACAATAATTTTATTCGCCCTCACTGGGAAATCCCCCGTCACATACGTATCTTCGTCCCGAATATCATTCTTTTTCAAGGTTAAATCATCCGGACGGGGAATAGCAAAGGTGTGTTCTCCCCCAATGTCTCCTCGAGACACGTCCGTGAGAATTCTCAGTTCTGTGATTTTGCCATCGGCCAACCATACGTTGAGATTCCCAAATTTAATAGAATCGGAATCCGCCAACGACTCTTTGCCGAGTGATTTATTTTCTTGCATCAGTGTGTATCGCAAAAACTGGTCTCTGTCCGCTCCTTCATGCAAAAATCGTAACTTTTGCAAAGCAATTCCGTTCGCCTCTTCGTGGTTTTTGGCCGTCAACCACACGCGTAAAATTTCCACACTTTCTGTCCCGGGGATGACACGTTGTGTCGGCAAATTTCCCGGGCTGAGCTGTACTTCAAGACCCGGACGGGTGTCTTCGGCGAAAACTGATCCGGCAAGCAAAATCCCGAGAACGAAAACCAATTTTTTCATGCGGTAAAATTATACTTTTTTTCGGCAATTCTCAACCCATTCCCGATTTTTTAAATACCACTCGATCGTCAAGGGCAACGCCTCTTCAAAGGTATGGCGCGGCTTCCATCCAAGTTCTCTGCTAATTTTAGAAGCATCCATGGCATATCGCCTATCATGGGCTTTGCGATCGGCGATAAACTCTATTTTTGATTTTGATTTCGGAACATGTTTCAGAATCAAATCCGCGATTTCCAAATTTGTTTTCTCGTTGTGTCCGCCGATGTTCCAAATTTCTCCGGCTGGAGATTTTTCAAAAACCAAAAGAATCGCCTCGCAGTGATCAAGCACAAAAAGCCAGTCGCGAATATTTTTCCCATCCCCGTACATCGGAAGAGATTGGCTTCCCATAGCGCGAAATAAGAAAAAGGGGATGAGTTTTTCTGGAAATTGATACGGCCCGTAATTATTACTGCACCGCGTAATGACCGCATTCATCCCATAAGTATGATGCCAAGACTGCACCAATAAATCCGCGCTTGCCTTTGCCGCGGCGTAGGGACAATTCGGCTTGATGGGCGTACTCTCTGTGAAATAGTTTTGGATTGCTTGCCCTGACCCCGCATTGCGGGGTTTAGGGTCCCCTAAATCTCCATACACCTCGTCCGTCGAAACCTGATGGTATCTCTCTACACCGTGCTTTCTTGCGGCCTCAAGCAGGGTGTGCGTGCCAACAACATTGGTACGGATAAAAGGGCTGGAATCGGTAATGGATCGGTCTACGTGCGTTTCTGCCGCGAAATTGACCACTCCATCAAACTTCTCAGTCTCAAACAGCTGGTCGATGAATTTCACGTCCGCAATGTACCCCTGCACAAATTTGTAACGGGGATTTTTTTCTATATCCCGCAGATTCTCCAAATTCCCCGCATAAGTCAGTTTGTCGAGGTTCACGACCTCATAGTCACGGGTGTTGAGGACGTGATGGATGAAGTTTGAGCCGATAAAGCCGGCCCCTCCGGTGACGAGAATCTTTTTCATCAGAGTCCTTATAACACATTTCCGGGGAAAAAAAGAGTTGTAGTTTTGGAAAAAATCCGCTAAAAGTCCTCCCGCTGTTCTTGTATTAACCGCGAGCGCGGGGTAGCTGAGTCCGAATAGGAACGACGAGTGTAACGAGGAGTTCCGTGAAATGAGGACGAAGATCTCCGTGCAAGCGAGAGGAGCGATGACGAAATAAGCCGAGTCCCGACAAGTCGGGACGAAGGCAATGAAGTCATCCAGCGACGAGCCGCCGTAGCTCAGTGGTAGAGCACGTCCATGGTAAGGACGGGGTCTCGGGTTCAAATCCCGAAGGCGGCTCCAGACGAAAACTATTTCCAATACATTGATGCGCATGCTGGTCTCAAATTCCGAGCAATATCTTTTTGTTCGAGTCCAAAAGCCCTTAAAACCATATCTTCAAACAAATATAAAAATTCTGCGATAAAAGAATCAACAAAGTCATCCTGATGAACTGCTAATTTCGAATTAATCGTGTCCAAATGGTCTTTTGTTTTTTTGGGTAATTTTTCATAAAGATTCCCCGTGACACTCCCTTCGTGAACTATTTTATTGCGGATACCTTTAATTGCTTCAGCAGAAGCCATACTCATTTCCAAATTGAATTTCCCATAAAATTCTCGAAAAATATCTTGGACTATCGAATGTAGGCCTGCCTCCGTAGGAATTCTTTTTAAATATGCCGGACGGAATATTCCTTCAATGATCATACATGCTGTAACAAATTGCATACGTGAAATTTCTATTATTTTATAGTCCTCTGGTTGCATGCTTTCATAAACTTGCAAAAGATACGCTATTTTGGTTTCCTTGGGATTAAATTGATCTTTCCATTTTTTCGTTTGAATGGTCTTAAACATTTTATGAATGTTTCTGATGTTTTCATCTGAAGAACGATAACAAATGCGATCTACAAAGAAAATCATCAACTTCACGTCCTGCCACAATGTATAATCTCCTCCAAACACTGATTCTTTTCTCATGTCCTCTTCGGTAAAGCCTTCAGGTAATGGAACCGTATAAGTCTCTCTTTTCATTTTTATTGATTGCCGAAGAAATTATACTACACCTCTCGTCGCTATTTGATTTTTGGAAGTAGTCTTCAGAGAAGAGGTATTTTTTCAAAATCAATTGTAGATAACTCGCTTCAGAACTAGTAAAACTCGGGATTCCTTCTACGCTAGTAATATGGCAAGGATGGGATCTCGGGTTCAAGTTTCTTCTGTAGCTTCAGCTATTATTTCTTCTCCCAAAAATCCATACCCATAGACCCCTTTGAGAATGTTTTCTTTTAGTTTTTTATGGGCAATCTTTAATTCAGCAAACAACTCCTCCGCTAAATTCTGCTCAGAAAGAGCCATACGAATCTGCCACCATCCCGCATCCCAAGTTTGGAGTTTATATTTACTTCTGTCTAAATTATTGAAGTTTTTATAAAACTCTTGGTATATCTGTTTCCCAATCCTCAATACTTCCAGACTCTCCTCGCTTAGCTTCTTTTCCTTTAAAAATTCAGCCACAAACCGATTTTCGTCGGGGATTTGTCCTTCTATCTCGGGATTTTGAATTTTCCAAGTCGCTAATTCTCTACTTTCAAAGGGGAAAAACTGATTTATGATCTGATAAGTTTCCCCCTTATATTTAACATCTTTCAGGGAAGAAGTTTGATTACTCCCACTAAAAAGGCCCCAAATTATGCAATCATTTTCAAACTCTTCGGAAAGTTTCTTCTTGGGTTGCATAAACTGATCCCGATCATTAATCCAAGTGGCTTTAGGAACGCGACGAACGGCATGAACTACCATTGATTGGATGAAAATTTCAGAAGTTATCGAGTGACCATTCCCTTGTTGAAAAACTGTTGAAAATAAAACTGTCTTATTTTGATTCTGGTTATCGTTTGCATTCACGGCTAAATATCCAATTGCATTCTTTGCCAACCTGTCTAGGCGAGCATCCTCACTTTTTATTTTAATTGCCGAGGTAAGAGGGACTGCTATTTCCACGTTTTTAAATCGTTTTACCCATGAGCTTAGAAAATAACTCCTCTGTTCGACGGGGAATTCTTTTTTACCAATTTTTATGGCTGACCCCCTAACCATTTGATCATCTTTGATCGTGGTCTCAAAAACATCAACAACAACCTTCTGCTTTTCAAGAATTTCCCGCTTTTGTAAATCCCAAATTAGAAAACCAACCGGAAAGTTACCATTTGTTCCATAAAAGTTTTTAGCAGAAAAAATAAACCCTTTTTTAAATATAAAATTAAAAAGCTTTTTACGAAAACCCTGATTCGCAAAACTATTCACGTATTTCATTTTAGAAAATAATGCAAGATGCGCACTTTTTCCACGAAATTCCCTCTCTATTCGAAATAAAAACTGTGTAAATAATTCTTGACTTGAGTCTCCCAATCCTGTTTTTAACATTTCATCGCGGATCTTGGTTTTACTAACACCACTTTTCTCTTCTCTCGATCTCGACAACCCTCCGCCACCATCTTGGCTCGTCGCATACGGAGGATTGATCAAAATAACCCACTTATTTTTGGGGTTCGCTAGATCATCACGCAGTTTTTTTGGTAATTTCCAGTCTTCGTCTGAAAAATTTATTTGGGTCTGCCCCTCCACAAAAACCCGATGGACATCGTCATTCAAATAATCATATTGAAAAATGTTTTCCTTCGGGATAGAGAGGGCAAAAAGACGTCTCATGTGTTCCATTTCGTCCTCCACTAATGTCGAGGCATACACGTTATGAAGGTATTCATTGGGAATGTAATATTGCAAATTCCCAGTCCCTGCACACATATCCCAAATTTTGCACCCCCTATACCAATTCTTCCCTAACGTCTTCTCTAAATACTCCAATCCCTTTTTTGCAAAATCCAGTGGTGTAAAAAACTGTCCCTCAAATCGTCGTAACGTATCATCAGTGAGGCGATCAATTTTGGCTAGAATCCCTCCAATTTCTTTCGGATTCGTTATTTTTTCATAAATCCCCCAAAACTTATCGTATTTGCTCTTCAATATTGGCTTAAAAACAGTCTTTCCCGCATCATCAATATAAAAATTTACTCCTCCTTTCATCTCCGAGTATTCACTTTTCCCCTTCTGAATATCACACACAAAATAACGAGAAGATTTCAATCCGTTTTGCACATCGTTATGAAAAATAGAATCCCAATACTGAAAAACTTCTTCAAAATTATCTTCGGTAATAATTTTTTTATCTACTCGCAACTCTAAAGTCAGTTGATTATCTAGTATTTTTTTCAACGTTTCTTCGAAACGCAGACAGTCAAATTTTTGCGGAAGTTTATAGACTTCCAATTCGCGAAATTTTTTATCGACTCTCAAATCATCAACCAAATGTGGGTCAGGAGAGCTTGGTTGTAAATCCCAATCGTACTTATCACTCGAATAAAACTCTTTCCATTTGGCGGTCTCCGTAATCATCGCTTCATTTTTATCTGCTAAACACAGAAATGGCGGGATTTGTTTTTTGGCGAACTGCCCTGCCTGCTTAAATTTTAAACGATAAACATAATATAAAACCTGGGCAAACACCTTTGCTCTCCCTCCAAGGGAAGACAAATTCGCATCAAATTTGAACTCAAAAAGAACGCTGTCGTTGTATAAATCATGCTTGTCAGATGTATCGTAATCAAGAGTGAAATGCTTCGCATAACGCGCTTTCACGTCTTCTTCTGTCTTCGTACTCTGTAATGATTCAATTAAGCTTTCCATTTTTCTTATCATATCCAAAGCCTCTTATTCCACAAACGATCCTCTCCGAAATCACAACCGAAATATCCCCCTCGATTCCGGATAGTTTCCTTTAATTATTGCCTTCCACTCCGCCGTTTCATTGTGAGTGAGGATGTCATTTTTGGAATACACCAATAAAACTAAACAGGTCTTCGCTTCTTCGTTGATCCATGCGATTAAACGATTTCCGGAAGATTTGGCGGATTGATTTGTTCCCGCCACCCGGAAATCCATTTTTAGAAGCTTGTGTCCCTCCTTCACGGAAATAATTTCCGCTTTGTCCGTTTTCCCCAAAAGAGGCCCTATGCGCTCTAGCATGGATTCTATCGCCTTTCGAGTTACGTCCCATGCCTTTTTGTATTTTTTTTCAAATCCCTTAATAAAATGCCCTTCCGCAAACTTTGTGACCTGGACAATATAAAAATCACTGTTCGCCGACGTTATATCTCTAAAAGACATTCTCTGGATCTTCTTGGGTAATGAGCTCATAAGGAATAATCTCCCCCGGGCGACAAATTGCCCATGGAAGCTGACAGTGCGTAAAATCCACAATTTCTTTTGTGTTTCTTCCTCTCCATTTTTCACACACCTTTTGAAGAAGGATTTCTACTTCTTTTTCTAATGCGGGAGCTTCTTCGTTTACGGAAATCATTTGCGATGCCCCCTTGCACTCAATAACAATCGCTCCATTCTCAAAAAGCTCGTCAATAGTACGGAAAAATACATCCGGGACGGGGCCTTGGGCAATTCTTCTATACTGAAGCCCTGTAAGGGGCTTGAGATGCTTATAAAACCATGCAAAGTCTAGTAAATACGCCAGTTTCGCGAGCTTTGTTTTTGTAATTTTCCCATCAGGATCTGCCCCGTATTTAACGCAATTGAGCAAAATTGTATTATATTTTTTTTCTATGAAATCATCGGTTTCATTACTTCCCGTGTCACAAAATAAACTCTCCGGAGACACCCCCAATATCTCGGCAAGTTTCCTCAGCTGAGAAATGGTCGGTTCAGACTCTCCCTGCTCAATCCGGCAATAAGTAGGACGACTCATCTCTAGCTTTTTCGCTACTTCGTCCTGAGAAAGCCGCGCCTGTTCACGAAGAATTCTTAATTTATCAATCATTTTTATAAAATTCATGACGATATTCATCTTTTGTAATTTTTTTGTCAATTTTTTTCGATTGAAATAGATATATTTTTATATATTAATATATTTTTATTTATTTTGTAACAAAAGTATTACAAATACGTATTTCGAATAGAAAATTAAAATTATTTTGTTTCTCTTCTGTTACAATCCTCCCCGTGAAATCATATCTCTTCGTCCTTGGCAGAAATCCGGAACTCTCTCGAGCGGAACTTTTGAATTTTTGCGAAGAAGTTTTTTATGATTCGGGGAAATCGCTTTTTATTGGGGAGAATTTAAAATTTGAAAATCCTCGTCAAATTCCCCGCGAGCCAGAACAACTATTTTTAGACCGATTGGGTGGGACTATCCGGTTTGGGGAGGTGTTGGGAGAGTTTCAAAATGAAGAAAAGGTACAAGAAGAAATTCTTCGCTTCGCTCAAGAGAATAAGCCGGAAGGAAAAATAAATCTCGGTGTTTCGGCGTGGGGATGTGGACCAAATTTCCTGAGACATTTCTTGCCGGAGATAAAAAATGCCATTCGTGAGAAATTTGATCGCAACTGTCGAATCGTGAATGCGCCGGGAGAGAACTTGGATTCTGGAAAAATTTTTGGAGAAAAATTATTGCGCAATGGCTTTGAATTTCTCGTCTGGAAGCGGGGAAATTCGTTTCTGCTTGCCCACACCGTCGCCAATCAAAATTTGAGAAATTACACGCTCCGAGACCGTGAGAAAGATTTTCGCGACAGCAAAATGGGCATGCTCCCTCCGAAACTTGCGCAAATTTTGATTAATCTCGCAAACCCCACATGGGAGGAGAAAATCATTGATCCTTTTTGTGGCTCCGGAACGGTGAATATCGAAGCGGCGATTATGGGATACCATACGGTGGGGGCAGATATTGATGCTCAAAGAACCAAGCGGTCGCAAGAAAATTTCGAACAGATGGCGGAAAAATTTCGGTATGAAAAAACATCCGGCGAATTTTTCCCCTGTGACGTGATGAAATTTCCTCTCGCAAAACTCAGGGGAATTGTGGTTGCCGAGGGAATTCTGGGCGAAAACTTTGAACGAGAACCGTCTCGAGCACGAGTAGAAGAAAATGCCAATGAGGTTTTGTCTCTGTGGGAAAAGTTTTTCGCACTTCTAGAAAACTCCGACATCCGCGTGGTTTCTTTTTGCCTTCCGGCGTGGAAAATAAACGGTCGCGCAGTGTCTTTGTCGGAGAAATTATTTGCCAAACTGGGCAAAAGTTCCTATATTCCGCGCGTTCTTTTCGGCGAACAAAAGACTTTTCTTTACTCGCGTCCCGATGCGTTCGTCGCACGAGAGATTTGCGTGGTGGAGAAAAAATAAAACCTTTTGTTCCATGGAAGGAGCGATTTCATCGCTCCCGAGTAGCTCAGCGGTAGAGCAAGTGGCTGTGAACACACTCTCTCTGGTGCTATACTTCGTGTATGGTAAAAGAGAAGAGAAAATATACTGATCGTGCGGCCTACTTGATAGCGGCCGTCGCTAAGCGACGGAAGGTGTTGCGCCAAAAGGCTATTGTTTATAAGGGGGGAGAATGTGCAATTTGTGGTTACCATAAATGTGCGCAAACCCTTGAATTCCACCATCTTGCCCCAAATGAAAAAGACTTTGGCATATCGGCCAAGGGGTATACCAGGAAATGGGAAAAGATACAGCAAGAGCTTGATAAATGTGTTCTGTTGTGCGCAAATTGTCATCGAGAAGTTCACGAAGGTATGACGCAGCTTCCTCGAGTAATCGAGGTCGAAAAATGAGGTGAATTGCTGGAAGCCTATACGTCTCGCATTGCGGGATACGGTAATCAGCAGCCAAGATCCGACCCTCCGTCGGATAAGGTTCAGAGACTATCCCGGAAGGGAGTACTGTCCCGCTTAGGCGGGATGGGAAGCGCCTCACGCCCTTAACCCTAAGGGTGATGATATAGTCCACCCCCTCTGGAAACATTGGGATTCGTGTAACCACTGGGTCGTCGGTTCGATCCCGACCTCGGGAGCCATATGGGATGAGCAGAGCCAAAAGCTCTGCTTTTCTCTTTATTTACGGGCTTTTTTGTGAGTTCGAATATTGTTTTTTCGTCCATTTTTTCTCTCGTTATCTCGGATACTCGGTCAAAGATCATTTTGAATGGTTTTTGGTATGATATCTCGGTTTTTTCGCCATTTATCTTGGTGTTCGAAAATAATAGGGACAAAAGTAATCGTTTATCGTTGACCATGTTGTCGTCGCTCGGATTTTTTGTGTTAAATCGGTTGGTATAAATTCTCCACGCTTGCTTGGCAATCTCCAGTATCGTTCCTCCCATTTCAAAATATTTAAGATTGGCGTTTTGATGCTTGTCGAGCGTATTCTTTA
>Ga0247841_10012823_pt1 | contig 10842 bp, 7 predicted proteins | sample LaCruzMarch2015__2_FD_192410 | JGI IMG/M metagenome (GOLD analysis project Ga0247841, IMG submission 192410) | Freshwater microbial communities from meromictic Lake La Cruz, Castile-La Mancha, Spain - LaCruzMarch2015_18m | ecosystem: Environmental > Aquatic > Freshwater > Lake | place: Spain...
CGGAGGACGGATTCGAAAATGGGACTGCGCGCCGTCCAGAACATGCTGGTCCCCATCTCGCCGGTGGAGACACCGAGCTCGCCGGGAAAGAGCTTCTTGTGCTCGAAGTTGACGCAGACCGGCTCCATGAATTTTTTTCCATTGAAGAAAGCGCCGGCCGCCACTTCGACCCCCGTCACGCGGCGCTGGAGCTGGAACACATTGATCGTGTCGCTCCACGTTTCGCGGTATGCGCCGAGCACGCGGATGACATCGCTGCCGTCATCTTCGTTGCCGACGAAAAGAAGCTGTTTTAAATTCTGCGCATCGCCGGAAGGCTTGAGCACATACCGGCCCGGATTCTCCTGCACGTACTTGATACCCTCATCGAAGGAACGGAATTCCTGATACGGAATGATACGCACCTTGTTGCGCTTCAGCTCCTCCTGACCGAATGTGCGGTCATTCTCCAGACGATCCGTGTACGGAGTGCCTCCGATGCAGAGTTTGCCTTTTTTGCGTATGGCCTGCGCTTCCTCCGCCTTTCCGATATGGTCGAACACAACGATATCGGCCCACTCAACGCTCTTCTTCCAATCCGAAACGACATCCACAAATCCCTTGCCGACATCCTGAAATCCGGGAGCCTCGAGACAGAGACGAACGTGATGACCCTCGCGCGCCACCGTCCACGCGAGATCGGTGGTGGTGCCGTCATAGGAGACGAACAGAAATTTTTTCGCCGCATCAGTCATGACAGGTGAAGACTATGCGTGTCATCCGATGAGTGCAAGTAAACGTTGAGAGGAAAAAGTTCCTGCACTCATCATGAAATATTTTTATGAAAAAATTTTTGCCAATCAAGAAGTGAAAATGAGGAACCAATTCTCGGATCGCACACTGGCACCACCAATGACGGAAGTGGTGCTCACAAAAAATCTCTGAATGCTAATTACACATCACTGCCTCCGGTTTACAACGCCTCTTCTTTCGCTAGCGAACATCAAAAAGCCGAATAGAGTGCTTTGGATGCCTTGACTGTCTGTGTACTAGCACTCTATATTTGAGAGTGCTAATCGTACTTTTATATCCTTTCCCCCCTCATCTATGCAGATAATCAAGCGCGATAACGGCCCGTCGAGGGGTCTCACACCCTTCTCTGACCTCTTCAACGATTCGCTCTTTGATCCATTTGGATTTTTCGGTTCCCCGCTCATCCGTCGTCCCCTTCCCGCGATGAACATCGTCGAAACGGCGAAGGACCTGACGGTCAGCGTGAATGTTCCGGGATACGAAGCGAAGGATGTCACCGTGGACGTGCACAACAACGTGCTCACCATCTCGGGCCGCGCGCAGGAACAGAAGGAAAATACGGACCAGGAATGGGTCTGCCGTGAATCTTCGTACGGCGAGTTCACGAGGCAGGTTCGCCTGCCGGACTATGCCGACGGATCCAAGGCGAACTGCAAGGTGAAGAATGGCGTGCTCACGATTGTGATTCCAAAGGAGGAGGCCGCAAAAAAGACGCTTACGGTGGAAGAGGAGTGAAGGTTCATGAACGTCACCTCAGCAGCCGAGATTCGCGAATCTCGGCTGCGTTGTTGAACAAGCTATACTGCCCTCATGAAAACCTCTTCTCCACAGCAAAAATGGTGGAGCCGAACGGTAATAGTGATGCTCATCGCCATTCCCTTCTTCGCCTTCGGCCAATCACTTTGGCAGGGCTATGCGCCGATTGATGATCTCTTCGTCGTCGCACGGAATCTCGCAACGCGCGGGCCGACATGGGAGCATCTGAAAACCGCCTTCACGACGTTCGATCCCGAGCTCTACATCCCGGCGACGCTCTTAAGCTTCCAGCTGAACTATCTGGTTTCCGGATTGAGCCCCTGGAGCTACCACCTCGTGAATGTGCTCCTGCACGGAATGAATGCCGTACTGCTCTTTTTGATCCTCAGGAAAGTCACCGGCGCTCCGCGCGCATCCTTATTTGCGGCCGCACTCTTCGCCGTGCATCCCATCAATACAGAAGCCGTCGTCTGGATCACTGCGCGCAAAGATCTGCTCTCCACCTTCTTCGCACTCGCCTCCACTCTCGCATTCTTGAAGCAAACACGACGCGGATTGCTTCTGAGTATCGTGCTCTTCCTCTTTGCATTGCTCGCCAAAGTCTCGGTTGCTCCGCTTCCCCTCGTTTTCCCTCTCCTCCTTTCACTCCAAGGGAAAAAATGGAGCAGGAATACATTTTTCTCCATTGTTCCTTTCTTCCTGCTTTCTTCCGCATTCGTGAGTCTCGCGCTGCTTGGCAAGGAACGGATCGTGCAGACATCCCATGGAATGGAAACGCTCCTCCTAGCTCCAAGAAGCGTCTTCTTCCTGCTCGGAAAATTCTTCGCCCCGCAAAATTTGAGTCCCCTCTACGAAGTGACAGACCCGATCGCCCTCACGAATCCCTGGATAGTTGCATCACTCATCGGCTTCCTCGGCATCGTCGGCATCTTCTGCTTCCTTTATAAAATATCCCTACGCCCTACGCCCTACGCCCTTTCCCTCTTCATCTTCCTCATCCTCTTCTCCCCCGCCTTGCTCACCTTCCGCAAAGCAGGAACGGTCTTCCTCGCATCCGATCGCTACATCTACCTTCCGATGCTCGGATTACTGCTCTGCCTCGCACTGTTCATGAAAGGAATCGGCGAGCGGTGGACGCTGCCGAAACCTCTGATCGCGGGAACGGGTGGTTTTTTGATCGCACTCCTGTGTCTGCTCTCGATCAAACAGACAGCATTTTGGAATTCTGCGGATGCGCTCTTTACGCACGCCCTGAATGTCACGCCGCGCTCCGTCGCCGCGCGCACGGCACTTGCGCAGATCAAGCTCAATGCCGACCTGCCGGAAGAAGCATTCGCCATCTTAAAGGAAGGACTGAAGCAGGGCGACGACGCGCGTCTGCACCTGATGGCCGGAACCGTCTATGCCCACACGGGTCAGGTGACCGACGCTCTGGAACAATTCAATAAGGTAAAACAGATGGAACCGACGAACGCCGACGCATATTTCTCGATCGCCTCGATTGAGGAACAGACCGGGAGTGCCGACTCGGCGCTGACAAACTATCGCACGGCCGTTCAGCTGGATGCTTCGGATGTTCCGGCACTTGTGGGAATCGGAAGGATCCTCGCTGCCAAGGGTGATTTGGCCGGAGCGGAGCAGGCCTTCCGTTCCGCCCTCGCGTGGAATCAGAATTCCATGGAAGCCCACCGCGGCCTCGCCCCCGTGCTGGCGAAGACCGGCAGAACCGATGAAGCCGAAGTGCACCTGCTCCTCGGTTTGGAACTCGCCAAACCCTAAACAAAAAAAGAAACAAAACCGGTTGGAAGGGAGGGACCGGAGGGGAGGGAAACCCGCAGGTTTCCCGCCCAGTTTGGGTTAGGAAGGTGACGGGGGTGTGGGGGGCTGAGGGAACCCTTCGGCTTCGCTCAGGGCGAGCCGAACAAGGTTCCTTAAGCCCCCCACGAAAGAAAAACATTCATACTACGTTAAGTGGGGCAATGATTCCTTCTCCTGTGTCTGGCAGACAAAGAAAGTACGGAAACACCGAAAAAATCACCGTCTATGAAGTACAATCTCGTCAATGAAGTACCCCGTCCTCACGCTCAAGCCCGATTCCGAAGTGCACCTCCGGAACCACCACCACGCGATTTTCCGAAGTGCCGTGGATCGTCCGCCACAAGCCGAAGATGGCGACATCGTGGAGGTGAAGAACAGCAGAGGAGATTTTTTGTGTTTCGCCCACTGGAACGCCAAAGCCTACATCTGCGGCCGCGCCATCGCATTCGAACAAGGCGATCCACTGACACACGTCCGGACCCTCATGGAACAGGCGGTGCGCCTGCGCAAGACCTTGTTCGGTAAGGAAGAAACAACCTGTTTCCGTCTCATCAATGCCGAAGGCGATGCACTGCCGGGCCTCATCGTGGATCAGTACGGCGATGTCCTCGTGATTCAGCTCACCACACTGGGATTCGACCGGATGCGCGACTGGGTGACGGAGCAACTGAAGGCTCTCGTGCAACCGCGTGCGATCTTCGAAAAATCCACGGGATCCGCGCGCAAGAAGGAGGGGCTGGAAGAGAAAGAGTGCTGGGTGAATGGCAAAGTCGATGGCACAATTGAGGTAAAAGAGCGCGGAATCAAGTACCTGATTACACTGGAGGGCAGCCAGAAGACCGGTCTCTTTCTTGATCAGCGCGAAATGCGCTCTCTCGTACACCAGACGGCCGCAGGTCGCACGGTCCTGGACTGCTGCAGCTACGTGGGAGGATTCTCGGTCAACGCGCTCGCCGGCGGCGCTCTGTCTTCGGACGCAGTGGATTACGACAGTTTGGCACTCGCCCGCGCACGCGAACACGCGGTGATCAACGGCATTCCTGCGGACCGCCTGCAGATTTTCAGTGAAGACGCATTCAACTTTCTGCGCCGCAAGACTCTGCCGCATCCGTACGACTTCATCATTTTGGATCCCCCCGCCTTCGCCAAACGGAGCGCGGATCTGGAGCCGGCGAAAAAGGCCTACACCGATTTGAACCGCATGGCGCTGCAGGTGCTCCCTCCCGGCGGCATCCTGCTCACCTGCTCCTGCAGTTATCAGGTGAATCCGGAACTCTTTCAGACACTCGTCTTCCACGCGGCACGTCAGGCCAAACGCTCGGTGAAAATTGTAAGCCGCCACCGTCAGGCCATGGATCATCCGGTCAATCTGTACCACCCAGAGGGCGACTACTTAAAGAGCCTGCTGCTGTGGGTGGAGTAAGAATATGGAAAAAACGGCAAAGACGTGAATTTACGATTTTGAGCCATAGAATGCGATCGAAATAGTTGGGATTTGGAGAACAGTAGATACTACAATGGAATAATTACATCCATGACAGATAATCTCTACGCCAGCTCGGTAACTGATCTTCCAGAGGGGACAACTTCATCTGAAATTGTTCATTTTCTTCTAAGAAATAACTTCGACCGGAAGGTAATGAGAAGGAAATACAATAATATGGACCCGGATAACTGCATTTTTTGCGGGCAGCTTGAAATGGAACTGGTACTAGTTCGTATCCTCCACCTGACTCTCCACCACGAGCATAGGTTTGAGTGAGGGGAATGGTAATCCCAACTGTCGGCGATGTTTCTCCTTGAGCTCTCCTGTCCTCTTGTTCTTTTTTCGCTTTATCAAATGCACTGGGATGTACAAAGAGAAATGGATAATACCAACCTTGATAGAGCAGATAACCACGTATGTTAGTAATAAATGAGCCTGGGAAAATTTTTATTCGAAATAGATAGCTAAGATCAATATCTCGATCTGGCCAAAAAATTGATTTGTCCCAGAGAAACGTTCCTGATCCGGTATATCTTGCTACTTCAGGTAATTGCCTTGCTTCAATCTGAGCTCGTGCATCCTTATGTTGCCTTATAGCCACAACTAATACAGCTACTCCACCAATGGCCATTGTGAGTTCCGAGAAAGAACTTGGCATAATCGGAATTGTTGCGTGCACCCATCTCCGAAGGAGTAGAACAAATACAGCCAGCACAACAAATGAGAGACCAGAGTAACTCACCCACCAATACTTATGGAACCAAAGAACCAGCCGCGACAACAGCCGACTAAAAAATAAAGAATACATGGATGGTAAAGCACCGCAGCCGGATGCCCATGGCGCAAGTATAACTCAGTTCTTCGTCGGATGTTTACCTTGTGCGAGCTTTTCTTTTTCGATTTTCGTCCACGTCTTCACCTGAGCTTCGCGTTTTCGCGCGGCACTCAATGTGGAGAACTTCTCATGATACACAAACCGGATCGGTCGCCTCGAGCGCGTGTACTTGGCTCCTTTTCCTGTGTTATGAATCTTTTCGCGCTCCTTCAAATCGATGCAGGAACCTGAATACAAAGACCTGTCGGAGCAACGGGCAAGGTAGAAGTAATAGGGCATGAGAATGGAAGTATAGAGGATCCTGCACCATCCAGAATTTACAGAGAAGTTCCATATAATGACTAGAATTAGATATTTGAGTAGTATTTCGTGAATTGTACATATTCTTAATATGGTTTATAATAGTAATTAAGCCCACACACCTATGAAACACCAATCATTTCTGCAAAGCCTCCAACTGGCGACTGTCACCGGATGCTTCACAATGTTTCTCGTTCTTCTCACTCTTTCGGGACAATCCGCTCCGTCCCTACCGGCGTATGTGAACGGTGGCACGATCACCAACAGCCCTTTCAACGATGCGATCCCTGATTGGGCTGCAGAGTCCATCCTCTCCCTGTACAAACAGGGAATCATCCGGGGATATGACGACGGACGGTACGGAGCAGCCGACCCTGTCACGCGCGGTCAGGTATCGACGCTTCTCTACCGGATTCTTCGCGCAAGAAACATTCTGACTGCCGATACATCTGATTGCAGCCAAACGTTCGATGATGTCGAGAGCACGCATTACGCTTTCGTTCCGCTCTGCGTACTTAAGCTGAATGACCTTGCACAAAATGACAGGCACTTCGCACCGGATAGCGCCGCGCCGCGCGCCGTGACCGCAGCCATCACGGTCCATACGCTCGGCCCGACTCTTCTTCAGTCACTGAACATGTCGCTCAATGACGTCCTGGCGAAAGGACAGATGTTCTCGGATGTTTCTCGCAGTTCCCCGTACTATCAGGACATTGCCGTCATGAATGAAACGGACATCATGACGGGATACCCGAACGGAACATTCGGCCCCTATGATTCGCTGAATCGTGCGGAGGCCGCGGTAGTTATGAACCGCCTCCTTCAGTGGATCGATACGGATCACATTTCGAACATCGTGCCGGGTAGCCAGCAGAGCTCCACTTCAATCCATACGAACGGGCAATGCCCCGGTGCGGATCTGCAGGCAGACCCGGAAAACTGCGGTTGGTGCGGAAATGTCTGCGCCTTCGACCATGCGCAAGCCGTGTGCATCGACGGAGGATGCTCCATCGCATCCTGCGATTTCGGCTGGTCGAATGCAAATTATGCGCCGGAAGACGGGTGTGAAGAGAAATGGGACGGCATCATTCCTTCCGCCTCATCGGCCTCTTCTTCAGTACAGACTTCCAGCAGATCTTCTGTCGCGGCCCGCTCCTCATCGAGCACGACAAGCCGATCAGCGAGTCATTCCAGCGCAAATCCGCTCCCGGATTACACCGTGGAGAACATTTCCGCCGGACCTTCGGGGGCACCGGGTGGCGTCATCTATCAGGTGACGGTCGGTAACCGCGGCAGTGTGAACGGGACGCAAACCACGCAGACATCCCTCGAAATCTGGTTCAACGATGACAGCCATGATATCGATGAATTGGAAGTGCTCTCTACACCGTCTGTCGGGACCATGAGTTCCCGGGCGCTCTTCTGGACCGGACATTCAATCGTGCTCCCCGGAAGGCACCGGATCATGGCCTGCGCGAACGTCTTCAGTGCAGCCGGTTCCGTCATGCCGGAAACAGACCGACAGAATAACTGTGCGGCAATCTATGCCACGGTGAGTGGTGCAGGCGCCGGCTCCAGTTCTTCAGTGTCCGCTGGAGGGTCCAAATCGGTCATGCCGACACACTCGGCCTCATCCTCGGTATCATCGGGCCTTCCCAGCTTCATTCCGTCTTCAAGCAGCTCTGCCGGCGCGGCGAAATCGGTCCTGCCGACGGGTTCCACTTCATCGAGCTTCGCAAGCAGCGCCCAATCGTCATCCGGCGGTGCCTACTCCGCTCCCACGCAGTACCAAAATTCATCCTCCCCCATGGCTCAGATGCTGCCGAACCTCATCGCACAGGACATCACCATGCACCAGGGATCACAGATGTCGTTCATGCCCGACCTCTCCGTAACGGTGGGAAACACCGGCCGGACGGCGACAGGGCCGCTGAAGGTACGTCTGTATTTGGACAAGGAAGATGATGGTTCCTTCGATACCTGGGCGACGACATCGATCATGAATATCGGCCCGGGTACCGGGCAACAGGTGTACTGGACAAATGGTTTGAGCGAAGCGGATTTCGTGTGGGTTCCCGGATCGCAGAAAGCATACTTTCGTGTCTGCGCCGACGCCGACAGGATGGTTCTGGAGTCCAACGAACGGGATAACTGCACGGAGCTTGTGTACGACCCGAATGATATCCAGTAAATGATGACAAATTTGCATACATCAAATAATCAGCGAGAAGACACGCTCCGTTTGCATTTCATTCGTCAAAGCCTTTCTCATAGCATGTATTCGGGCCTTGGAGTGCTACCATCCTCTCACTTTTATGGCCACACCCGCTTCTTCGGCTCAGCTGACATCCTGCCAAGCAAAAGCACTTGATGTGCTCAATAGAGAAGGGAATGTCTTTTTGACGGGAGCAGCCGGAACAGGCAAAAGTTTTCTGCTGGATAGGTATCTGGCAGACAAGCCGACGGATGCTTTTCCGGTGGTCGCTTCTACCGGTGCGGCGGCGGTCATCGTCGGCGGCAGGACATTCCACAGTTTCTTCGGGCTCGGCATTATGGAAGGCGGAGCGGATATGGCCGTGACGCGTGCGCTGCACAACAGAAAGGTGATCCATCGTCTGCAGCGCGCATGCTGCGTGGTCATCGATGAAATATCGATGCTCTCCGGAGCAACGCTCAAAGCCGCAGAATCCGTAGCCCGCCACGCACGCGATGGCAAAACACCATGGGGAGGACTGCGAATCATCGCGGTCGGAGATTTCGCCCAGCTTCCTCCCATTACCTCCGATCAGCAGAGCAGTGCTGTTTGCGAACCGCAATGGCGGAACAAGGACTGGGCATTCCGCCACTTAGTCTGGCAGGAGAGTGACTTCGAGCCCGCCCTCCTTTCCACCGTCATGCGCACACGGGACATCGCATTCCTCGAAATCCTGAACTTCGTGCGAGAAGGGATCGTCAATGAGCGTGTTTGCGATTTTCTCAATGAGCGTATCGCGTCATCCTCTGACGATGTCGAAGGCACACGCCTCTATCCGCACCGCGCGCAAGCCGAACAGTACAATCTGCGACGGCTCGAATCCGTCCCGAAGAAGCTCCACACGTTTCCCACGCAGTACATCGGGGCGGAAAAATACAGGGAAGCCGCCAGACGTGCCGTCCCGATTCCGGATACGCTGCTCCTCAAAGAAGGCGCTCTCATCATGATGCGCAAGAACGATGCAGGCGGAGATTTGCGCTTCGTCAACGGCAGTCTCGGGCATATCCGTAGCATTGAGGAAGATTCGCTGTTCATCGCGCTGCTCTCCGGCGACAACATCGAGATCGGAAAAGAGAAATTCTCCACCCTCGACGGCGATGGAAACGAAGTCATGGCCGCTTGGAACTTCCCCGTGACGCTCGCATGGGCGACGACGATCCACAAAGCACAGGGCGCCTCGCTTGACCGTGAGATCGTGGACCTGCACGCCCTTTGGGAACCCGGTCAGGCGTACGTTGCCATGAGCCGTGTGCGCTCGGGCAATGGGCTGATGGTCGAACGCTGGAGTCCGGATTCCATCCGCGCGGAACCGCTCGTCACGGCGTTCTACGATGATCTGGCGGATCAGGCCGCGAAGTACAAGCCCCGTCCGCTCTTCACTCCGCTCACAAAGGAAACGACGGCATCCGATCCTCTCCCCCGCAAAGCCACGCGTCTCAAACCGACGCGGCTTGAACGAATGCGTTTCATCGCACGGCTGCTCAAAGAGAAAACGAGTCTGCAGAATATTGCGAAGGAATGCGGCATCAAACCTCAGAGGGTCCTTCTGTACATCGAAAAAATCCTCGCGAGCGGTGAGGAATCCGATCTGGATTACCTTGCCGCAGCAATTCCCGGTCATCGGAAGATTGCCGGAGCCTTCGAAAAACTCGGGCTCGAGCGTCTGCGGCCGGTCTTCGACGCCTTCAACGGACATGTCGCCTACGATGACCTCCGTCTCGTGCGGCTTGCCCTGCTTGCGGCTCAACAGTGAACTGTGAACCGTGTGATCGGTTGGTCCAATATCCCCAGAAACAACTCTTGGAAGGGGAAAGAGGGAAGATGTTTGACTCTCCACATCCACCCTCATAGCATGAAGAACTTCGCAAATGCGAAGGAACTATTCCATTCGCTCATTGGAATCATCAGAGGATTCTTGAGCAAGAGAGACCCCCTTGTTTCGAAGGTAAACGTTCACCCCCGATTGTAAGGAGAAGTGTTCCATGAGAACCCTGACGTATTTCGGACCGTGGGATGTCCGTCTCTGCGACAAGCAGAATCCGGCTTCCCTTCTGCCACATGAGGTGCTGGTGCGCATCCGTGCGTCCACCATCTGCGGAACGGACCTTGGCATCGTGAGCGGACTCTATGAGGCCAAGAAGTCTGTCACCATCGGACACGAGGCTGCGGGAGTCGTTGAACAGGTGGACGCGAGCGTCACGACCGTGAAGGTCGGCGACCGCGTCGTGATCGATCCGACGTACTTCTGCCAAACCTGCTGGATGTGCCGCAACGGTTTTTCTAACCACTGCGAACGCAAGATCGGCACGGAATCCGGTGTGACGAGGGATGGAACCTTCGCCGAATTCTATGTCACGGAGGAACGGTTTCTGTACAAGATCCCCGAAAGTCTCAGCTTTGGGGCGGCATGTCTTACCGAGCCGCTCTCCTGTGTCCTCACAGGTCTGAAGCAGCTTCAACTGCGGTCGAATCTTGACACCGCGGTCGTGGGCGGCGGGCCGATGGGCATGCTCTATGCTCATGCGCTCGCGCTGCACGGCCTGAAAGGAGCCATCGTCGAGACTTCGCCCGTCCGTCTCGTGTTGTGCCGCCATTTGTGCC
>Ga0247841_10012824_pt1 | contig 10841 bp, 9 predicted proteins | sample LaCruzMarch2015__2_FD_192410 | JGI IMG/M metagenome (GOLD analysis project Ga0247841, IMG submission 192410) | Freshwater microbial communities from meromictic Lake La Cruz, Castile-La Mancha, Spain - LaCruzMarch2015_18m | ecosystem: Environmental > Aquatic > Freshwater > Lake | place: Spain...
AAGGAGGAGTCATGTTCTTCATCCACGATGACGAGCCCGAGATTGCTGAATGGTAAAAACACCGCTGAACGGGCGCCCAGGATGATGTCATACCGTTCCGTCGGTGATGTCCCATCACGCTGATCTTTCATTGTCTGGTTCCATATTTCAACCCGTTCATGATCGTTGAACCGGGAATGGTAAACTCCGACCCGGTTGCCGAAATACTTGCGCAGCCGGTTGATGATCTGCGTTGTCAGCGCAATTTCCGGGAGGAGGTACAGCACTTGTTTGCCCTGTTGAATCACCTCCTCGATCAGTTTGATGTAGATCTCGGTCTTCCCGCTTGAGGTAACCCCGTGAAGCAGCACAACATCCCTTGCCGTAAAGGATTCCCGGATATCGTCGATGGCCGATTGTTGCACCCGGGTAAGTTCAATCAGGTCGGCCGATATGCCTGATCCTCCCGTTTCAAGCCGGCCAACCACCTTTTCTTCCAGCTCGAAAACCCGTTTCTTCACCAAATTATCCAATTGAGCAGAAGTTCCTTTCGATTTGTGCAGAAGGTTGTGCCGGCTTACCTCAAGCGGTTCACCGAAACCGAACTGCGAGAGCTGGATGTAGGTCATCAGGATTTCCAATTGCTTTTTAGCTCTTCTTTCCAGCTGGTTAAAAAGCGTCTTCAGGTTTTCTTCATCCTTCGCGAATTCGCCGGTCAATCTGACAAAGGTCTCTTTCCTGGGCTTATACCGGTCCTTCAACTCTTCCTCCAGCGATACCATACCCTTTTCGATCATGGTCTTGATGAGGGGGATCACCTTCTGCAACCCTACAATCTTCGAAATGGCAGAAATCTCAATGACTTTCCGGGCATGAAGGGCATCGAGCATCAGCGATTCTTTTTCAGAGAGTTCTGTTGAGTCCTCCTTAAAACCCGGATTCAGGATGATCCTCGTTTCACTGGCCAGCTTGAAGGCGGCAGGGAGCGCGGCATTCATCACTTCTCCAAGATGACAAAGGTAATAAGAGGCGATCCACTCCCAGAATTGGATCTGGAGGGGAGTCACGAGGGGAGTTTCATCGAGGAGAGAAAGGATGTATTTCGGGATACGGTTCCCGGGAGGGGTTTCATGGACCCGCACCACCAACCCGGTATATATTTTACGTGTCCCGAACTGGACTACCGCACGGATTCCCGTGATGATGGAGTCGTTCAGCTCGAAAGGAACCCGGTAGGTAAAAGTCCCGCTCACCGGCAGGGGCAGCAGCACATCTGCAAAAAGGGTCAACCGTTCCACGAAAAGAGGATAATTTACAATGCAAGGATACGTGACATCTCGAGCATCGGGTGATTGATGTCTTTATGGTGTTTGATGGCCTTTTCAAACGGAGTGTACACCACCTCCTTATCGATGATCCCGGCCATGGATCCACGGTGACCTTCCATCAGCCCCTTCACGGCTGCATGACCCATCGTACTGGCCAAAACCCGGTCGTAGGCGCTGGGTGATCCGCCGCGTTGTATGTGTCCCAAAACCGTTACCCGGGCATCGATCTCCGGTAACCGCTCCTTCATCTTGCGGGCAATCTCGTATGCTCCGCCCTCCTCCTCGCCTTCGGCAACGATGACGATTCCGGAGGTCTTGTTCTGGCGCCAATCGTGCCGGAGCAACCTGGCCAGGTTATCGATATAGGTCGTGGTTTCGGGAACCAGGATAAACTCGGCGCCGCAGGCAATTCCACTCCTGAGGGCAATGAAGCCGGCATCGCGACCCATCACCTCGATGAAAAAGAGCCGTTCGTGCGAAGTGGCCGTATCCCTTATTTTATCGGCCGCTTCCACCACCGTGTTGATGGCAGTATCGTACCCGATCGTGGCATCGGTACCAAAGAGATCGTTGTCGATGGTGCCGGGCAACCCGATGATGGGAAAGTCGAACTCCTTGTCGAACTCAGAGGCTCCCGTGAAGGTTCCATTCCCGCCAATGGCTACCAAAGCATCGATTTTGCGGTCCATCAGGTTCTGATAGGCCTTCAGGCGTCCTTCATAGGTCATGAATCGCTTACTGCGTGCGGTTTTCAGGATCGTTCCTCCGCGCTGGATGATGTTGCTTACCGAATGGCTCTGCATGGGCTCGATCTGACCGTCGATCAGCCCTTCATATCCTCTGTAAATGCCGAATACATCCAGCCCGCAGAAAATTCCGGTACGCACCACCGCACGGATGGCAGCATTCATCCCCGGCGAATCCCCTCCCGAGGTAAAGACACCTATAGAATTGATTTTCCCCATATTTCAGATGTTCGTTGTCAGAAAAAAATTAATTCGGTCACTCGCCGACTGGTTAACAAAGGTACAAAAGTTGATCTCATTTTTCACAATCCTTTTACCATCCTTTCTCCATCTTTTTACTATCCTTTCTCCATCTTTTTACCATCCTTTCTCCATCTTTTTACCATCTATACTCCATCTTTTCTCCCATTAAGAAAGCAATAAGGAAGCAATAAGCAGCATCTTTTCACCATCTTTTGTCCATCTATTGTCCATCCTTTTAAGTTTTATCGGGTTTTAATCTGATAACACAGTGAAAATTTCCGACATGAACGAATTGTTTTGTGACAACAAAATTTATTATTGATATTCGCAAACATAGATATTGCTTGCCTGATTATTTCCATGGATTTAAAAAGTTGCGCCTCCTGCAATAAAGCAGGCATTTTCGATCATTCCACTGGATTTAATAAAACTGTATCGCTACAGACATAACTTGTTTTAGGCTGATTTTACTTATGATTCCATAAAATAACATCCTTTCATGAAAAAAAATATTTTCATCATACTTCTGCCGGGATTATTGCTTTTCTCCCATATCCGTGTGGTTGGTCAGACCGTTAAACAATCAGGATTTTTTTCGGTCAGCATGGATAAGGGGATACCCATCCTGAATTCGAAGAAACCCGGAGATACGGTTGCAGGAAGGATCTACTTTAACCTGATGAACAATGCCTTGTTGAATGCACGATCTCTTCGGTTTGAATGTTTCCAGATCATGGAATCAGGCGAGGATGGTAAAAAATGTCTACATGACCAAAGACATCTCTCATGGCAATTCAATTTCTCATGACATTATGAATTATGGATCATCGGTCAGCATGCCTGTTCTTTACCTGAGCAAATTCTTTGGTTCTTCTTCTGCGCTGGAAGACGAGAATATGACTGTGATTTACCTGGGCGATGATACAGTGAAAGGCATTAAGACACATCACATCAAGGTCGTGTTATTGGGAGGACAACGGATTTCCGAATACTGGATTTCGCCGGCCGACAATCTTCCACGTAAAATGGAAGAGAACCTGGTCATGAGCGCTTCAAATTCCTCGCTGAGAAGGGAACTATGGAGCAATGTTGCCATCAACGAAAACCTGTCTGACAGTTTATTTTCCTGGAAGCCGCCCGAAAATTGGAAAGAATACGCCCATCCGACACAGGAACTTATGGAGGATTCACTGAGCAAGATGAAGCAAAACCTGTATGAAACATTCAGGGGTTTGAAGTTGCTGGATGGAGGAACATTTAACCTCAGGGATTACAATGGGAAACTGGTATTGCTTGTATTCTGGAGATTGGGATGCCCTCCCTGCCGGAAAGAGATGCCAGGGCTTCAGCAATTATTTGAAAAGTATAAAGACAAAGGATTCACCATCGTCGGCTTTAATCATGTCGATAACGAAACTCTTGTGAAAAAATATGTCGAAAAAAACGGCATCCGTTTCCCGAATATTCTGGATCCGTCTGTACATGCAAAAAAAATCTACGGGGATTTCAAAACGAACATCGTCCCCCTCAACTGCCTGATCGACCGGAAGGGTTTTCTCATCAATCTCTGGTACGGTTATGATCCGAATGATAATAAACCGGAAAAGATACTGAAGGAGGTGCTCTGATACCCGATTCTGAATCCCTGTAAATTTTATTTGGGAAATCCCAATAAGAGAAATACCTTTGGTTCTGCAACCAAACCGGGATGTGAGATGAGAGTCAAGCTCCTATCTTCCAGGTGCAGATTTGTTATATTCCTTTCATACAGAACCACAACATGAGAAGATTGAGAATTTTATTTTTCCTGATCCTGGGGTTTATCTCCCCTGATGTATTTTCTCAAACACAGGCTGATCTGAACCAGACTGCAGATGAAGCCTATGTGAAGGCAGACAAGGATCTGAACAATGTGTATCAGCTGATCCTGAAAAACTATTCTTCGGATACGGTATTCATTAAAAATCTGAAATCATCACAAAGGATCTGGATTGCTTTCCGGGATGCAGAACTGAAGATGAAATACCCCGAACGCGAAGCCGGGTATTATGGCTCCATCCAGCCAATGTGTGTTTCAAATTTTCTTGAACAACTGACCAGGCAAAGGATCAGCACACTGCAGGTATGGCTGGATGGTACTGAAGAGGGAGATCCCTGCAGTGGTTCGGTAAAAGTAAAAGATTAAATGATTTGAAACCCCAACCCCTAATCAAGTTAGCGGACAGTGAGCGTTTCCGGTCACCGGTGCACCTCTCACACCACATCGGCGTAAGGGTCACTTCCAAGGCGGTTCAAAAACCATCAACAGCTTGTCCCGAAACCCCGGGAAATTTCAAGATATTATTCCAGAAAAGAAACACAAGCCATTCAAGTAAAGCCAGCTCTATATCAGTATGGAAGCATTTACATGATCCTCAATAAAATCGTAAATTTAAAAAGAGTGGTTTAAACCCGTGATAAATTGATGCATAAGAAACTGTTGATACTCCTGGTGGTCTATTCCTCTATTTCCGGCAGTTTATCCGCCCAGATTGACAGCGAGATCGAAGGAAAGAAAAACCTGTTCTATGTAAAATCAATTATCAATCAGATCAACGTCGGGTATCAGCGGTCAATCATTCCGGCCATCAGCCTGTCGTTTGAATGCGGTTACCAGTTCCGTTACCTGAGCGATTTTCATTATAAGGGATCTCCGTTCCCCATTGAAATGGTATATAAAAACCTGGGATATTCCGGCATTAGTCTGAGATTCAGCCCGGATTTTCATTATGCCAAAAACTGGACCATCTCGCCATTGATCGGTTATCAGAATCTTTTTGCCAGGAAGATCATTGATGACCCGGGCTCCTTCGGAGGGTCTTCTGATGCATCTTACAGTGAATATTCCCAAAGGGTAAACGAGATCATTGGCCAATTGCTTTTTTATAAACAGTTTGAGGATATTCCGGTCCAGTTTTATTTCGGACTTGGTATTCGGTTTCAGCATCTGACCAATTATTATACGGTGGAGGGAAGAGCAAATCAGCCCATCCCCTCCAACCGGGTTGACGATTACAAAATCACCCATTTTCCTTCGTTCATTATCGGTTTGAAGTTTATCTTTGTATGGTTTTAAAACCAACCCATGCAGAATGACTTAAAGCACAAATTCGGCCCATGCGGTCTGCTCTGCGAGAGGTGTTTCGCCTTTAAGGATGGTCCGATCCATCATCATGCCGAGAGGTTGAAACATTTTCTCGGCGACTTTGATCCCTATGCCAAACGATTTGCTGATTTGCTGAATGAGCCTGGCTTTGAAAAATACCCCGACTTTAAAGCCTTCTTGTCCCTGCTCTCTTCAGAGAACTGTCAGGGATGCCGGAAACAGGAGTGTCACCTCTTCACCAACTGCAAGGTCAACCAATGTTATCGGGTGAAAAATGTTGATTACTGCTTCCAATGCAGCGAATTCCCATGCGGGAATACCGGGTTTGACGAAAACCTGAAACAACGATGGTTGAAGATCAATGCAAGAATCAGGGAAATCGGGCTGGAGGATTATTACCTGGAGATAAAGGATAAACCAAGATATTAGAAACAACTCCTAACCTTCATGGTTCATACAATCAACCGTCTCCTCCGACGTTCTTATCTTGGATGATCACGGCTTATTTCCATATCCGGCTGAAACAGATGCTCAGGGCCATCGCTTCCCTGGGCTGGATTAGAATTCTATTTATGGCAGGGATCGTGGCATTTCTAATCCCGGGATTGTTTGATCAGTTATCCAGAAAACCGCATGTTTACTACGTGTTCGTGGTGTTTTATGCCATATTGCTCATGGTTCATCTTAAACGTTCTGACAGGCTTTTTCTGAAAACCCACTTCGTGAATCCGAAGCTGATCTGCTTCACAGAATATCTGGTCATATCCTCCCTCCTGATCCCCGGCCTGCTCATACACCATCAATGGATCGCCATGGCCGTCATTTTACCGGCAATATTGATCATTGTTCAGGTTGATCGCCTTCCCGGAGCAAGGTCACTTCATTCCGGCCTGATTTCAAAAATGGTCAGATTTATTCCTGATGGTTCTTTTGAATGGAAAAGCGGCATCCGGTCTTCCTTCATTTTCATGGCGCTGATCTGGATCATCGGAATGGGGACATCCTTTTACATCGGCAGCGTTCCTGTGGTGCTGTTCATCCTGGGGATCATGCCTCTGGGATTTTATGAAAAGGGAGAGCCTGTTCAGATGCTATTGGCATTTGAAAAGGAGGCCAACGGGTTTTTATGGTATAAAATCAGAACCTCTCTGGCATTGTTCACCGCAATTTCATTGCTCCTGATTGCAGCCTTCCTGGTTTTTCATCCCGGAAGATGGTATATCCCGGTGGCAGAATACATCCTTTTTTTAATGCTGCACAGCTATTTTATCCTCACGAAATATGCCTTTTACGAACCGAATACCAAGTCGGGAGGGCTTCAGGTGTTTGGCGCCATCGGGACCATCGGGGTGATCATCCCGATTCTGTTGCCGATCGTATGGCTGCTGACCATTCGCTTCTATCTCAAATCGAGGAAAAACCTTAATTTCTATCTGAATGATTACCATTGAAAACCTGACGGTCGCCTATGTTGAGGAAAAGAGGATCATCGATTCCCTGGATGTTGCTTTTTCACCTGGAACCATACATGGAATTGTGGGGCTCAACGGGGCAGGAAAAACCACCCTGCTGAATGCCATTTTCGGTTTGAAAAAGAAACAATCCGGAACGATTACTTACAACGGAGTGCCCATCAATAAGCGGGAGATGTCATACCTGATGACTGAAAGTTTTTTCTATTCCAACATTACCGGACGGGAATACCTCAGGTTGTTTAAAAACAAGCAATTCCATGTTGATCGATGGAATGATCTGTTCCTGCTGCCGCTTGACGAGATCATTGACACCTATTCCTCCGGCATGAAGAAGAAACTGGCATTGCTGGGCATCCTCATGCAGAACAAGCCGGTCATGGTGCTCGATGAGCCCTTCAACAACCTCGATATCGAAAGCTGCCGGATCATCCGTTCGATCCTGCTAAAATTGAAAGATATGGGAAAAACGATCCTCATCACCTCCCACATCATTGAAACACTGACCAATCTTTGTGATACGATCTACTACCTTGAACAGGGAAAGATAAAAAACACCATCTCAAAACCTGATTTCGGAAAATTCGAACAGGAGATATTTTCTGCCATCGAATCCAGGAATGAAAAGCTGGTGGCTGAATTACTGGGGAGTGCCCCGCTTTCCGGCAAACAGGTCAAACTTTACGAACCGGCATTCCAGCGGGCCATTGAACACCGTGATCTTTTTCGAAGGTTTTAGCCCGATGAATTTTAAGGCCTCCAGGTCGGAGGAGATGACCCAGGCCGTGTACCCGGCATATTTCTGCTTGAGCACATTCCCGATCATCTTGTAAAAAGCGATGGAGTCATCCAGCTTGATGCGTTCATCATACGGGGGATTGGTGATGATGACCCCCTCTTTCACCGGGGGATTGGAATCTTCAAATGACATCATCTGAAAATCAACGATCCCGCTCAACCCGCTGTAACGGCAATTTTCCTGTGCCGACGTGATGGCCCGGTCGAGTTTGTCCATCCCGATTAAAAGTGGCGTCTCTTCACGGCGCAATGCCATCGCGGCAGCCCTGACCTTTGCCCAAAGACCTTCATCAAAATCCTTCCATTTCATGAAACCGAATTCCTCCCTGAACAATTGGGCAGGAGTATTTTGTGCCAGCATGGCCGCTTCGATCAGCAAAGTGCCTGAGCCACACATCGGATCGATGAGTGGTTTAACGCGATCCCAACCCGAAAGCTGGATCAGCCCGGAAGCCAGCACCTCGTTGATCGGGGCCTGCCCGGTACTCCTCCGGTATCCCCGTTTGTGCAGCGATTGTCCGGATGAATCGAGGGAAACGGTACAGGCATCCCTGAACAGGTGGACGTTGATGCGAAAACCGGGATTTTCGAGGTTTACCGAAGGACGCCTGCCGCTTTTCTCGCGGATGCGGTCCACGATGGCATCCTTTGACCTCTGCGCCACAAACTGCGAATTGGTAAATACCGTGTAGGAGATTACCGCGTCGATAGAGATGGTACAATCCGCGTCCAAAATATCCTCCCAGGAAAAAGCATGCAGGTTTTCATACAGGTCCTTCTGCTCGTTCATCCTGAATTGAAAAAGTGGCTTGAGGATGCGTAAGGCAGTGCGGCAACAAAAATTGGCCTTGTAAAGCATTGACCTGTCGCCGGTGAAGGAAACAGCCCTGTTGATGGGGGTGACATCGGTGGCGCCCAGTGCCGTCAGCTCTGCCGCCAACACAGGCTCAAGACCGGCGATGGTTTTGGCGATAAGGGTATCGGTTTTCAGAATTTCCAAAGCAGCATTTTATGAAACATGAAAATTACGGATTTTTTTCGTTCCCTGAACCAGGATTATTATCTTTGACGGCTTCATCAACGACCATTTCCATTTCCAACGATAAAAACGAGATTCATGTTCATTTCGCCACGCTATATTCTTATCCTGATCCTATTCTTCACCCTGGCTGCATCCGGTCAGGAGGTTTTCACTGTCAGCGGGCGTGTCGTCGACAGTAAGACCAGGGAACCTCTCGCCTTTGTTAACATTGTAATCAATAACAGCAATGCAGGTGGTACCAGCGATATCGACGGAAAATTCAGGCTGAAATCTCCTCAAAGAATTTCAGCGTTGCGCTTTTCCTACGTGGGTTACCAATCGTTTACTTACCCTGTACACACGCGGACGGAGAATCTCGCCATTCAGTTGACGCGCAAAGAGGTTGAGCTCAGCGAGGTGGAGATCCTCCCCGGCATCAATCCTGCCCATCGTATCATCCGCAACGTCATCGACAACAGAAGCATCAACGACCCTGAAAAGGTCAGCTCATTTTCCTATACTTCATACGATAAAACGATATTCACGCTGGATGCCGATACATCTGTGAAAAATGATTTCGCCGCTTTGGTGGATTCCTCCTCATCCAAGAAACAACCGGGGGGAGTTAAAATGGAGTTCACCATCCATTCCGACTCATTGCGCAAGGACACCGCGTCCATCGACTCGTCGGTGCTGATGCTCGAGAAGTTTATCAGCAAACAGTACATCTTCCTGATGGAAAACGTGACCCAGCGAAAATTCATGGCTCCCGACAAAAGCTACAACAATGTCATTGCCACAAAAATGTCGGGATTCAAGGATCCCATCTTTGTATTCCTGGCCACGCAGATCCAGTCGTTTTCTTTTTACAAACCCTTTATCACAATCTTCCAGCGGGATTATGTCAATCCCATCGGGGCAGGGAGTATTTCACGCTATTTCTTCAAGCTCGAGGATACCACCTATACTGAAAAGGATACCATTTTCATCATCTCTTTCCGGCCGAAGAAGGGGACCAATTTTGACGGGCTCAAGGGGATTCTGGCCATCAACAACAACCGGTGGGCGATCCAGAATGTTACGGCTGAACCCTATCCTAACGATGGCGGAATGACGATCCGCATTCACCAGCTTTATGAATTCATCGAGGGACGGCAGTGGTTCCCTGTTCAGCTGAATACCGATGTTGCCTTTAAAAACCTTCAGGTCGGGGAATACAAGGCGATTGGCAGTGGACGGAGTTACATCAAGGATATTGTGCTGAACCCCGACCTGGTGCGGCGGGAGTTCACGCATCTCGATATTGAGGTGGATAAAAATGCCACAGGCCGCGATGAAAACTACTGGAATCAATACCGTGCCGACAGCCTCACCGCGAAAGACCGGACCACCTACAGGGTGCTTGACAGCCTCGGGAAAGCAAACAACTTCGACAAACTGGCCAAATCGCTTCAAACCATTCTTACCGGGCGGTTTCCCTGGGGGCCGGTTGACATCGACATCAACCGGTTTTTCAATTACAACACCTATGAAGGATTCGTGCTGGGCGCCGGTATCCATACCAACGACAAGCTTGCAAGGTGGTTTAAAATCGGTGGCTTTTACCAGTATTCCTTTGCCATTTCAACGTCAAAATATGGAGCCGATGTGAGCTTTGTGCTGAACCGCAAGCATGATATCACGATCAGTGGCCTCTGTTTTTACGACCTGATCGAGTCGGGTGGCACAAGTTTTCCCCATGACTATGAATCGATCCTGTCAGGGAACTTCAAACAACTGTTGATAAAAAAACTCGACCGGACGCAACGATTCAATCTCACCCTTGGGTTTCGCGCCCTGAAATACGTGCTGTTCAATGTAGGGATCACCAACGATTTCAAACAATCTACGACCTTTGATCTGGCCATCCCGGAAGGGAATGTCGTTCTCCTGAATGATCAGTTCCGTTTCACCGAAGTTTCCGCCGGCTTCAAATGGGCCTACAAGGAAAAATTCATTCAAACCATCAATAACAAAATCTCTCTCGGCACCAACTATCCGATCGTGTGGCTTCAGTATACACGGGGAATCAGAAATTTCCTGAACGGAGAATACGATTACAATAAGATT
>Ga0247841_10012825_pt1 | contig 10839 bp, 7 predicted proteins | sample LaCruzMarch2015__2_FD_192410 | JGI IMG/M metagenome (GOLD analysis project Ga0247841, IMG submission 192410) | Freshwater microbial communities from meromictic Lake La Cruz, Castile-La Mancha, Spain - LaCruzMarch2015_18m | ecosystem: Environmental > Aquatic > Freshwater > Lake | place: Spain...
ATCCTTCCATGATGAGCCTTGACAGAAATGTGACTTCTTCTGCAATTACTCCTGGGGGGAGGAAGGTGGCATTCCCCCGTTCCCTCAAATGGGCCGCTATCCTTGCATTACCTATCGGCCTTGCCGCCTTGATCGGAGTTACCCAATATGATCGGACCCAATCAAATAATACCAATGATGCCGGAATTCTGAGTTCTGTCATTTCCAGATTCTCCTCTGCTTCACTTGTGGAAAAAAAAGAAGCTCCGCAAACACCGCCCGAGCCTCAATTTCAGTACGATCAGGTCCCTTCAGCTTTTGAACAACCGGGATCATCTGAAGAGCCAGTAACGCTTGATACAGATTTGTCGACCGATGGGCAGGCCAGTAACAACCTGGCAGAACCTAACACAAATGAAAGTAATTACGGTGCGATTACCGGAATGGAGCCTGCTCCTGAAAGGGCTGCAAACTCTGTTGTGACGGATAATTCTTATGTGATCATTGTCGGTGCTTTCAGGTCGAAGGAAAATGCTGATAAATATATTGCAGAACTTAAGGAGAGTGGCACTCAGGCTTTTGTTTATGACCGGTCAAAGTCGGGTTTGTTCAGGGTCACAATTGGCGCATTTTCGCAGCGCGAAGAGGCAATGCAATTACTCTCCTCAGCAAAATCAGGTGATTTCAGCGGTGCCTGGTTGCTTTCAAAATAGTTGATTTGTGTCGAAAAAGAAATTGATTCACTTCCAGGAAAATTTATCCTTCCCGCACCTTTTCCAACCTACTTACAGCGATCTGTATCCTGAATATCCGATGCGTTCGAAATGGCGCGAGCGGTTTTTTGGGAATGATAATCCCATCACGCTTGAGCTGGGTTGCGGAAAAGGCGAATATACTGTCGGACTGGCTGCAAAATATCCGGAGAAGAACTTCATAGGGATTGATTGGAAAGGTGCGCGGCTGTGGCGTGGCTGCAAAACGGTAAAAGACATTGGATTGACGAATGTCGGATTTATCAGAACCCAGGTTGATCATATCGAGCAGGTATTCGCACCTGGTGAAATTTCTGAAATCTGGATCACATTTCCAGATCCGCAAGTCAGGAAAGAGCGACGCAGACTCACAGCCCCCTTTTTCCTTGATAAATACCGGAATGTATTGTCGGCAAACGGGATCATTCATTTAAAAACAGATGACCCATTTTTTTACTCCTATACGCTTGATGTGATCCGTGACAATTCCTACGCTCTGATATGGTACACCGATGACCTTTATCACTCAGGGACAATCGATGAAGTTTTAACTATTCAAACCTATTATGAAAAGAGGTGGCTTGCCATGGAAAAAAAGATTTGCTATTTAAAATTTCAACTCAACACGCCATGAAGAATCTTGGTTTTCTCTTTCTTTTTATGATCGGTTTGCGGTTTTTTGCTGTTGCAGAGGAGGGAATGTGGATTCCCATGTTGATTGAACAGCTGAATATAAAGCGAATGCAGGACCTGGGGCTGAAGCTTTCGGCTGAAGATATTTACAGTGTCAACCATTCCAGCCTGAAGGATGCTATTGTTCAGTTTGGCAGTGGCTGTACGGCTGAAATTGTTTCGGCGCAGGGTCTGATTCTCACTAACCATCATTGCGGCCTCGGCGCCATACAACGCCAGAGTTCATTGCAACATGATTACCTGGCCAACGGATTTTGGGCCAACTCCCTTTCAGAAGAATTGTCATGTCAGGGTGTTACAGTAACCCTGCTGGTAAGAATGGAAGATGTGACCGGAAGAGTGCTTGAGGGGGTGGATTTAACGATGAATCAGCTTCAAAGAGCACAGTTGATCAAACAGAATATTGAAAAAACAGAAAAGGCTGCTGTTCAGGGTACGCATTTCGAAGCCCGGATTAGACCTTTTTATTATGGAAATCAATATTATATGTTTGTCAATGAGGTGTTTAAGGACGTGAGACTCGTTGGGGCGCCTCCGACTAGTATAGGAAAATTTGGTGGTGATACCGACAACTGGATGTGGCCACGACATACAGGCGATTTTTCGGTCTTCCGGATTTATGCCAATAAAAATAATGATCCTGCCGATTTCGCACTTGAAAATGTTCCATATAAACCAAAATATTTTCTACCGGTATCGCTGAAGGGTTACCAGCAAGGCGACTTCACTTTTGTTTTTGGTTATCCAGGTAACACCCGGGAATATCTGACTTCTTATGGCGTTGATTTAACTGCCAACCATGAAAACCCATTACGGATCAGCATTCGTAAAAAACGGCTTGATCTTATTAATTCTGCCATGAATGAAAGCCCACTGGTCAGGATTCAGTATACTTCAAAAGCCAATGGAATTGCCAATTATTGGAAGAAAATGATGGGGGAATCAAGGGGTATTCGTCGGGTTGATGGTGTATCGGGGAAAAAGAATTTTGAACTTCAGTTTCAAACCTGGGCTGATTCGGCACCCGAGCGAAAAGCAAAGTACGGAGGATTACTCAATTCATTTAAATTGGCCTATCAGGATTACCTTCCCGTGGATTTATCAGCAATATACATTACGGAGGCCGCACAGGGAATAGAGTTGGTGCGGTTCGTAGCCGGATTCAGAGAGCTTGTTAAAATAAGCAGGAATAAGGAGGTAAAACCCGCCGAGATTGCAAAAGTAAAATCCGGCTTAATAAAATCATCCCGCGATTTTTTCAAAAATTATAATGCATCCATTGACCAAAATGTAATGGTGGCGATGCTCGGGGAGATAAAGAACGGAATGGATAAAAGAAATCTACCTGCTATCTTCGATGAAATTGCTGCATCTGGTGAAGGCAATTATTCAGCCTATTCTGGTAACCTCTTTTCTGCCACATTGTTCGCTGACTCAAACCGGATCATCCCATTTCTTGACACCTATAAAATTACCCAGGTTAAAAAACTGGAAAAAGACCCTGCATATCTTTTAATGAAAAGCATCTATGACCGGAATGACAAGGATATTCAACCCGTTGTTGCTGCATTCACCTTCCGGTTTGACAGTTTGCAGCGAATATATATATCAGCGCTCATGGAGATGCAGAAAAACAGGAAGTTTTACCCTGATGCAAATTCAACACTCCGTTTGGCATATGGAAAAGTTGATGATTATGAGCCTGCTGATGCAGTACATTACAACTATTTCACAACTCTTGCCGGGGTGATTCAAAAGGAGGATCCGACAATTTTTGATTACAGGGTTGACTTGCGGCTTAAGAAGCTTTTCCTGAATCAGGACTATGGCAGGTATGCAGATAAAGATGGTTCGATGCATGTTGCTTTTACAGCAAGTAATCATACATCGGGAGGAAACTCCGGAAGTCCAGTTCTGAATGCCAACGGCGAACTGATTGGTATAAACTTTGACCGTAACTGGGAAGGCACCTTAAGTGACCTGGTTTACGATCCCTCACAGTGCCGTAATATCTCGCTCGATATCCGGTATTGCCTTTTCGTAATTGATAAGGTGGCAGGGGCAGGGCGTCTGATCAATGAGATGAAAATAATTTACCCGTAAATCTGTACAAGGGCATTCTGGATAGTTGGATATTTAAACCCGAATCCCGCTTTCATTAATTTTTCAGGCAATACTTTCTGCCCCTCAAGTAAAACCCGGGCGCCTTCGCCATACATCATTTTCATTGCGAAAGCAGGAATTTTAAACCAAACGGGTTGAACAAGCGCCTTTCCCAATGTAACTGAAAATTCAGCGTTATTGGAAGGATAGGGGGAAACGGCATTGACAACTCCATGTATCGAAGGGTTTTCAATTGTGAAAATCAATGCATTGATCAGGTCATTAAGGTGAATGAATGATACTGATTGCTCCCCGTTCCCGATTTTAGCGCCAAGTCCAATGCTGAAAGGCAGATGCATTTTTGCCAGGGCGCCTCCATGCGACCCAAGAACTACACCTGTGCGAAAAATGACCACCCGGGTAAAAGAGGCTGCATGCATTGCTTCATTTTCCCACGCTTTGCAAACATCAGCCAGAAATGTTGAGGCAAAAGATGAACTATCTTCCGTGTGGGTGTTCACAGAATCGTAAATACCGATGGCTGAAGTAGAAATAAAAAGAGCAGGCTTATGATTTGCCTGGTTGATGGCGACAGAGATTTTTCTGGTTGTATTTACGCGGCTGTCATAGATTTCCTGTTTATTCACTTTTGTCCATTTCCTTGCTACGGGAGCCCCGGCAAGGTTTATAACAACATCGGTTCCTTCAATCTTTTCTTCCAGAAATTTCTCATCAGTCATGGAAAAAGAATCACGATTAATCACCCGAACCGACCATCCCTTATCCTGGAATTTTTTAACCAGGGCCTGACCAATAAATCCGGAGGCCCCGCTAAGTGCAAGTATCATACGTTTTTTTTCGTAAAGTTATGGAATTCTTTAAATTTGCTTTACTTTTATAGTCCAATTACCGGTAAATTTTTGAACTACACCTTCTAACGACAAACATTATAAACTAGTCATGGAGCATACAGAACAGACAAAATTGTTTTCAGAATTTCCACCGAATTCAACGAACTCCTGGGAGGAAAAGATAAATGCAGACCTCAAAGGGGCCGATTATACAAAAAAACTGATTTGGAAAACCGATGAAGGATTCAATGTTAAGCCCTATTATCGTGCCGAAGATCTGAATGGACTTGAATATCTGAATGCCTTGCCCGATGCTGCACCTTACGTCAGAGGACTCAGGAAACAGAACAACGAATGGATTATCAGGCAGGATTTTTATACTACAGATATTGTTGAAGCCAACACCCTTGCAAAGGATGTAATAAAAAAAGGCGTTGGAGCTGTAGGACTGAATGCTACTGAAATCTCAACACATAAGCAAATATGTGAACTGCTGGCAGGTATTGATTTTAACACTGCAGGGATTAACTTTATCTCTTCGCAATCATATCCGCTTACCCTCGAGTTATTTATTTATGAAGTCGGCCATCGTGGCATAGGTGGTGACCAGGTTCAGGGCTCAATCAATTTCGACCCAATCAGCTATCTTTTATTACATGGCGATTTTTATGTGAATTGGATCCATAATCTGGAAGAAACTGAATATCTTCTTACCACCATTCGAAGGAAGCTGCCAAATTTCAAAGCCATTACCATCAACGGTCATTATTTTCAGAATGCCGGAGCTACCCTCGTACAGGAGCTTGCATTCAGCCTGGCTTCTGCCAACGAATACCTGGCGGGGCTTACAGGAAAGGGTTTTTCGGTTGACGAAGTGGCCCCTTTCATGCAGTTTTCACTGGGAATTGGATCGAACTATTTCATGGAAATTGCTAAATTACGTGCTGTTAGGTTATTGTGGACCAGGATGGTTGAACAATACTCACCGGGCAACGAAGATTCACTCAGGATATTTATCCATTGTACTACAGCATTGTGGAATAAGTCGATTTATGATCCCTATGTTAACCTGTTACGAACGACAACGGAGGGAATGTCGGCTGCGATTGGGAATGCTGATTCCATAACCATCCTGCCTTTTGATGTTCCATTTAGGGACCCGGATGAAATTTCGCGCAGAATTTCGCGAAATCAGCAATTTGTTTTAAAAGAAGAATCATATCTCGATAAAATAATTGATCCCGCGGCAGGTTCATACTACGTTGAAAACCTCACGCATTCCATTGCACAGCATGCCTGGCAGTTATTCAGGGAAGTCGAATCACGGGGGGGGATCATTGAGTGCATCAAGTCGGGTTTCATTCAGGAAGAAGTTGAACGCAGCCGCCAGCAAAAGGAGATGGATATTGCTCAGCGCAAAATCGTTATTCTGGGAACCAACCAGTATCCCAATCTCCAGGAAACCATGGCCGATAATATCCGGAATGTAAGTGAAAAATCGGCAAATGCCCCATCTGCTTATCGGAAAATGACTGCATTCAGAGGCGCCCAACCATTTGAAGAGATCAGGCTCGCCACTGAAATTTTTGTAAAAAACGGAAACAAACGTCCGGGCGTTTTTCTTTTTACCATGGGAAACCTGGCCATGCTCCGGGCCCGAGCTGGGTTCACCACGAATTTTTTTGGATGTGCCGGGTATGAAATATTTGATAACCAGGGCTTTTCAACAGTTGATGAGGGGGTGGCCGCCGCAGTGACTTCCATGGCTGAAATAGTTGTTATTTGTAGTTCGGATGAAGAATATGGTGCAATTGTTCCGGAAATTGCACACAAAATTAAAGAAGCCAACAGTAAAACCAGGATTCTTGTTGCAGGATATCCCAAAGAATTCATTGAACAGTTTAAATCAGCTGGAGTCGAAGAGTTTATTCATCTCAGAAGCAATTTGCTGGAAACACTCCGGAATTCTCAGCGACAGCTGGGAATTTTATAGTACCCACGCTTTGACCTATAAATCAATATGATTGAGCATAATTCGAATACAAACAATGTCCATGCCCCCAAAGGACCTTTAAAAATCCTGGTCGTGGAAGACAATGCCATTAATCTCAGGTTGATTTCGGCAGCATTGCTCCGTGCAGGTCATAAAGTTGATTCGGCAGTGGATGGAGCCGCCGCCGTTATTCAATTTACCAATAATGTTTACGATGCTATTCTGATGGATATCATGATGCCTGTTATGGATGGTATTACAGCGACGCGTGAAATCCGCAAGATTGAAGCTGCCCGGAAGGACGTGCCCGATAGCCATGTTAAAATCATTGCAATTACTGCGAATGCATTTGAGGATGACAGGAGCAAATTTTTTGAGGCCGGGATGGATTATTATATGAATAAGCCGATCGAAATTGACGAATTGCACAGAATTCTGAATGATTAATCCAAGGAATACAGGTATGAAAAGATCTTCGCTTCGCCCCTTTTTATATCCCATGATCATCTATCTGGTCGGGGTGGTAATATACGCGACGGCGGTAAGTTATTTTGACCGTAACAGGATTCTGAGGAACATTGATGAAAAACTCCTCTATGCTGCAAGAAATGTAAAATACATATTACCTGAAAATTTTCATGACAGGGCTTTTGAAAAAGGTGCGATCAGTGATTCAGAGAACATCCGGAATACTGCAATGCTTAGTGATTTTGCAAAAATCTCTAATTTGTCATATCTTTATACTGCTGTAGTACGTGACGGGGATGTTTATTTTACATCTTCCAGTGCAAGCGATGAAGATATTCAGAAAAACGACCTTCCTTTTTACTGGCAGGATTATCCGGAAGCCACACCGGAATTTAAAGCCACAATCCGGTCAAATTCACCCACTTTTGAATCGTCTCAAGACCGATGGGGTTCATTCAGAAGCGCCGTCCTGAGTGAATCATCTCCGGGTGGACAGAAATACCTGGTTGGAGCAGACATGAATATTTCCTATGTAAATAAGGAGATCATCAAAGGAGTCATAGTAATTTTTGCACGGGCATTGTTCTTCCTCATCATCCTGACCCCGTTTTTCATCGTACTTCGGAATTTTTACCGGAAACATTCCTTCCAGCTTGAAAATGAAATTATTGAAAGAAGACAAGCTGAAACAAAGCTGGAACAATATAAGTTTCACCTTGAAGAGATCATACGCAAGCGTACCGAACAGCTCCAGCAGGAGATCACTGACCGGAAGCAGATTGAAATTGAGTTGGAAAAGGCAAAGGAGATTGCAGTCAGGGAAAGCCGGGCCAAATCCATTTTTTTAGCCAATATGAGTCATGAAATCCGAACTCCCATGAATGGCGTAATCGGCATGGCTAATATCCTGAAGGATACTGAATTGAACGATCAACAGCGTGAATATCTCGACATTATCGAAATCTCCGGTAATAACCTGTTATCCATCATTAACGACATCCTTGATTTTTCGAAAATCGAAGCGGGGCAGGTTGAATTGGAAAATATTCCATTTAACCTGATGCAGCAAGTTGATGAAGTGACCAAAATATTGCACATCAAGGCTGAAGCTAAAGGATTGAAACTCTTTTTCATGATTTCTCCCGACCTGCCCGATCAGGTAAAAGGTGACCCGGTAAGGTTTAAGCAGATCATTATCAACCTTACCAACAATGCTATCAAATTTACGCAGGAGGGCAACATAACCATCACGCTTGAATCAGTTTCGCAGAGCGCTGAAAAACTCATGATCCGCTGCAATGTCAAAGATACAGGTATCGGGATTTCATCGAGTGGCCGGGAAAAACTGTTTAAGGAATTTTCGCAGACCGATGCATCAACAACACGGAAATATGGTGGAACAGGATTGGGTCTCAAAATTTCAAAAGATCTTGCCCATTTAATGGGTGGCGACATTGGTGTTGACAGCGCTGAGGGCAAGGGATCCACCTTTTGGTTTACTTCCGAATTTGAAAAAATTACGCAATCTGAAATAGACAGGTTAAAGGCAGAAAAAAAGGATGATACATCGAAGGCGCTGTCCATTTTAATGGTCGAAGATAATTATATCAGTCAGAAAGTTGCGAAGACAGCCCTTGACCGTGACGGGTACCATAATATTGAAATTGCGGAAAACGGTAAAGTAGCTGTCAAAATGTTTCAGGAGAAGGAGTATCATCTCGTTTTGATGGATATTCGCATGCCGGTAATGGACGGCCTGGAGGCTACTGAAGAATTCAGGGAGATTGAAAGGAATAATCCGAATCGTTTTCCTACCACGATTGTAGCATTTACGGCCTATGCCATTGAAGGAGATCGTGAGCGTTTCATTTCAGCGGGGATGGACGATTACATTGCCAAGCCATTTCAACCGGAAGAACTTATCAGGGTTATTGAAAAATATGCGGTTAAACATCGTTTTCGCTCCCAGCGTTCGCTTAGAATCCTTTTAGCAGAGGACAATAAAATCAATCAAAAAGTGGCCACTAAAACGCTTGAAGCTTTCGGACATAAAGTTGATGTAGTTGAGAACGGACTTGAGGCCGTTGAAAAGGTGAAGCAGAATGTTTACGATTTGATTATGATGGATCTGGAGATGCCTGAAATGGATGGCATTGAAGCAACGCGTGTCATCAGGAAAATGGAATCGGATCATCTTTTACCGGAAAATGCTTCTTCTAAAAAAGTAAAAATAGTCGCATTAACAGCACATTCATCAACTGAAGACCGGGCCCGATGCCAGGAAATAGGGATGGATGATTACATCAGTAAACCATTCCGCCAGAGTGAAATTGCCAGAGCATTAAATATTTAACCGGGTTACATGAAAAAAGTATTATTATCGTTTTTTTGTTTATTGGTAATTGGGTTGCCCGGTAACCTTTTTGCCCAGCAGGAAACAGCGCTTGCTGAAATTGAAGGTGAAGCGGGAAACGAAGGAGCAACCTTGCTATTCGGAGCCGATTTGATGAGCAGGTATATCTGGCGGGGATATGATTATGGCAATTCGCCGGCCATCCAGCCAAACATTGCTTTTTCCTGGAAAGGACTTAATGTTGGAGCCTGGGGATCTTATGCTTTTACAAAACATAGTATCGAACTTAATGATACAACGATCATCGATGCCGGAAATTATGCTGAAACAGATCTCTATATATCTTATACTTATAAATGGTTTACATTGCTGCTGTATGATTATTTTAACATGAATGGTCTGAATGCCAACGATGGGAACCAGTATTTCAATTATAACAATGCAACCACCGGGCATACCTTTGAGGGATGTCTGATTTTTGACGGACCAGAACAATTTCCGCTGCAAGTCACCCTAAGCACACTTTTTTACGGAGCCGATAAAGATCAGGATTCGACCGGAGTTTATGGGTATGGAACAAATAACAACTATTCCACCTATTTTGAGCTTGCCTGTAAAATTCACCTGAAGAAGATAGACGTTGAACTTAAGCCCTTCATTGGAGGTATTCCTTTTGGGAGTTCATGGTATGGACCTTATGCCGGAGTGATAAATCTTGGACTTACTGCAAAAAGATCGATTCCAATTACCCCATTATACTCACTTCCTGTGCAGGCCTCCCTGGTAACCAACCCACAGGCTCAAAGCATATTCCTGGTATTTGGGGTTTCATTATAAAACTACTGTAAAACTATACATCGAACGATGAGACCAGATTTCAAACATGTTGAATTAAAACAAACTCCGGCAGGAAAGCCTTTTTCAGAATGGGAAAAAGAGGAAGGAATTCATAAGAGTTGGAAAACACCTGAGCAGATTCCGGTGAAACCAGTATATGGCGCATGTGACCTGCTGGATATGGAGCATCTCAATTATGCTGCCGGATTGCCTCCCTTTCTGAGGGGGCCCTATGCAACAATGTATGTGATGAATCCGTGGACGATTCGTCAGTATGCTGGATTTTCAACGGCCGAAGAATCCAATGCTTTCTATCGCAGGAACCTGAAAGCCGGGCAAAAAGGCTTATCAGTGGCTTTTGATCTTGCCACACACCGCGGTTATGATTCCGATCATGAACGTGTGGTTGGCGATGTCGGAAAAGCAGGAGTAGCCATTGATTCCATCCTTGACATGAAGATCCTTTTTGACCAGATCCCACTCGACATTATGTCGGTGTCAATGACGATGAATGGCGCCGTATTGCCCATCCTGGCTTTTTACATTGTTGCTGCAGAAGAACAGGGAGTTCCCATGGCCAAACTTACCGGGACCATTCAAAATGACATCCTGAAAGAATTTATGGTGCGGAATACATACATTTATCCGCCCAACCCATCAATGAAGATAATCGCCGATATTTTCGAGTATACCTCGAGGAATATGCCTAAATTCAATTCGATCTCCATAAGCGGTTATCACATGCAGGAGGCCGGGGCCACCGCTGATATTGAACTGGCTTACACGCTTGCGGATGGACTTGAATATCTG
>Ga0247841_10012826_pt1 | contig 10839 bp, 7 predicted proteins | sample LaCruzMarch2015__2_FD_192410 | JGI IMG/M metagenome (GOLD analysis project Ga0247841, IMG submission 192410) | Freshwater microbial communities from meromictic Lake La Cruz, Castile-La Mancha, Spain - LaCruzMarch2015_18m | ecosystem: Environmental > Aquatic > Freshwater > Lake | place: Spain...
ACCCCTGCGGTCGGGAAAGAAAATTAGTCCATTTTCAAAACCATGCGGTATCTCGCCTGATTTTTTCTCACTTTATCTATTGCCGAATTCACTTCCGAAACCGGCATTACTTCTGTCATCGCCTTTATATCATGCCTTGCGGCGAACTCAAGCATTTCGCGTATCATGGCGCGTCCGCCTGTGACGCTTCCGCTCAGGGACTTTTGTCCGAGTACCAGCCCCGAAATCGGAACCGAAACATTATTCAACGAAATACCCGCAAAATTCAATCTGCCGTTCGGTTTGAGAGCGTTGAAATACTGCATCCAGTCTGCATCTCCGGAAACTGTTGATATAATGTAATCAAACTTGCCCGCTGTTTTCTGCATCTGCGCGGCATCTTTGCTGTTAACGAATTTATCCGCTCCGAGATTATGAGCTTCTTCTTCTTTATCGGGCGATGTCGAAAATGCAGTAACTTCACATCCCATTGATGCGGCAAACTGAACGGCGAAATGTCCGAGACCACCGATTCCTATAATTCCGACCTTATGATTCGGTTTAACATTGTATAATTTGAAAGGTGAATAAACCGTTATCCCTCCGCATAGCAGGGGACCGGCGTTCTCTGATTCGATTTCTTCGGGAATAGCAAAAGCAAAACGGTTATCTACCGTAATGTAATCGGCGAATCCGCCGTAATTGCCGACGCACGTGGCTTTTGAATTCGCGCACAGATTTTCCTGTCCGCTTTCGCAGTATTCGCATTCGAGGCAGGCTCCTATTTGCCAGCCGATTCCGACACGCTGACCTTTCTTCAGATTTTTTACCGATTTACCGGTTTCCTCTACAGTACCCACCACTTCATGACCCGGGACGAACGGATATGGAGTTATTCCCATATCGTTATCAAGAAAATGCAGGTCGGTATGGCAGACTCCGCAATGAGTGATTTTTACAAGTACATCAAATTCACTCAGCGGTTTTGAATCATAACTGAACGGTTTTAGTATATCTTTTGCATGTTTGGCGGCATAAGCGTTAATTTTCATGTTTTATTTATATTTAGTTAAAAATACTTACTCAACTTATAACAAAGAAACTGCTTTTTTGGTTTTAATTTATCAATACAAAAAATTATATTATTCGAAACCTTAAAGGAGTTTAAAAATGAAAAAAACAATTTTAGTTTTTGTTCTATCTTTAATTTCGTTTGCAGTTGTAAATGCAAATCCGAAAATTCACGAGTATTTAAAAGGAAAAATGGATTCGGCAAAAGATAATGAGAAAATTCCCGTTTATATTATTTTCACTTCTCACTTGTCATTAAGCGATTTTGATTTTATCGGTTATGATACTCCGAAAAAAGAAAGGCGTGAGATTGTAGTAAACAGGCTTATTAAATTTTCTGAGCAGTCACAGAGTAACGTTACTCAGTATCTCAACGCGAAAAAGTCGGCAAACATTATTGACGGTTATGAAATTATTTGGATCATTAACAGGATAGCGCTGAAAGCCGACAGAAATATTATAAACGACATTGCTTCGGACTTCAGCGAAGTACTAATGATTTGCTACGATCCGCAATACCCTGTTGAAGAGATGATTGACCTCAATATATCCAAACCGCCGTTTTTAGGTGCCGCGGCTTCGCCTATGGCAATCGAACCCGGTATAACGCTGATGAATGCTGATGACTGCTGGGTTCAGGGCAATAAAGGCAAGGGTGTTCTTGTAGCGAATGCCGACGACGGATTCTGGTGGAAACATCCTGACCTTGTGAAAGGTGTATGGCAAAACCTCGGTGAAGATGCGAATCACAACGGAATGACTATAATCTGGGGCACCGGCACAACTTCCGCATTCGATCCGGGCGATATAAACGGAATAGATAATGACGGTAACGGAAAAATAGACGATTTAGTGGGCTGGGATTATACTACAAATAATTACAATATTACAACTGCCTCGCACGGGTCAGCAACTCTCGGACATGTCATTGGTGACGGAACAGGCGGAACTCAAACCGGCGTTGCTCCGGAATCAAAATGTATTTTAATGAGAAATGGGAGCGGTTATACACAGCAAATACTTGCCGCTCAGTATGCTGTGCTGGAAGGCGCTGATGTTATGACAAGTTCTTTGAGCTGGAAATGGAGTATGTCTCCTAAACCCGATTACAGTGCGATGAGACTTGCGGCTGATATGTCATTAGCGGCAGGGATGATTCATACAAATTCTACAAGTAATGACGGAAATTCTTATGGTGCTCCTCTGAATATATCGTGTCTGGGTAACTGCCCGCCGCCCTGGCTTCACCCCCAGCAGACCAAAAGAGGAAATCTGAGCGGTGTTATAGGAGTTGGAAACGTAGCCTGTGCGACCGATGTTATTGCTTCATCATCGCCATGGGGACCTACAACCTGGGGTAATTGGGCATTGTGGGGTACTTATACGTATCCGATTGATACGGGGCACAGAGATTATCCTTACAGCAGGATTGCCCCTGTGGAACCGGATTCAATGGGATTGCTGAAACCCGACGTTTCTGCTCCGGGCGAGGGGTCAATTTCTACATACGTTAGTTCTGGTACGGGATACGGTTCTGCCTTCGGCGGAACTTCATCCGCGACCCCGCATACGGGAGGATGTGTGGCGCTCATGTTATCTGTAAATCCTGAAATGCTGCCGGCTGATGTTGATAAAGTTCTTGAACTGACTGCCGTTGAAAAAGGTGACCCGGGAAAAGATTACCGGTACGGATCGGGAAGAATAGACGCTTTCGCGGCAACAACTTCTCCGAAGTTTACTATCTCGGGAATTAACGGCGCTAGTAATATGCTTATCAGCAATACTCTTGCTCCCGGTGATACGGCTAAGGAACTTGTCGGTATAAAAATAATTACAAGTATCAACCCACAGGTAGGCTCTTTAAAACTGCTGATGTTCGGTATGCAAACTACTGCAACTGCTTCGAATATAACTTCATTTGATTTATACTGGGATAAAAATAAAGATAATGTTGTAAGCATCGGTGATATTAAACTTAAATCCCTTCCGTTTACGACCGGACCTCTCAGCTTCGATTCATTGAAATTTAAGTTCCTTGATTCATCGCGGACACTTATACTCGCGGCGAAGACTACGGCGAGCGCAACTGCTAGCATGCAGGTAAATCTCGGAATTACCGATACAAATCAGGTCCGTGCCTATTATACTACAAGACCTTTCGGAACAAACTTTCCGCTCGGAAGCGTTACTTCCATAAGCGGAAATATCAACGAAAATCTGACGTTCTCTCTTTCCCAGAATTATCCCAATCCGTTCAATCCTTCTACTTTAATAAGGTACTCCGTAGCAAGAGAAGGATTTGTTAAAATTGCAGTATATGATATCGTTGGCAGGGAAGTAGGTTTGCTCGTTAACAATAATAAACTTGCGGGTAATTATCAGGTTGAATTTGATTCGAAAGATTTTTCGGGACTGTCAACCGGAGTTTATTATTACAAAATTGAAGCATCAGGATTTACTGATATTAAGAAAATGATATTAATTAAATAAATTTATGTGCGGAATAGTAGGATACATAGGAAACCGTAATTCATTGCCGATTATAATTGACGGTTTGAAACATCTTGAATACAGGGGATATGACTCTGCCGGTGTTTCAATTATCAACAGCGATAAAAAGATTTACAGTTTCAAAAAAGCAGGGAAAGTCAGTATTATGGATGATGCCATTGATAAAGACTTTTACACGGGCAATATCGGTATCGGACATACTAGATGGGCTACACACGGAGTGCCTAACGATATAAATGCCCATCCTCATTTTGATATGTATGATAATATTGTCATTGTTCACAACGGAATCATCGAGAATTATAAATATATTAAGACAAGACTGATTAAGGAAAAATATACTTTCGTTACCGATACGGATACAGAAGTCCTTGCAAATCTTATTAACTATTATTTCAGAAAAACAAAAAACTTTGAAAAAGCAGTAAGAATGGCGCTTATTGAAGTTGAAGGTACTTACGGAATTGCGTGTCTATGCGCCGAAGAACCCGATAAAATTATTGTCGCCAGAAAAGGCAGTCCTCTTATGCTGGGAATAGGCAACGGGGAGACGATAGTTTCTTCCGATGCTTCAGCGATAATTAATCATACGAAAAATGTCGTTTATCTCGAAGACGGTGATATGGCAGTTCTTACAAAGCAGGGGTTTTTCCTGAAATCAGTCGAAGATAAAGATATTTTCCGGAATACGGAAGTACTGGACTTCCTTATAGATGAAATTGAAAAAGGGGGATTTGATCATTTCATGCTCAAAGAAATATGCGATCAGCCCGAAACAATTCAGAACACTTACCGTGGAAGAATTAATTTTGAGACGGGGGTGGTAAAACTTGGCGGACTTGAACACGTCATGGATAAACTCATTAACGCTAAGCGGTTTATTATTACTGCCTGCGGTACTGCATGGCATGCGGGACTTGTAGCTGAATACATGATTGAACAGTTCTGCGGAATACCCGTGGAAGTTGAATATGCTTCCGAATTCAGATACAGAAGACCGATAATCCGGACCGACGATGTTATGATATCAATCAGCCAGAGCGGCGAAACAGCGGATACGCTTGCGGCTATAAGGGAAGCGAAGAAATTCGGAGCTACTACTATTGGCGTTGTTAACGTCATAGGAAGCACTATCGCGCGCGAAGTTGATGCAGGTACGTATATTCACGCCGGACCGGAAATAGGCGTTGCTTCCACAAAGGCATTTACATCCCAGCTGATGTCGCTTGCTCTTATTACACTGATGATTGCAGGAGAGAAAAAGACTTTACCTGAAAAAACACTTATCGAAATCGCTCAGGAACTGAAAAATATTCCTGAAAAGATTAAACACATGATTGACATGCGCGAAGAATATAAGAAGGTATCCGAAGTATTTAAGGATACAAAAAACTTCCTTTATCTCGGCAGAGGTTATAATTTCCCTGTAGCGCTTGAAGGCGCTTTAAAACTGAAAGAGATTTCATATATACATGCGGAAGGGTATCCTGCCGCGGAAATGAAGCACGGACCGATAGCTTTGATAGACGAGAATATGCCTGTTGTATTTATCGCACCTAAAGACCGGACGTATGAAAAAATAATTTCAAATATTGAAGAAGTTAAAGCGAGGAAAGGAAGGATTATTGTAGTGGCAAGCGATGATGATGAACAGATTTCGTCTTACGCTGACCATATACTGAGAGTGCCTACTACTTTGCCGATTTTTGCCCCTATACTTAATGTAATACCGCTGCAATTTCTTTCATATTACATAGCGGCTGCGAGAGGGTGTAATGTGGATCAGCCGAGGAATCTTGCGAAAAGCGTTACAGTGGAATAAGAGAAATGAAACCATACAACCCCTAAAGGCAGGCCTGACGGGGTTGTATGGTTTTTCGATATTAAACACACTACGTGGTTGCGTTGTTCTTACGTTCTTAAACGCCGTAGGCGTTTCCTGTTAATAGAATGAAATAATGCCCTCCACTTACGTGGTTGCGTTGTTCTTACGTTCTTAAACGCCGCAGGCGTTTCCTGTTAATAGAATGAAATGACGCTCTCCACTTACGTGGTTGCGTTGTTCTTACGTTCTTAAACGCCGCAGGCGTTTCCTGTTAATAGAATGAAATGACGCCCTCCCAACACATCATCACCTTATCAATGCCATTTTAATCGTGAAAATGTTTTCCTGTGTTTCCATACGGCAGTAATAAATTCCGCTTGGAATTTCAGCACCGGCATTCCAGTTCACGGAATACGATCCTGACTTATAAACTTTGTTTGTAAGACAGGAAATCATCTTTCCTGTCACATCGTAAACCAAAATCTTTACATGTCCCGGATAGGGAACGTCAAATTTAATAACGGTTGCCGGATTAAACGGATTCGGATAATTCTGATAAAATTTGTACGAATTTAAAGTCACATTCCCCGGAGATATGCCCGTGGATGTTGATTTCAATAAAACATTTAATATCGTCGTTGAATCGTTTTTCACGAAAACGTTGCTGATTGTTTTATCGTAATATCCGGGTGCTGTGAACTTCAGAGAATATGTGCCCCCGATAATCAATCTGTGATAATCTCCGATAATCGAATCGCACATTACTTCTGAACTGTCGGCATCGTGGCTTAACACAGTGACTTTAGCTTTCAACGGGATTCCCGTAACGCTGTCAGTAACAATACCCCTGACACCGTATAGTGATTCCTGTATATAGTTGAGCAAAGATTTGAAATTGTAATTCCAGTGCGCCGGTAATTGTGCGGGAGGAAGTAACTTAGTATGAGAGATTTCCATTGTGATTTCACGACCTTTCTTAAAATAAGTCATGAAGTCCTGACGACCGCCGTCAATCTGATACCAGGCATATCCGTTAACAACGCCGGGGATGTTTGGATAGCCCAATAAATCAGCAAGGTATGAGGAATTAACAGCATGAACTGTATCCGCGTAATGACGTGCTGCATGTATGAACCACAAGTCGTCTGGATGAAGCCGTGACCAGGTATCCCACGGATAATTCAATACCTCGGCGCCGCCGTGGAAATTAGCCGAAAGTGTGAATCTGTTCGCAGCGGCAAGATTCATAAAGATTATTGTTTCAGGCTGCCATGTCCCTCCGGGATTCGGACCTGCCCTTGGATCGGGAAAATTACGATTAATATCAAAATTGTTGTAATTATAACGTGTTGCTCCGTTTACGGTACTGTTTCCCCCGTGGTATGTACCGTCCGGATTAGCGTTCGGATTAATCCATATTTCCACATTCCTGACGAGGTTAGTGATTTTTGCATCTGTGCCGTATCCTTTCAATAATGTGTCAATGAGTCGTAACATCAAAACATATCCCGTTGTCTCATCTCCGTGCATAGTAGAAGAATACTGGAAGCGCGGTTTATTCTTGCGAAAATCAACACTATCGGATATTTTCGCGAATAAAATTTTTCTCCCCTGAACGGTTGTTCCGGCATCAACAATTTTGCACCGCGTAGGATAAGAAGACTGAAACTGATACATCATTGCAACGTAAGCGTCATAAGTCGGATATGTGTCCCATGCCATTATTTCGGATATGTTATCACTGGTCTTATAACCGGGTCCGTCGCCCGGATGGGGAAGAAGTATGAACTTAAGTCCGCTTTTAGCGAATTCGGATATTTCATTTGAATTTGCATACGCAAATACTTCGAAATTAATGATATTGTCCTTTACATTATCTATCGAGATAATATTTGTAAAAGAAGAAATCCGGTTCCGGGAATCAGAATAAAATTTAAAATAAATTTCACCCTTGCGCTGTAGTTCGCCTTCGATAATTTGTTTCTGTTCGCCGTATGTCCTGAGATCCTGGGAAAAAGAGGTAGCCGTCATTAATAAAAGAATTGCGTATAATAGCAGTATATTTTTCATTTTTAAATATTTTATTATATTGTAATTTACTCAATATAAAAAGATATATAAACATAAATAATTATGCATAAAAATTGTAAGTACGGATAAAAAAATGACATTTGAAAAATTTAAAAAAATGGTTATATTCATAGATTATTTTAAAAATCAATTATTGTAAGAAGGTGCCAGACAAGGACATAAACATAGGAAAAATAGTGCAGGTTATTGGTCCGGTAATAGACGTGGATTTCAGTGAGGGAATACTGCCGGCAATTAACAATGCCTTGCATGTGAAGAGAACTTCACTTGAGGGAACCGAAGAAACTCTGGTAACGGAAGTTCAACAGCACTTAGGCGAAAGCCGTGTTAGAACGGTTGCAATGGATTCAACCGACGGGCTTGTAAGAGGTATGGACGTTGTTGACACAGGAAAACCTATTATGATACCTGTCGGACCTGAAGTACTGGGACGCCTCATAAATGTCATTGGCGAATCAATAGACGGAAAAGGTCCATTAGTCACCGATCTGAAATATCCTATACACAGGGAAGCTCCGAAACTGACCGAATTATCAACAAAAAGGGAAATGTTCGAAACAGGAATAAAGGTAATTGATTTACTTGAACCTTACACAAAGGGAGGTAAAACAGGACTTTTTGGAGGAGCAGGTGTTGGAAAAACAGTTATTATACAGGAACTTATACATAATATTGCAAAGCATCACGGCGGTTATTCGGTTTTTGCAGGAGTTGGTGAAAGAACCCGAGAAGGAAACGACCTTTATCTTGAAATGACAGAATCAGGCGTATTGAAAAATACTGCGCTCGTATTCGGGCAGATGAATGAACCTCCGGGAGCAAGACAAAGAGTCGGATTGACGGGATTGACAATTGCAGAATATTTCAGGGATGAACTTGGTAAAGATGTACTGCTTTTTATTGATAATATATTCCGTTTTACACAGGCAGGTATGGAGGTTTCGGCTTTGCTCGGACGCATGCCGTCTGCAGTAGGTTACCAGCCTACACTTGCAACGGAAATGGGCGCTTTACAGGAACGGATTACATCAACACACAAAGGTTCAATAACTTCGATACAGGCGATTTATGTACCGGCTGACGACTATACAGACCCGGCTCCGGCGACAACCTTTGCTCACCTTGACGCAACAACGGAATTATCTAGGAAAATTACCGAACTGGGAATTTATCCGGCGGTTGACCCGTTAACATCAACCTCGAGAATTCTCGATCCGATAATTGTGGGAGAAGAGCATTATAATACGGCACAGGAAGTAAAACAAATCCTGCAGAACTATACTGACCTGCAGGATATTATCAATATTCTCGGTATAGATGAACTTTCGGATGAAGATAAGATTGTTGTTGCAAGAGCAAGAAGGATACAAAAATTTCTCTCACAGCCATTTTTTGTGGCTGAACAGTTTACTAATCTGCCTGGTAGGTACGTAAAACTTGAAGATACTATAAAAGGATTTAAGGCAATATTAAACGGTGAATACGATGAATTACCCGAGAACGCTTTTTTAATGGTAGGTACTATTGAAGAAGCGGTTGAAAAAGCGGAAAAAATAATGAGCAGCGTATAGGCACATTATAAACTAAACGAGTTGGAAAAAGTGATTGAAATAGAAATAGTAAGTCCGGTCAGAAGTGTTTATTCAGGAAATGTGAGATCTGCTTCGGTTCCGGGTGTCAAAGGGTTATTTCAGGTCCTTTTTAATCATGCGCCGATGGTTTCTGTTTTTGAAATCGGGATTATTAAACTCGTTGACGAGAATGGCAGTGAAACAGTATTCTCGACAAGCGGCGGAATACTTGAAGTCAGAGATAATAAAATAATTATTCTCGCTGATACGGCAGAGACGGTAGAAGATATTGATAAAGAAAGAGCCAAAAATGCAATGAAAAGAGCCGAAGAGAGGTTAAGCTCAAAGGATATTAAATTAGACAGGGACAGAGCGAAGTTATCGCTTAAGAGAGCAAGTAACCGCTTACAGGTTGCCGAAAAGCAAGTTTTGAAAGGTTTAATATAACAGGGGATGTAGCTCAATGGTAGAGCATCGCCCTTTTAAGGCGGTGGTTGAAGGTTCGAGCCCTTCCATCCTCACGAAAAAAGCCGTTTAGTTAACTGAACGGCTTTTTGTTTTTACATAGAAATACAATCAGGTGGTTACATGTAACCATTATATATTTATATAAATCAGATATCGAACTTAAAGCTACTTCCTGCCATTTCAATTCGCAGAGATTCATATTCAGCGATTATTTCGTTTAATATTTCGGCGGCTGGTTTATTATTATTGATAATAGAAGCAATTTGTCCTATCTCAAGTTCACCTTCTTCAAGTTCACCTTCGAACATTCCTTTCTTCGCCCGACCCTGTCCGAGTAATTCTTTTAATTCCGATTCAGTTGCGCATGATTCCTCTGCTTGTTTTACAGAGTCAAAAAACTTATTCTTTAATAATCTGACCGGACCAAGTTTTTTCAGCATAAGTTTAGTATCACCTTCGGAAGATTGGATTATTTTGTTCTTAAAACCGATATGTGCGGATGATTCAGCTGATACGGCGAAGCGAGAACCAATCTGTACGCCTTCGGCGCCGAGTGCAAATGCCGCAAGGACACCTGCGCCGCTGGCAATGCCCCCGGCGGCAATAAGCGGCAATTTTATCGCCTTTCGGACGGACGGTATGAGAGCCATTGTTGTAGTTTCCTCGGCACCGTTATGTCCGCCGGCTTCAAAGCCTTCGGCTACTACGGCATCAACGCCGGCTTCCTCACATTTTTTTGCATTTTTAGAGCTGGCAACAACATGCGCAACTATTATTCCTTTATTCTTTAAGAACGATGTATATTTTTTTGGACTGCCTGCCGATGTGAATACAATTTTGACTGAATTATCGCATACTATTTTGATGATTTCATCAATCTGCGGATATAAAAGCGGAATATTGACTCCGAACGGTCTATCCGTCGCTTTCTTACATTTCAGTATATGCTCTGAAAGTACTTCCGGGTGCATGGAACCGGCTCCGATTAAGCCAAGCCCGCCTGCATTGCTTACAGCCGAAGCGAGCTTCCAGCCGCTGCACCATATCATCCCTGCCTGGATTACAGGATATTGAATTCTAAATAAATCTTTTATTCTGTTCATAATATTTTAGAAATTGTTTATCAATAAATATACTTAATGAAATTAATAAAGTAAATATGCTTATATATTAATAAAAACCTTGTGTTAAATAATCATTTACATTATTATTGACCTTTGAAAAAATATTAACTCATTTTGATAAAACTAATAATTGTGTTATTACTTGCGTCTTTTTGGTATGGAACGGGCAACTCCCAGATACGTCTCATTCGGGAAGCCA
>Ga0247841_10012827_pt1 | contig 10839 bp, 12 predicted proteins | sample LaCruzMarch2015__2_FD_192410 | JGI IMG/M metagenome (GOLD analysis project Ga0247841, IMG submission 192410) | Freshwater microbial communities from meromictic Lake La Cruz, Castile-La Mancha, Spain - LaCruzMarch2015_18m | ecosystem: Environmental > Aquatic > Freshwater > Lake | place: Spain...
TAAAAATTATTATTCTTTGTATTAAAAATAACATACTTACTGCAGCTTATGAATTGCTCTTTAGATAATCAAATGCCGATTCAAATATTATGCAAATTATAACCGAACCAGGATCTTTAAATCCTATACTTCTTTCGCCCAGATATGAAGCCCTGCCTTTTTTGGCAGCAATGCCTATAGTGCTTTCAGAGCCTTTTTTGGCTGCTTCCAGTGCTTTTTCAAATAAAATCATCATATTGATTTCTTTATTGGTGTCAACTGAATCAATCATTGAAAAAACAGCAGGTTCAAGGGCATCTATCATGGTTTTATCTCCGACTTTCGTGTCTCCACCACGTCTTTTAATGCCTTCAAGAGAAAAATTGGCCGCGCTCACCCAGTTAAAAATATCAGGATCTATTTTCTCTTTTAATCCTTTCCCCATTTCAATAAATCCGGTGCCAAGCATTGCGCCTGATGTTCCTCCAATAGTATATGCCAGTGTAAAGCCCACTTTCCTGAATATATCAGAAAGATCCATAGAGTTTAATTCCGGTATAACTTTCTGCACTGCTTCAAAACCCTTTTTTACTCCTATCCCGCAATCACCATCACCAATGTGAGAATCAAGCTCAGTCAGTATCTGCTCAGCATTTATTAAGTTTATACATATATTTTCAATTACACCTACAAGTACATCCTTTTGATTTTTCAAAATAATCTCCAGAGTCTTTGATATATTTATAATTAGTTTTTAAAATCATAAAACAATAATACTGTATTTTCAATTAACTTATATGATTTATAAAATAATATATAATTTTATTACTTTGTTTTATACTACTTCTTATTATTATTAGTAAATTTTCCTAAAAATTTATTAGGTAATAATCTTGATTAAGTCTGTTCTTGGCAAAAATGATTAAATTTAATAATTATTAAATTACAGATTTTAAAGGGAAGGAGAAAAATGGATTTAAAAATTGATGCTCATCTATGGTGTCTGAGTTCTTATTCTGAAAGATATGTGCCTGGAGGTTATTTCGACGATATGAGCCTCGAAGAAAAACTTGAAATTTTTAAGAAAACAAAAGGGCTTACAGGTGTTGTAGTTTTTATACCTTCCGACCCCCTTCCGTCAGATCCTGATAAATTAGTAAAACTGTTAAAGGACTATGATTTAAAAGTTTCGAGCATTGAGCCCGAAAACTGGGCTGATCGCAAATGGAAAAATGGTGCTTTTTCTACAAATGAAGCAAAAATAAGAAAAGATGCCATAAAAACCATGAAGGATGGCATTGATTTATGTAAAGCTGTAAAAGCTGACAGTGTTTTGTTGTGGCCTGCTCATGACGGACTTGATTACCCATTCCAGTCCAATTACAAAGATGGATGGAAATATCTTGTTGAAACAATAAGGGAAATTGGGGAATATGACCAGAATGTCAAAATTGCTATCGAAGCCAAATCAAAAGACCCAAGACAAAAACAATATGTAAGCGATACCGGCAAAGCACTTACGCTGGTAAGTGAGGTGGGCCTTAAAAATGTAGGATGCGCACTGGACGTTGGACATGCGCTGATGGCAAACGAAAACCTTGCTGAGTCCTGTGCTTTAATCGACAGATGGGATAAATTATTTCAGATTCATATAAATGAAAATTATAAGGATTCTGATCCGGACATGGTTTTTGGGTCTATTAATTTTTGGGAACTTCTTGAATTCTTTTATTATCTCAATCAGACAAAATACAGTTTCTGGTGCACTATTGATATTATTTCCGCTAGAGACGACAGGGCAAAAACTTTTGATCTGGCAGTCAGCAACACAACAAAAATAAAAGAGCTTGCCGACATACTTCTGGTGCACAAGAAGGAAATTGATGAAAATATGAAGACTTACAGCTTTGCAGATAATTTTAAAATAATAAAAGAACTGGTCTTAAGATAATTAAAAGTATTTTTTGAATTTTTTTAACAGAGGAGAGGTTTATTTAAGAACCTCTCTTTTGTTTTTAAACGTGTGGTAGATTTTACAGCCTTATAACTTTATCCTCTAAAATTATTGTTTCAATTTTTGCAGTCACTACTGAATCGAAACCCAGATTATTTGTTTCGACAGATGTTCTTGCCGCGGCACCGTTTACAAGCATGACAACTTCATCTATTCCTATGCCTATTAGATCGGCAGAAATAAAGAAATTTTTCTCAAATTCACCATAAATATTCATTTCCTGGACAACAAGTAATTTGTATCCACTATATTTAGGATCTTTAATTGTGGTTACAACATTTCCTATTACTTTACCTATTATCATTATTTTCCTTTGGAAAAATATCAACTGAATCAACAATTGCTGTTATAGACGCATCTGTTAACACTTTTTTATTATCAAAAGCACTTGCAGCTTCCACGCTTACTTCATATACAACATATTCACCTATTCCGACTCCTATGGCATCCAGAGCAAAAACAGGTTTGTTAATAAAATCACCTGTTTCGGGATTAATATCCTGCAGAATTTTTATTTCAATTCCTTCATATGAATAATGCTTGAAATTTGAATAAGTTTTTCCTATAACTTTAGCATAAAACATAATATTTCCTTAAATAATGAAATTTACCTATATAAGATATTTATATTTATCATCAATAAAAATACTGTCTACTTTTGCCGTAATGGCACAGTCAACAGGCAGATCCGTATTACCTTCCAGCTGTCTGGCAGTGCTGCCTTTTGTCATTAAAACATAATCTCCAACCCCAAGGCCAAGTCTGTTTTCCGCCGAAACGATGTATTCTTTTTTTTCTGACCTGTCAAGATTGAGAAGCCTTACTACAAATAACTTTAAAGACTCCAGCTTCGGGTCTTTAATTGAGCAGACTATTTCTTTTTTTATTATTCCAAAATCCACTTTTTTTAAGATTGTATTTTCTATTTTGATATTTAACTTTAAAACAGGCATAACCTTTAAAACAAAATCTCAAACTTTTTTTAACTCATCGAAAGAATCTATTCTTGCAATTATTGTAATGTCTGTAGGAATTCCGGACTTTGTCTGTGTTGTCATTCTGGCCGCACTTCCGCCACAGTAAAGAACATAATCCCCTATCCCGGCTCCAATACCATCGACTGCAACCTCAAACTTCTCGGTAGGGTTAAATTCATAATCAAATACTCTTAAAACATAAAGCTTTACAGGTGCAAGTTCAGGAACTTTTGCAACCGAAACCACATTTCCTATTATTTTACCTATAAACATATCTTGAAAGTTAAAATTGTTTAAATATTTGGCAATAAAATAAATTACTATTACTCATATATATTGATTTTATCAATTTTTGCTACTACCGCTGACCTGATTGGGACATTTTCCCTCTTCAATAATTTTTTTACAACACCATCATAATCAGCTATCAAAACTTTTTCGCCTATACCTACTCCCACACCATCTTCGACAATAAAATATTTGCCCGTCGCTTTTCCAAAAGGGTCAGTTATCTTTACTATTTTTAGTCTTGTATTTTCTATTTTTGAAACTTTTATGGTGCTTACTACAGTTCCGATTATTTCGCCTATTAGCATATCTTTATTTTTTAAAAAATATTCTTTGTGTTATCTGAGTAATATTAACAATTTTTAAAAATACTATAAAGCTTTACTTTATTTTCTTTTTAAATTATAAAAATTTTTCAAACCTGTCTTTTTGAGCTTTGCAGACGGGGCAGATTCCAGGAGGATTTTCCCTTGCACATAAATATCCGCAAACTTTGCATCTCCAAACCGGATATTTAAGAGTAGAAATAAGTCCTTCAGATTTTTCCAAAGTACCTTCGCTGCCTGATTTGCTTTCAGAAACTTTTGCAATGTTTCTTCTTTCAGGTATGGGGCTTAATTCCTTTTCTCCCCTAAATACTTCACCTGTAACATAAAGTGCACAGTAACAAGCTCCATAATCATTCAAATCGACATCGCGATAATCACAAGGGCAGATGATATCTAGATCTTTTGATTTATTGCTGCTTGCAAGCCGGCATGGACAAGCCTGATAGCCATATCTTTTTTGATTTATAAGCAGACTTTTAATAAGTTCTTTGGAAAAAAACAAATCACTGTTAAGAAAGTATCCGTTTGCCAGAGCCTCATTTTCAAATTTTATATAAGCTTTTTCAACTTCATCATCTGAAATTTCAATTTTATCAGTCACTTAGCCAAGTACCTCCCTTATCTTTTTTTCATCAAACCCTCTTACGCAGTCACTGTCATTAATTATCATTGTAGGAAATCCACCGCTTGGATTAAATTTGTTGAGTATTTCAACAACTTCGTCCTGTTCCTGAGAATCCAGCATATCCACATCTATATAATCATAAGCAACTCCCAGCTGATTTAAGAGATTTTTTGTTTTTCTGCACCAGATACAGGTGCTTAATGCAAAAAGCAGTACTTTTTCTTTTTCTTTTCCGTCCACATGAATTTTGCTAATTTCCATTATGCCTCTCCTTGTCTTATATAATAAAACAATTTAATATCATCTTATATTTTAGCACAACAAATGATTTCAAAATTAAAATTTTTTATTATTTTTGACTTTAAATAAAAAAATGTTATTAAATATTTATTGCAGGATAGTTAATTGGTTAGAGCCGGAGCTAATTGCTCCCTTAATTTGTGTGAAGTCGAATTACTCGCCGCATTAATTAGCATAGAGCCCCTCAGGGCCGGGTTAAACCAAATATATAAACCTATAAAAATTGGAGGCGACTTCCGGATTCGAACCGGAGATAGAGGTTTTGCAGACCTCTGCCTTACCACTTGGCTAAGTCGCCTTTCAAATATGTTATTATAAGATAATTTTTCTAAAAAGTTAACATTAATTTAATTATATTTTTATGCTGCATTAAAAAACTCCATCAATTTCATAATTGCACTTACAGCATTTATTTTTATTCATGTCGTTCAGGATGACATTAAACCCACTCCTTGCAATAATTTTATTTCCGCATCCAGGGCAAATAGTATTCTCAAAATCAGGACAAGAAACATTTCCTCCGTACACATATAATAAACCTGCGTCTTTTCCTGTCTCAACAGCTTCAATTATTTTGTTAACTGAAGTTTGTGGTATTCTGGATTTATAATGAGGGAAATATGCGCTGATATGCCACGGTATTTCCTTCCCTGTATCTTTTAAAAATTCTGCAATCTCTTTAAGCTCTTTTTGAGAATCATTGAGTCCGGGAATTAATAATGTTGTTACTTCAACCCATACTCCAAGTTTTTTCAAATATTTAATATTATTTAACACCGGCTCGAGCCTTCCACCTGTATTTTTTATGTAAAAGTCATTAGAAAAACTCTTTAAATCCACATTCGCAGCGTCAAGATAAGGTGATATCATATCAAGTGCTTCCCTGCTCATAAAACCGTTTGTAACAAAAATATTTTTTAGTTTGTTTTCCCTTGCAATTACTGAAATGTCATAAGCAGATTCAAAAAAAATTGTTGGCTCAGTATATGTGTAAGAAATACTCCTGCAATTACTTTCAATGGCTTTTTTTACAACCATTTGGGGAGTTTCAGGCTTTCCGGGTATATTATAGTCATTCTCTGAAACTTGTGATATCTGGTAATTCTGGCAAAAAAAACAATTGAAATTACATCCTGCTGTTGCGATTGAATATGTAAAAGATCCCGGTAAAAAGTGAAAAAGAGGTTTTTTTTCTATTGGATCAACGTTCTGAGCAACTAATTTTTGATATACCTGGCTGTAAAGGGTACCTGAAATATTCTTTCTTATGCAGCACTTTCCAATATCTCCATCTTTTATTATACATCTGTGGCAGCACAAATCACATTGCGTTTTTGAATCTTTTAGTTTCTTGTATAGATAGGCCTCTTTCATTTTTTTAGGGGAAATAATTAATCAGTTTATGGTGAACAATTAACTAAAATGGTCTGATGAGAACAATTATAAGCTTGGTTTAAATAAATAATTTACAAAAAAAAGAGTTATCCACCAGGAACTAATTAATTTTTCTGGTGACGGAAGGGGGACTTGAACCCCCATGAACTTAATTGTCCACAAGGCCCTCAACCTTGCGCGTCTACCAATTCCGCCATTCCGTCTTATTGAATTTCTTTTTTAGCTATATATTTAAAAAATACCCATGCTGGTGTCTGAAAAACTATTGACCTTATGCTCCAGGTTACCAGCTAATATCTGCTAATAAAATAAAATGATTTTTACATTTTACTTAATATAAATTAATAGATTATTTTATATTAAGTTTTACCCTTATACAATATTATCAGCTGAAGCAAATTATTAATTAATTCCAAATAAGCAAGATTCTAAAATGGTCCAATTGAACATATTTTAAGCTTAATTAAAATAATTAATTCACTAAAAACTGAGTTAATAACCTCTGGCTGATGAGTTTCGGGCAGGCAGTTGATAAAATTTTTAAACTGGAAACATTTTATTATTAACTTAAGTTATTATTTAAATTATTAATCTCGTGAAGGCTTGCTTATTTGCAATGATGTTAGTGCCATTTTTAAGAACAATAAAAGGTGAATAAACTTTGAAAAAATTTTGTTCTATTTTTTTTAATAAAAAATTTTAATAAATCATTACATTGCCTTGGAATTCACTCTTTTGTTTTGAGACATATGGCAAGATGCTCCCATAAATTGCCTTCTTTTAAAATAAGATTTAAATTATCGTTTGACTTTATTTCCTCTATTAATGCCAAATCTACCGGTATACTTAAAACGTCAATATCTCCTTTTTTAAGAAGTTCAACAAGTATATTCTCATCATTATCAAAAATAATTTTAATGTCATTAAAAAAAGCAGGGCTGCCGGAATAGTTTTCACTTATCGTCAGCAGTAAATATTCTCCCTTTTTCCATTCCTTAAATTTATAAGGACCGCTTCCATAAATATCGCTCTCATAGATATTGCTTATTTTTTTCTGTTCAAGGTCTTTTTTGGGAAAAACATAAAGGAATAATTTTTTCCAGTCTATTACATTTTCTTTAAAATAAACATCAAGTTCGCTGCTGTTTACAATCTCAATCTTTTCAATTTTATCATAATCTTCTCTAAATTTTGAAATTGATTTATCTGCAATGATTGCGTCTGTTGTTGCCTTTACATCTTCAGATGTTATTGGATCGCCATTCTCCCAGAATATATTATTTTTCAGCCTGATTCTCTTTATATTTGAAATTTTGTTTTCCGCAATATTATCTGTGCTTTCATCAGCAAGAACAGGTTTATATGTAGAATTTTCATCAAGCACCCAGAGGCCCTTTAATAAAAGACTGTTTACATAGTTCATGCTGGTGTTTTCTTCCAGAAAAGGGTTTAAAGTGTTTGGTTCTGAACTCATCCCGACAATAATAATATGTGATTTATCAATTTTTTCGTCACTGGAAGTCCAGTTTTCAATATTTTTGAAAAAATTACCATCAAAAGCGCTTACCTGGACATTGTTTATATCTTTTTTATGAACAACAGCAAAAAGCCTCGAAAACAAAGGTAAAATTATAGCGTCTTCAGAAACTGCATCCTGAATTTCATTAGTGTATGTCTTTAACTGGTCGATATTTTCTGTTTTTGCAATATTATCCAGCAGCAGATCAATTTTTTCATTTTTGTACCAGTAAAAATTATTACAGTTTTTATTATCAGCTGTTTCATTAACTGGAATTTTTGAAGAGCTCAGATAATTGGCTAATTCACCTGTACTAAACGAATAAAGTGACCATATGCCCAGCTCAAAATTCCCGTTCTCTACAATATTTCCATACCATTCATCAGGGGGTTTGTTATCTACCCATAACTGTATCCCGACATTATTAAAATTCTCCTTTATAATGCTTTCTATTTTTGTTCTCACCGGGGAATTGTCAGTTGAGCCAATTGTCAAAAATAAAGGATTTTCCGGACCATATCCTTCAATGCTTAATAATTGCTTTGCCTTTATGGGATCATAGGTATATTTATCCCAGGAAGATTTGTTAAAAAATGATATGCTGCTAAATAGACTGTTTAAAACTTTATTATTTTCACCAAACAATTCTTTTACTATTCTTTCTCTGTCTATGGCAAAGAAAATTGCTTTTCTCACATTTAAATTGTTAAGTATGTTTTTTTCTTTCTGGCTGTTTTTTAATTTAAAAAAATTCTCTTCTTCTTTGACGGAGGCTGAGGAATTATCTATTGAAGTCGAGTTGGCTATATTCTGAACTGTATTTAAATCAAATGGAGAGATGGCGTTTTTGCATGATGTTGCTGATAACAGGAAAAATACAAACAACATTAAATTTATAGGCAAAATAAGTTTTTTAAAATAATTGCATTTAATCAAATCTATGCCATTGTTTTTGTGTCTAAGAATAATATTATGTAAAAAATCATCAATAATTTTTAATAGTAAGCCAAAATCAAAGTAAGATTTTACCAGCTATTAATTGGTTTTTGGTTAATAACTCGGTTTATTTAATTATTTGTTTAAATAAAGCTAAAAATTTTCACTTATTAGACCATTTTAGCTAACTTTTTACCATAAAAAAATTATCATTTCCATTTTTATTGTACTTTATTTCTTTAAATTGTTCCATTAACAACCTTATGGATATATCTGTGTCTGCAATGACTATTATATCTGATATAGATTTTTAGATGATGAAATATGTTAACTAAACAGATTAATGAATGCACTGCAAAAAAATAAGCTTCTAAAAAAGAGGCGAGCTTCTGCCGCCCGAGCCAGAGGTTAATGACAGTTAAAATTATTGTGAAAACAAATTAAAAAAGAGGCCCCCTAAAATACAGGAGCCTCTTTTTTTTAATTTAAATATCTTATTACTATTTATTTATTGTGCAATTCCAGAAGAACTGGTTACCCAGAGGTGAGAAGCATGCGCCATCAACATATGATTTTAGCATGAAATTATTGGTGTAATAGTACACCGGAGCAGCCGGCATATCTTCCATCATTAACTTCTCTGCGTCATGTAATAGCTGGCTTCGTGCACTGACGTCAGTAGCTTGTGCCGCCTGGTCTAACAAAGCATCAAAAGCAGGGCTGTTATAACCGGTATGATTATTGCCGCTGGTTGATTTAACCAAGTCAAGCATGCTTGTAGGATCATTCCAGTCACAAATCCATCCGTCACGTGCTATCATGTGTTTTAGCTCCTGACGGAATGAATTAAATACTGTTCCTTCCACGCCTACCAGCTCAACTTCTATACCTAATTCGGTCTTCCAGGTATTGGCTACAGCTTCAGCAATAGTTTTATGCCCCACATTGTTGCTGTTATAAGAAACTTCTATTTTAGGCAAACCTTTGCCGCCAGGATACCCGGCGTCTATGAGTAACTGTTTGGCCTGCTCTATATTTTTAGCCAGATCTCTGCCAATAAGATCCTGGCCATTTTCACGGAATGTTTTGTCGTTAACGTCAACAATACCTTCAGGTACCCATGCATAGGCAGGTATCTGATTCTGCTTTGTTACCTGTGTAACTATGTATTCTCTGTCGATGGCAAGCGACAGAGCTTTCCTTACCATGGCATTGTCAAGAGGTTTCTTGGTAACATTGAAGTCATAATAATAGGTACCAAGCAGTCCACCCTGAATATAATCAGGAGAAGCCAAAGCTGTCTCCATCTCTCCCAAAGGAATATTATTTATAAATGATACTTCATCCACCTGGTATGCAGCATAAGCAACATTTTCATCTGCAAGAAGCTTGAAATTTATTGTATCTATTTTGGTAGAATCTTTATCCCAATATTTGTCATTTTTCTGACAAACAATTACTTCATTAGGTTTTCTTTCGGACATGATATAACGTCCATTAGTTATGAAAGTTTTGGGATCATTTGTCCAGGTGTCACCATTAGCTGTAATAATGTCTTCTCTTACTGGAACCAGTGTACCAAAAGCAAGAATGTAATCAAAGAACGGGCAGGGTCGGGAAAGCTCGAATTCAAGTGTCTTGTCCCCTGTTGCTTTTACAGCCATCTTGTCCAGCTCAGCCTTCAGATCAATAGTTGCTTTATCGTCAATTGACTTTTGAACAGCATTATATGCATCAGTGCCTCCTTTAAAGAAGTCCACCATTGTTGATCCGTAAGCTGAAGCAAGGTTTGCATCAGCATGACGTTTCCACGCATATTCATAATCAGCAGCAACTACCGGTTTGCCATCACTCCAAAAAATATCATCACGCAATGTAACAACAGCTTTTGTTTTGGTAGCATCCCAAACTATTTCCTTGGCGTCCCCAAGAACAGGTTTGGACCCGGGAACAGTAGCATCCCATCTCATCAGACCATCAAACATATGATAGATAAGTGTAAATTCTGTTGACCATGCAATCTTTGCAGGATCAATTGATTCAGGCTCAGTTGCCGCCCAGATACTTAGTACAGATGGAACTGCTTCAGTGGTTTCTGCTGCTGCTGTTGTTTCTGCTGCAGTGGTTTCGACTGATGCTATACTTTCAACTGCCGATACAGCCTCTTTTAGTGTTGTATCACAACTAACACCTGCAAAGATAAGGGAAACAGAGCAAACTATTGCTATAACCAATAAAATAGATCTTACTTTTTTCATACTTCTCCTCCTTTTTTTATTTGTCTGTATAAATAATATAATACCAAAAGATTTACTAAATAAATGTCATAATTAAATTACCAAATTTAATATACTTTATTAAGACATTATTACAAATTATACTCTTAACTAATGCATTTTACGATATAGTTTTATTTAATACAAAAATTTTAAAAATAAATTATTTATTTAAAGAATTACATAATACTAACAAAAAAA
>Ga0247841_10012828_pt1 | contig 10837 bp, 8 predicted proteins | sample LaCruzMarch2015__2_FD_192410 | JGI IMG/M metagenome (GOLD analysis project Ga0247841, IMG submission 192410) | Freshwater microbial communities from meromictic Lake La Cruz, Castile-La Mancha, Spain - LaCruzMarch2015_18m | ecosystem: Environmental > Aquatic > Freshwater > Lake | place: Spain...
TCGTCGCGGTTGGGGCCCTCGGTCCACTCGATGGCGGTGCGCGGGTGCTGGTTGAGCTGACCGGTGATGTTGAAGGGTACCGAGGGTCCCCAGACCAGCTCCTTGCGCAGCGGTGCCACCTGGTGCTGGATGACCTCGATGATCGGGCGGACATTGAACTTGGGGTTGCGCAGGAACCCGAGCAGCAGTTCGGTGTGACAGTTCCCGGCCCCGCGGCCGAAGCCGTAGATGGTGGAATCGACCCGGTTACAGCCCAGGATGATGGCCTCGATGGTGTTGGCGAAGGCAAGCTGGAGGTTGTTGTGGGCGTGGATGCCGACCTCCTTGCCGCTCCCGGCCATGGCCGTGGCGTACTTCTTGTAGAGCCGGTCGATCTGCTCACGGTACAGGTAGCCGAAGCTGTCGACGATCACCATGGTACTGGCGGCGGTCTCGACGATGGCCTCCAGGACCGTGTCGATCTCCTCCTCCGTGATGTTGGAGACGGCCATCAGGTTGGCGGTGGTCTCGTAGCCCAGTGCATCGCAGTGGCGGATCATCTCGACCGCCTCGGAGACCTGGTGGGCGTAGAAGGCGACGCGGATCATGTCGAGCGGGCTGTCGGCGGCGGGGACGATGTCGTGCATCCAATCGCTCTTGCCGGCGTCGGCCATAGCCGCGAGCTTCAACCCCGTGGCCTCCGCGGTATGGTCGCCGACGACGCGCCGCAGGTCCGCCTCGGCACAGTGGCGCCAGGGGCCGAATTTGTCGGTCGGAAAGACCTTCTTCGAGTTCTTGTAGCCGATCTCCATGTAGTCCAGACCCGCCTCGACGCATGCGCGATAGACGGCCCGGACAAAGTCGTCGCTGAACTGATGGGCGTTGACCAATCCCCCGTCACGGATGGTGCAATCGAGGACTTTGAGTTCGGGACGGTAGGTGATCCAGGGGGCCTTTTCGGACACGGGTTTCTCCGGGCAGCAGGTTGGACTATAGCCAAACCAACCATTTTGCGCGTATCCGGGGGCGGGGGCAAATCCGGCCGCGCGTCCGGGTGCGATCCGAACCGATAAGGTCGCCAGCCGATGCACCCCCAACGCCTCCCGCTGATCCCCCAGTCGCCACAAATCGTAGGCCGCCTGGTGCGCCGGCCCTGCGTGGGAGTAAGTGCGGGCGCTCCACGTCCAGTGCCAAGACCGGACGCGGAGCGTCCGCACGGCATTCCCACGCCGGAGCGTGGGAACGAGAGGACGGGCCCCCGTCTGTGCCGCGGAACCGGGTCCGCCAGGAGGGGCCGCCGGGCCATGGTGCAACCCTACCCTATCGTTTAAGCTTGCACCACGGCACCTTATTCGCCCGCCACCTGCACCAGGACAAGGTTATGGACACCACCGCATACGGCTTGGGCCTGACCCAACCGGTCTCGGTCTGGAACCGCCCGCTCTCCATCAAGCCCAAGGGCTTCTTCCTCAACCTGGCCAAGGCCGCCGTCAACGGCACCAAGCTGGAGTTGGACGACGCCTTCGAGAACCTGATGGATGCGGTTCAGGCATCCAGGGTCGCGGACCAGGCCGGACAGGTCGCCTGGGCGCTGATCTACCGCGCCCTGATGCGGGCGACCGCAGACCTGGTAACGGACGCGGCGGACCTGTTCCTCCTGGCGGACCCGCGGCGCGTGCCAGACGCCGATGCCCAGGAGGCTCTGGGTTCAGTGCTCGCCGACCACCTGCTCCATTGTGAGGCGCGGATCGACGCCGATTTCTTTGCGCACCCCGAACGCTTCGCGCTGCTCCAAGACTTCAAACCCGGCTTCACCCACTGGCTGCAGGGCCTGGGACTGGACGCCGGGTCGGCCGCGGCCCTCGCCGAGCGTCTGCCGGATCGCTTCACCCTCGCCCTGCACGGGGAGTGGCTGAAGGAGCCCGAACGCTTCGCGGTGATCGGCCAGGCGATCGACTCGCCCTTCACCCGCGCGGTCGGTCGGCGTCGGCACTGGCTGCAATATGCCGCCTGGCTGCGCGAGCAGGTCAACGGGCGCATGTTCGGGGAGCCGTTCGGGCTCCGGCAGGTCTATGTGTCGTTGCGTGCCTACTACGTGGAAAGACCCAAGGGCGAACCCGAATTGAGGGCGGAAAGACCGGCGCATGGGGCGAGGAAGGGCGGCGCATCGTGCTGGACCTGCACCGGACGCTGAGCGACTGGGTTGCCCGCTGTGACCCCGAGGACCTAGTACGGGTGGTCAGCGGCCGCCCAGGCTCCGGCAAGTCGTCCTTCTGCAAGATGTTCGCCGCGGACTTGGCCGAGACCCTGGGCATCCCGATCCTCTATTGTCCGCTGCACCTCATCGACCCCCAGGCGGACGTGATCCAGGCGGTCGCCGGCTTCGTGACCCAGAACCGCTATCTTCAGGGCAGCCCCCTGGACGGACGGGAGGGCGAGGACCGGCTGCTCGTCATCTTCGACGGTTTGGATGAACTGAGCATGCAGGGCCGCGCCGCCGCTGAGGTCGCCCAGGGGTTCGTCGATGAGGTGCTGCGCAAGGCCGCCGCCTTCGCCGGCCAGGGCCTGCACCGGCAGTTCCTGATCAGCGGGCGGGACTTGGCGGTGCAGGCCAATGCCGGGCGACTGCGGCGGCTTGGCCAGGTGCTTCACGTCCTGCCCTATCAGGTCGACGAGCAAGCACGAAACGCTTACGAAGACACCGAGGGCCTGCTTGCAGTGGACCAGCGGGACCTCTGGTGGCAACGCTACGGTCAGGCCAGCGGCAAGGGGTTCGCCGAGATGCCGAAGGAACTGGGCTCCGCGAATCTGGCCGAGATCACCCGCCAACCGCTACTCAACTACTTGATCGCACTAAGCCACGGCCGCAAGCGGCTCGACTTCTCCCAGGAGACCACGCTCAACGCCATCTATGCCGACCTGCTCCAGGCGGTCTATGAGCGCCAGTGGGAGGGCGGGCGGCGCCACAGCGGCACCGGCGAACTGGCGGAGAAGGACTTCGACCGTATCCTGGAGGAGATCGCGCTCGCCGTCTGGCATGGCGACGGCCGGGTCGCGACCGTGGAGACCATCCACCAACGGTGCCAGCGCAGCAAGCTCGACCGCTATCTGGAGCAATTCCAGGAAGGTGCCAAGAAGGGCGTCACACGGCTGCTCACCGCCTTCTATTTCCGCCAGGCGGGTGATGTGCGAGGCGAGAAGACTTTCGAGTTTACCCACAAGAGCTTCGGCGAATACCTGACCGCCCGGCGCCTGGTACGGATGCTGGCCACGGTGCAGACCCAACTCGACCGCCAGGCGGAGAACCCGGACGACGGCTGGGACGAGCGCAAGGCATTGGAGCATTGGGCTGAGATCTGCGGGCCCACGGCTATCGATGATTACGTGAACGAGTTCGTGCAGCACGAGATCGCCATGCAGCCGCCGGAGGACTGGGCTCGCTGGCAGCGCACGATTTGCCGCTTGATCGAATCCGCGGTGACCCATGGTATGCCGATGGAGCGACTCGGGCTGCCGCGCTTTCAGGAAATGCTCCGGCAGTCGCGCAATGCCGAGGAGGCGCTGTTGGCGATGCATTTCGCCTGTGCGCGGTTGACACGGGAGGTGGTTGAGATCAAGTGGCCGTCGCAAACCGCTTTCGGAGAGTGGCTGAAGCGATTGCAGGGACAGCGGGATGGGACTGAGATCAATTTGGCGCAAACCTGTCTTGGATATCTGGATCTGCGCGACTGCATGATTCACGCAATTGACCTTTTTGGTGCTCGCATGATGGGTGCGAACCTGGCTGGCGCTGGGATGGAACTTGCTACCCTCAGCCACGCCTTCCTTCATAAGACCAATTTCACGGGCACGTCACTGCATCAAGCGAACCTGTTTAGTGCCGATCTGGAGGGGGCCATGTTGGATAACGCAATACTGTACCAAGCGAACCTATCTGGTGCTAACTTGCAGGGAGCGAGTCTTAGGGAAGTGGTACTGTATGGCACGAATCTCGAATTAGCCGACCTGACGGAGGCTAACCTGGAATGCGCCGACCTAGGCTGCACCGACTTGGGCACGGCCACCCTGACGGGCACAAACCTCAAGGGTGCCCGAATGCCCGGCCAGTATTGGGATGGCAGTCCCATCCGAAACTTGGGCGATCCCGACCAAAGCACCTGAGCCCGGTGACCACCGGGCTCGGCGCATCGTGGTCGCGGCGCCCCCTGGAGTCCAAGGCTTCAGCCTTGGAGGAAGGCGCCAAGGCTGAAGCCTTGGACTCCAGTCGAACGGCGCACGGTCCTCATGTGCCGATTAACTTAAGGGGGGACAAGGGAGGATGGGAACGAGAGGAACGAGGAAAGATAGAGATCCTGCTGGATTGTGCGCGCCCCACACCTGCCAGCCATGACTACAAGAGCCGATCAACCAACAGCGCTCCTCAATACGATCGAGAAACCGGTCCGCAATCTGCGGACTGTCCTGCGCGATATACCACCAGATGTCGTCGAGGTCACTTTCGGCCGCCGGGCGTTTCAGTACAAGCGTCATCGCTTATCCGAAATCCGGGAATTTCTCACACAAAGACACAAAGAACACAAAGAACATAAAGAACATAAAGAATGATAGATCGTTGAAGGCATTGAGCATATCACCGCGCTGGTGATCTCCTCGACCTACATATCGCGATGATAATCTTTGTGTCTCTGTGAGAGAACTGCTCTTTCCGAGCGCATTCATCCCTGCCCATCTTGCGCGGCAAGCCGCCGACGGCCGCGCGCCTTGACCTCCTGGATATCCAGGGGGGTTGCCTCACCGCTGTCGATCCCTTTCTGAATCTCGTGCCGCAATTCCTCAAGCCGCAGGTCGCGCAACTGGTCGCGTTCCTCCAGGAGGCGCAGCGCGTCGCGCATCACCTCGCTGGCGGAATTGTACAGTCCGCTCTCGACCTTGCCCTTCACCAGGTCTTCGAGATGGGGGGTCAGGGAGATGTTCATGGTCTTGGGTCCTCTAGCGCAGCTACTGGTAACAGATATTAGCAAAGATTGTTATTTCTCGCGTGACACCATAGGGCTGCCCGCCGCGACCGCACAGCGACGTTGTGGGAGCGGCTTCAGCCGCGACGGGCCGCGTCGGCAACGCGGCATCGGCGTTCGCCGCGGCGTCACATCGCGGCCGGAGGCCGCTCCCACAAGGAACTTTGCATGTTCTGGGGTGACGGGACGAGCCTTCATGGCCGTTATCCGCGACCAGGCCAGGACGGCCTGCGCGGTCGCGTCGCGGCTGAAGCCGCTCCCACAGCGTCGCTGCGCGACCGGGGGCGAGGCTTCGGGCGGCGGGGGCGCGGCGGGCCGCTGCTAGTGACCGCGCCGGGATCATCGCGCACAATGCGGGCTCGGTCCTGAACCCTGGTCGCCCATGAATCTGCTGCTGTGCGTCATCACGCCCTTCCTGGGCGCCGCCCTGGTCGCCTGGTCCCCGCGGCTGGGGACCCGGGCTTCCGCCTGGGTGGCGGGCGCGGTGACGCTCGCGGCCGGCGGCTGGCTGGCGCCCCTGGTGGGGGCGACCTTCGGCGGGGCGACGGCGCTCGAGCGGCATGCCTGGATGCCGCGGGAGGGGCTGGATCTGAGCCTGCGGCTGGACGGCTTGGGGCTCCTGTTCGCGCTGATGATCTTAGGAATCGGGCTCCTGGTGATCCTCTACGCCCGCTGGTACTTCTCGGCGGACGACCCGCTGGGGCGCTTCTACACCGCCATGATGCTCTTCATGGGCTCGATGCTGGGGGTGGTGCTGTCCGAGAACCTGATCCAACTGCTGATCTTCTGGGAGTTGACCAGCCTGTCCTCCTTCCTGCTCATCAGCTATTGGCAGCAGCGCGAGGAGGCGCGCCGGGGGGCGCGGATGGCGCTGACCGTGACCGGGATGGGGGGCCTGGCGCTGCTCGGGGGCGTGCTGCTCTTGGGCAGGATCACCGGCAGCTATGAGCTGAGCACGGTGCTCGCCGCCGGCGACCAGATCCGCGCCCACCCGCTCTATGTGCCGACGCTGATCCTGATCCTGCTCGGGGCCTTCACCAAATCGGCCCAGTTTCCCTTCCATTTCTGGCTGCCTAATGCGATGGCGGCGCCCACCCCGGTGTCGGCCTATCTGCACTCGGCGACCATGGTGAAGGCCGGGGTCTTTCTCCTGGCGCGGCTCTTCCCGGCCCTGTCCGGGACCCCGGAGTGGTCTTGGCTGGTGGGGCTGACGGGGCTCACGACCTTCCTGATCGGCGCCGTCTTCGCGCTCTTCAAGCATGATCTGAAGGGGCTGCTGGCCTATTCGACCATCAGCCACCTGGGGCTGATCACGCTGCTGTTCGGGATCGGCACGCCGCTGGCCGCGCTGGCGGGGGTCTTTCATATCATCAATCACGCGATCTTCAAGGCGTCGCTGTTCATGGCGGCGGGCATCATCGACCACGAGACCGGCACCCGCGACATGCGCCGCATCAATGGCCTCTGGGGGGCCATGCCCTATACGGCCACGCTGGCCATGGTGGCGGCGGCGGCCATGGCGGGGGTACCGCTGTTCAACGGCTTCCTGTCCAAGGAACTGTTCTTCGCCGAGACGGTGGAAGTCGCCACCCGCCTGCGCTTCGGCTGGCTGTTGCCGCTGACGGTCACGGTCGCGGGCGTCTTCGCGGTCGCCTACTCGCTGCGCTTCATCCATGATGTCTTCTTCAACGGGGCCCCGGTGGACCTGCCGCGAACCCCCCACGAACCACCGCACTGGATGAAGGTGCCGGTTGAGGTCCTGGTGGCACTCTGTCTGCTGGTGGGGATGCTGCCGGCCCTGACGGTGGAGCCGCTCCTGGCGGTGGCGGCGACCGGGGTCCTGCAGGGGCCACTGCCGCCCCACGACCTCGCCATCTGGCACGGCCTCACGCCGGCCCTGGGGATGAGCCTGATCGCCCTGACCGGCGGCCTGCTCGTCTATCTGGGGCGCCGGCCGCTGTTCGCCCTGGCCGCGCGCTTCGAGGGGCGCCTGGAGGCGCGCCGGGTCTATGAATGGCTGGTGGCCTGGGTCTTCGGCGCGGCGCGCTGGGTCACGGGCAGGCTGGCGCGCGGCTCGCTGCAGCAGATGCTGTCCCTGTTGGTCCTGAGTGCGCTGGTGCTGGGGGTGGCCGGGTTCTGGACGCATCCCTTGGCGGAGCCCGCACTGACCGGGACGCGCGCCCTGCTGCCGCTGGACCCGCTGAGCCTGCTGGCCGGGCTGGGGCTGATGACCGGCGCCGTGCTCGTGGCGGCGCTGCACCGTCGCCGTCTGATCGCCCTGATCCTGCTGGGGGCGGTGGGCCTGATCGTGGCGATGATCTTCGTGAAGTTCTCCGCCCCGGACCTGGCGCTCACCCAGTTGTCGGTGGAGGTGGTGACCATCGTGCTGCTGCTCTTGGCGCTCTACTTCCTGCCCCAGTCGACGCCGGCCGAGTCCGGTCGCGGGCGCCGGGTCCGGGACCTGGCCCTGGCGGGGGCGGCCGGGCTCGGCGTCGGGGCGCTCGCCTGGGCGGTGCTGACCAGGCCCGCGGCCGGCCTGGCCGACTGGTTCCTGGCCCGGAGCCTGCCGGACGGCGGCGGGGCCAATGTAGTGAACGTGATCCTGGTGGACTTCCGCGGCTACGACACCCTGGGGGAGATCACGGTGCTGGCCCTGGCGGCCCTGGGCAGCTTCGCGCTGCTGGAGGGGCTGCGGCTGCGGGCGCCGACGGCGGACGCCCAAGGGCGGGCCTGGGATCGGGACATTCACCCGGTCATCATGGCCTCCCTGGTGCGGCTGCTGCTGCCGCTGGCCCTGCTGGTCGCGGTCTACATCCTGCTGCGCGGCCATCAATTGCCGGGCGGCGGCTTCATCGCCGGGTTGATCACGGCGGTAGCGCTCATCATGCAATACCTGGCCAACGGGGTGCTCTGGACCCAGGCGCGCCTGCCCGGGAACCTGCACCCGCTGATCGCGGTCGGGCTCGCGATTGCGGTGCTCACGGGCCTGGGCAGTCTGGCGCTGGGCTACCCCTTCCTGACCTCCGCCTTCGGCCATTTCCACTGGTCGCTGGTCGGGGACTTTGAACTGGCCTCGGCCATGGCCTTCGACCTGGGGGTCTATCTGGTGGTGGTGGGGGCGACGCTCCTGATCCTGATCCACCTGGGGCTGGTCCATGACGCGAGCCATCCCGCTGCCGCCGACGCGGAGCCGGGCTGATGGAGGCGCTGCTCGCAACGATCATCGGGGTCCTGACCGCTGCCGGCGTCTATCTGCTGCTGCGCGCCCGGACCTTCCCGGTCGTGCTGGGTCTGAGCCTGCTGTCCTACGCGGTCAACCTCTTCCTGTTCGCCATGGGGCGGCTCACGATCGGCCGGCCGCCGATCATCACCCCTGGCGCGGCGGGCTATGCCGATCCATTGCCCCAGGCCCTGGTCCTCACCGCCATCGTCATCGGCTTCGCCATGACCGCCTTCGTTATCATGCTGGCACTCAAGGCCAGGGCGGAGTTGGGGAACGATCATGTGGATGGGACCCATGAGCCTGATGTGCGGGGCGAGACCTAGCCGCTAATGATACTCAAGAGAGAATCAGTCCGCGAAAAACGCGAATGAACGCGAATAGGAAGGACGGCCTTGATCAGTCTGTCCGGCGTCGCCTGGACCGACGCCCCGACGCTGCGCTACGCCTACGACGACGCCGGGCGCCTGGTCGCCGTCACCCGCGCGGCAGCGTCGCACTCTCGGAGATGACGCGAAAGCCTACCAGGTGCGTGAGGTGGAGAGAAAGATCCAGGAATCCCAGTCATGAAAGAGAGTGCCCGCTACGTCAAGATCGTCGAATGGTCGGACGAGGACGGCTGTTTCCTGGGTCAATGCCCGGGGATCGTCGGTCCGTGCTGTCATGGCGACGACGAAACGCTGGTCTACGTTGAGCTTTGCCGGATCGTCGATGAGTGGATCGAGATCATGAAGCAGGACGGCAAGCCTCTGCCGTTACCCACGGTGGGAAAGCACCTCGCGGAGAAGATTCTGGAAGCGGCATAATTCGCTGAAACGTGGGGAACGTTTATCCGAGTGGGTCAACCCGACGCAACACGATATTTCACCCGCCTGGGCCTTGATCATAATTCTGCCCACGGGTTTGTAAGTCGGCCTTCAGGCCGACCGTGGCGCCCCCGGTCGGCCTGAAGGCCGACCTACAGCGGGGCGCCGACCGCCGCCCGGGCGGCCGCAGTGATGATCAAGGCCCGCCGCAGGTGGTTGCGCCAGTGTCGCGCCGGGGCTGGCGGATCGCCCTGCGGGCATCCGCCCTACGGCCGGCTCCCGGTGCCGGTTGGCCGGCGCAGCCGCCGCACCAGCGCCTTCTCGCCCTCGATCACCAGGAAGATGGCGAACCCGACCGCGGTGGGCAGCAGCCAGTCGTGCAGCGACACGGCCGTGGTGAGAAACAGGCGATTCATGAAGGGGGCATAGACGAACAGCAGTTGCAGCAGCAGCAGCACCCCGACCGTGATCCAGGCCGCCGGGTTGGTGAACCAGAGGCGCGGGTTCAGGCTCGATGCGTACAGGAAGCGGCAATTGAACAGGAAGAAGACCTGCCCCAGGACCAGGGTGTTGACCGCCATGGTCTGCGCCTTGGCGAGCGCCTCGCCCTGCCCCTGCTCGAAGAGGAAGACGGCGATGGTGGCCGCCCCGATCAGCACCGAGACGAGCGCGATGCGCCAGACGAACCAGGCGTCGAGGATGGGCTCGCGCGGGCGTCGCGGCGGGCGCCGCATGACCCCGGGCTCCGCGGGCTCGAAGGCCAGCGCGAGCGCAAGCGTCACCGCCACCACCATGTTGACCTAGAGGATCTGCACCGGGGTGAGCGGCAGCGTGAAGCCGACGACCACCGCGACCAGCAGGACCAGGGCCTGGGCGCCGTTGGCCTGGAGCAGGCGCAGCTTGTGCTCCGGGCTGGTGCGGGCGAAGACGTCGTAGTCCTGCACGATGCGCCGCAGTTCCTCGTCGCTCGCGGCCTCCAACTGGGCCCCGGTCGCCGCCCGGTCCCCGTCCGTGATGCCCATCTCCCGGCCGATGGCCCCGGCGGTGCCGGCATGGTCGCCGGTGATCATCTTGACCCGGATGCCGGCCTGGTGGAAGGCGGCGATGGCCGCCACCGCCTCCGGGCGCGGCGGGTCGAGGATGCCGACCAGCCCCAGGAACTCGAGGCCCTGGTCCAGGTCGGCCGGGGTCAGGTCGCCCTTGTCGGGCGTGGCCGGTCCTACGGCGGCGGCCAGGACGCGCAGCCCCTGGGCGCTCAGCGCCTCGATCCGGTCCTCCCAGAAGGCGGGGTCCAGCGGCTCGCTGTCCCCGTGCGCGGCGCGCTGGCCGGTACAGCGCGCCAGGAGCGCCGCGGGTGCGCCCTTCACCAGGATCCGCGGCGCCGCGTCCGGCTCCTGGTGCAGCGTGGCCATGAACTTGTGCTGCGAATCGAAGGGGATCACCGCCAGGCGCACCGCCGCCCCGCGTGCACAGCCGAGCTTGCGCGCCAGGGTGCGCAGCGCCCCCTCGGTCGGTTCCCCGATGACCTTCCACTGCCCGTCCTCTTGGGCGAGTTCGGCGTCGTTGCAGCGCGCCAGGACCTCCACCAGGGCCGCCAGGTCCGGGGCCTGCGCCAGTTCGACGCGGCGCCCGTCGCGCGCGACATGACCGTCGGGGGCATAGCCGATCCCCGCCACCTTATTAGGAGAGTACCCGCCCAAAGGCCGCCGGCAGCGGCCTTGCCTGCAGCTTGCATCTTGCCTTGAGTCACCTATACTCTCGCGGGAGTCGGTTGAACTATCCATCCATAATCACGGAGCCACGGACATGCCCCCGGC
>Ga0247841_10012829_pt1 | contig 10837 bp, 12 predicted proteins | sample LaCruzMarch2015__2_FD_192410 | JGI IMG/M metagenome (GOLD analysis project Ga0247841, IMG submission 192410) | Freshwater microbial communities from meromictic Lake La Cruz, Castile-La Mancha, Spain - LaCruzMarch2015_18m | ecosystem: Environmental > Aquatic > Freshwater > Lake | place: Spain...
GTATTAAAATTTTTTTTTTATAATTTTTTTTTTTATTACTTTATATTATAACTTATGTCTACTTGGACGCAAATCGGTCAAGATATTGACGGAGAAGCTGCTAATGACCAATCTGGTTATTCTGTATCTTCAAGTGCTGATGGAAACATCGTTGCTATTGGAGCTCCTAGAAATAATTCTTATACAGGTCAAGTTAGAGTTTATCAAAATACTTCAGGTAATTGGACGCAAATAGGGCAGGATATTGATGGAGAAGCTACTGGTTACCAATGTGGTTTCTCTGTATCTTTAAGTGATGATGGAAACATTGTTGCTATTGGAGCTACTGGAAATAAAGGTCAAGTTAGAGTTTATCAATATATTTCAAATACTTGGACGCAAATAGGGCAAGATATTGACGGAGAAGCTTCTGGGGACCAATCTGGTTATTCTGTATCGTTAAGCGCTGATGGAAATATTGTTGCTATTGGAGCTATTAATAGTTATTACCGTAGGGTGTAGTTAGAGTTTTTAAAAATATTTCAAATACTTGGACTAAACTAGGAGAAAATATTGATGGAGAATATCTTAAAGACCGGTTTGGTTTTTCTTTATCTTTAAGTGCTGATGGAACCATTGTTGCTATTGGATCTCCTTATAATGATGGTTTTAATAATTATAAAGGTCATGTTAGAGTTTATCAAAATGTAAATGGTACTTGGAGTAAAATAGGTCAGGATATTGATGGAAAAGAATCATTTAGCCATTTTGGTCATTCTGTATCTTTAAGTGCTAATGGAACTATTCTTGCTATTGGAGCTCCTTATAGTGATAGTTCACTTGGTAAAGTTAGTGTTTTTCAAAATATTTCAAATACTTGGAATAACCTAGGACAAGATATTAAAGGAAATAGTAGTGACCAATCTGGTTGGTCTGTATCTTTAAGTGCTGATGGAACCTTTCTTGCTATTGGATCTCCTGGTTATGAAGGAACTCAACGAAATTCTGGTCTAGTTAGAGTTTATCAATACAACTCAAATTCTAATACATGGAGACAAATTGAACGAAATATTGATGGAGAAGCTGCTGGAGACCTATTTGGACTTTCTGTATCTTTAAGCGATGGTGGAACCGTTGTTACTATTGGAGCTCCTGGAAATAATGGAAATGGAACTGATTCTGGTCAAGTTAGAGTTTACTCAATTTTTATTACTCCAATTAAAACATATGGAGATGCTCCTTTTGAAATTACTCCTCCTATAAGTAATAGTCCTGGAGCATTTAGTTACACTAGTTCTGATTTATCAGTAGCAACTATTTCTGGAAGTACAATCACAATTATTGGCGCTGGTACTTCAATAATCACAGCAACTCAAGCAGCAACAAATAATTACCCTGCAAGAACATTTACTACAACATTTCAAGTAAACAAAGCTAATCCAACAATTACTAATTTTTCTATTCCAATACAAACATTTGGAGACGCTTCTTTTAATATTCCTCCTACTACAAGTACTAGTCCTGGAATATTTACTTACACTAGTTCTAATACTGCGGTAGCAACTATTTCTGGAAGTACAATAACAATTATTAGTGCTGGTACTTCAACAATCACAGCAACTCAAGAAGCAACAACTAATTACAATTCAGGAAATATTACTACTAGATTTTTAGTTAATAAAGCGAATCCAAGTATAACTAATTTTTCTATTCTACCTAAAACATTTGGAGACGCTTCTTTTAATATTCCTCCTCCTACAAGTACTAGTCCTGGAACATTTACTTACACTAGTTCTAATACTGCGGTAGCAACTATTTCTGGAAGTACAATAACAATTATTAGCGCTGGTACTTCAACAATCACAGCAACTCAATCAGCAACAACTAATTACAATTCAGGAAATATTACTACTACAATTTTAGTTAATAAAGCGAATCCAAGTATAACTAATTTTTCTATTCCAACAAAAACATTTGGAGACGCTTCTTTTAATATTCCTCCTCCTACAAGTAATAGTCCTGGAACATTTACTTACACTAGTTCTAATACTGCGGTAGCAACTATTTCTGGAAATATAATGACAATCATTGGTGCTGGTACTTCAACAATCACAGCAACTCAATCAGAAACAAATAATTACAATTCGGGAAATATTACTACTACAATTTTAGTTAATAAAGCGAATCCAAGTATAACTAATTTTTCTATTCTAACAAAAACATTTGGAGACGCTTATTTTAATATTCCTCCTCCTATAAGTAATAGTCCTGGAGCATTTAGTTACACTAGTTCTAATACATCAGTAGCAACTATTTCTGGAGACATAATTACAATTGTTGGTGCTGGAAGTTCAATAATTACAGCAAGTCAACAAGAAACAAATAATTACTTTTCAGGAACAACAACTACAATATTTCAAGTAAATAAAGCGAATCCAAGTATAACTAATTTTTCTATTCCAACACAAACATTTGGAGACGCTTCTTTTACAATTAACCCTCCTACATCTAATAGTAGTGGAGCATTTAGTTACACAAGTTCTAATCCATTAGTAGCAACTATTTATGGAGACATAATTACAATTGTTGCCCCTGGAACTTCAATAATTACAGCAACTCAAGAAGCAACAAATAATTACTTTTCAGGAACAACAACTACAATATTTCAAGTAAATAAAGCTAATCCAATTATAAATAATTTTTATATTCCACCAAAATCATTAGGAGACACTTCTTTTACAATTATTCCTCCTACATCTAATAGTAGTGGAGCATTTAGTTACATAAGTTCTAATACATCAGTAGCAACTATTTCTGGAGATACACTTACAATTACTGGTATGGGAAGTTCAACAATTACAGCCACTCAACAAGAAACAGATTATTACAATGAAGGGGTAGTATATACAATATTTTCATTAATTAAAATAATAAATAATGGTGATGAATTATTAAATTTTATGAATACATCAGAAGTGTATGGTAATATAAAAACAAATTCTCTAGTAATTATAGATGATTTAAAATGTATATCAAATAAGGTTTTATTTACTACAAATAGTGATGTAAAAATTACAAAAATTTAAATTTTGATTTATTAAAATTCATCTTCATATGAATATATAAAAACGTATTTTTTTATTACACATTTTAACATTTCAAACGCCGAATATTTATAAATCTTTTTATAAATAATTATTTGTATATTTAATTTTATCGTTTTATTATTTGGAACATATTTTTATGGTCTTTCATAAGAACCTTCATATTTTCATATTTTTCTTAAGGTATTTCACTTATTACCTTTTGGATATTTTCTTTTAGGTTTTCATACTTTAACTCATCTAATTTTTGTAATCTTGATTTCAAAATACTAAAACAATTTTCTATTGAATTTGTGAAATGTTGATATGGAACATCATATAAAATAGTAATATGTTTATTCACTTAATGCTTTTATTTTCATTTCTATGTCTACTCTTTATATAAATAATCTAACATATAGAAAAAATAAAGTTACATTCAAAAGCTTATAATTATAAAATAATAACCTTTCTATATTCATTCTAAAATATAGACTTTTTAATTTATGTAAAAAAATAATTTATTAAATTTATCTTTTTACAATCCTATATTTCTCTCCATCTTTTAGTTTTAGTTTTAGTTTTATTTTGTTTGTTTGTCTTTTTTCTATATCCTCCAATTCTTTTCATTAAAAAAGAAAAATCAATTATTGAAATATTTGATATTAATTCTGGTTTTTGCATAACTATATATTCACTATTTACATTTGTAAAACATATATTATTATCTTTTATACTATTATTTATAAATCCATATTTTTTTTTATAAATTTCTGTTAAAACTGTTTTATTATTTTCATCATGAGTATCAACAAATAAATATATTTCCTTTTTTTTTATATTTTGAATTGTTAATTGTTCCATAAAAGTTAATAGGGCACCAACAGGTGATACATTTGTTTTCACACCTGATGGACCTAATATTCTACAAATATCATTTATCCAGACAAAAGCATTACTTAATAATTGTTTTTTATTTCCACTACAATGATCATATATTTGTAATGTTCCTGATGCTGTTTCATCACTACCTACTTCATTAATAATTATATAAGCACTTATTTCATTATTATCAATATAATCTTCCATTATCTCTTCTGTTAAATCTAAACATATCTCACCATTATGTTTTCTATTTCCAAAAAAATGTATCACTTCATTTCTTTCAATAGAATTTAAAATTGGTAAATAAAGTAAATACTCATATTTTATTCCATTTAATTCAAATGTACCATTAAACTTATGTTTTCCAGTTATATTTTTGAAATTAAAAGCCATATATTTTATTATTATATAAAAAAATAAAATAAATCATTTTTACACCCTTGAAGATTTACAACTTTTAAGATTTCAAACGCCAACTATTTATAATTTTCTTTACCTTTCTTGTATCATTTTTTCTGGTTGGTGTAATAACTTCTAAATCAGTATATTGAAAGTGTATTTTAATCTAAGTATTATTTATTTTCAACCATTTGAAAAGTAGTTAAAAGTATAAGGTTCTTTAGGTAGTTATTCTATTAACAACGCTTATATTTTGTACATAATTCATAAAAATTTTTGAATATAATTTGTGTATCATCATAATATTCAGGATGGAATAACGTTCCATACACTTTATTTTTTTCATATTCAAAACCACAACCAATTTTTTTATTATTTATTACAATATAAGAAAAAATATTAATGTCTATTTTATTATTTGGTATTACAATATCTGAAAAACAATAACGAAAATTAATAGTATCTATATTTTTTAACAATTTACATTTAGTATCATATTTATAAAAATCAATATCTTTACAAATGTATTTTTTATTATCTTTTAGTTCACCTCCATAAATTATATTTAATAACTGACAACCAAAACACATACCATACAGAGGAACATTGAATCTACTTAAGTAATAAATATTAAATGAGTATTTTTCAAAATTTCCTTTTTTACTTAATTTACTTAATTTAAGTGAACTACCAGTTATTATAATTCCTTTAATTTTATTTTTAAATTCATCGATATTTTGAATTTTATTTACGACTATATAATCTATTTTATATTTTTTCATAGCAGTAATAATGTGTTTAGTGTATGATAATTTATCATCTTTTGTAATACCATTATCTAAAATTAGTAACATATGTATATATTTATGAATATATAAAAAATATATTATATTTATATTATTATAAATATAATGACATATATTGTAATTTTATATATTTTATCTATAATAGTTTTTAGCCTATATTTGTTGTATTTTTTTAGTGTAAATAAAGTATGTAAAAAAAATATAAAAAATGAAACTATTATTTCCAATATTGCTGAACCTTATTTTATTGAAGAACGTATATCACCTTTACATGTATCATTAACTGGTGATAATCCAGGTCAAAATGGTGGGTTGTCTTATTTAGAAAATAACACAGATAAATTAAATAATAAAATGGTTCATGATTATTATAAAAGTGAATATAATATTGTTTTACCAAAAGATACAAATATTATTTTTGGTTCTGGAACATCTATGATGGTTATTGCGTTGTATTATGCATTAGAAAAAAAATTAAAACAACAAATACAAATAACAACAAATACAAATATATTTTATTTATTACATGAAAAATTAGCTAAATTATTAAAAAATGTTGAATGGGTTTATCCAAGTGATTTTGCTATTAATACTGATTTAGCAGTTATTGTTTCACCTAGTAATCCTTTGGGTATCGTTACAAATCCAAAAGATGTATCTCAATCATATATGTTATATGATGTTGTTTATGATAAACCATCATTTACAGGAAAACATAAAACTATTAATGAAGAATTGTATAAAGAATTTGAAAAAAATAAAAATATTTTTATTACAACTAGTTTTAGTAAACTAGGTATGCCTGGTGTTCGTTGTGGTTTTCTTATTACAAGGGATAAAGAAATTGCTGAATATTGTAAAGAATATGTAAATATTACTTCTGTTCGGTATCCAACAAGTTCTATTACTATTGGAAGAATAGCATTTTATAAATATTATAATAATATTTCTTGGCATTTGGAAAATTTTCATATATTAGAAAAACGTAGAAATGAATTTATTAAAGCTTCAAAAAAATATAATATTCAAATACTAAACAAAACTTTTTTAGTACCTTTTATTTATACAGATAAAAGTGTAGATTGGTGGATACAAAATTTTAATGTTGAAACACGAAAAGGTAGTGATTTTAATGATTCAGATAATAATAGTCGTTTTAATTTAATGATTACACAAGATAATTGGAATGAATTTATAAGAAGGTTCAATTCATAATACTACAATTATAGTATCTATATAAATAAGAAAATTTTGTTCAACAGTGATTAAATCTTTTTCATACATTTATTTTCCTACTATTTTTGAATTATTTATTATAACTAATAATGTAAATTTACATAGAAATTATATATTTATATTTTATAATATATATATATATGAATTTAGTAAAATCTAAAGAAAAAACAAATACAAGTTTGGAAGAAAGAGAACATATATTATATACATTTATGATTATTACAAACCTATTTATAATTATAGTTAATTATATATTTTATTATTATTTTAAATTACCTAATACTAATTTATACATTTTATCAGTTTTATTTACATTAGTTTTTCCATTTTTATTAAATATATATAGTATTTTTTGGCATATTAATTATCAAGAAGAAGTATCACAAGAAGAAGCTATTAAAGAATTAGAAATGGAAATTGAAAATGAAGGAAAAAGTCAAATCCCTATTATGTTATTTGGACTAGGTATATTTATATCCAAATTAGATAACAATATTATTAAACAAGTTTTTCCATATTTGATGTTTGCTTTAATTTTTGGTACCGTATTACCAGAATTTACAAAATTTTTAATTTTTGATCATAATAATATAAAAAGATTAACAATTGCTGGAGAAGTAGATTTTTCATTCATGGTAATGGCATATGGTTTTTTAATTACATGTATTATATTAAGTATTATATTTATTGTGAAAAAGTAATATACTATGAATTTGATAAAGATTTATAATATAAATTAATTTTATATATTTTATATATTTTATATATTTTATATATTTTATATATTTTATATATTTTATATATTTTATACAATATATGATATTACTATAATTTTAGATCTTCATAATTAATTTCTTTTATATCTAAAAGAAATTTTTCTATACGATTTACTAATTGTTCTTTAGGATCATAAATTGTTACATAATTCCAATGACAAATTGTAAAATTTAAATGTTTATATTCACGTAATAATTTATCAAGCATCAAATATATTTTTAGACTATCAATATTTGGAATATTAATATTTTCAATATATAAATAATTTACACCATATGTATGTAATCCATTTTCTAAATTTATTATTTTATTATTATATATTGTGTTTAATTCTAAAATTTCTTGTATAGTATTACATTGGGGACAATAATAAGTGATTGTAAATGGAATATATCCACAATTATTACATGCTCCATTTTTATCCCAACTAATTTCCATTGTAAAAGTTAATAAAGTTATATTTTATTTTATATAATTTTATAAAAAAGTATTTCAATTTTTTTATAAAATTAAAAATATAAATTTAGAATAAAAAAATAACCTACAAAATGGTTATTTATTATTTTTATTATTTTTATTATTTTTAAATTTTTATAGTTTTATATTTTTAATTTATATGATTATTACATTATCCAAACCAATGACTTCATAATCTCTTGTCCAATCTCCTAAAATCTCTATTGTAAATGGTCCAATAAACATTTTTTTCATTTCTTCATCTGTTACAGAAGTCATTGTATTTGACCATTTCCATAATTTACTATTAAAAGGTATATTAAATAATTTTGTTTTTCCATCATAATTACCAGCTTCAAAAATTACACAATTAATACCATTTTTAATTTTAACTAAATTTAAGTTATCATTTAAATTATTAAAATCACCTACAAAATTAGTCATTGTAAATGTTAATAATGTTGGGTATCTGTATTTATTTTTCCCAATATCAAACGTTTCTATTTTTTGAATATTATTTATAATTATTTCTGGAGATTCAAAATACCATAATGAATTATCGTTTAGATTTTTATGGTCTATATTAATTAAATTATCTTTAAACATAATATAATGTGAAATTTCATTATTAATATTATAACTTTGGTGAACAGCAGATTCTACCCTTTTATTACCAGTTATTTGCCAACCTTCATTATCAAATAGAAATTTATTTTCAAATAATTTTTCGCTCGCAAATGTAGTAATAATACTAATAAATAAAATTATTTTTCTAATCATTTTTGTATTTAATAAATAACATTGTTTAAATAATATAAAAAATCTCAATTTTTTGTTTTTTATATCATAATTAAATGTAACCAAAAATTGATAAAATTATTTGATAAGTTTCACTAGTTATCTATATATTCAAAAAAAAAATAAATTATTTACGTTTATGAGAACGTTTTCTATGATGGCGTGTTTTTTTATTACCCTTTCTTAATTTATGTCTTCTACGTGTTCCACCGACTTTAATCCCTGATCCAGCATCACCTTTTTCAGCAGCATCTAAAATAAAATCTACATGTTCATATTCATTATCTTTAGCTAGTATTTCATTTGAATCGTTTGATGTAATACCCTTAACATTTCCTTCTTCAATATCACCCAACTGATTTTCAATATCAGGTTCTTCATTACCACCCTTGCGTGTTTTTTTCCTCATATTTTTACAAATTGGACCACCACAATTTGGTTTATGACCATTTGATTTTCTTGTTCCATTTCCTTTGCTTTTTTTGCCACCTGTAATGTTACTATCATTCTTATCCATTTCATTATATTCTCCTTCAGTTTTTTCTTCACTATAGCCACCTTTTTTTGCGTTTTTCATATTTTTACAAATAGGACAAGAACATTCCATTTTATGTCCATTTTTCTTTTTAGAACCACCCATTAATTTCATTTTTTGTTTTTCTGCGTCTTCTTCATAACCTCCTCTTTTAATTTTATTTTTAATATTATCACAAATATGACAGCAACAATTTGCTTTATGACCATTTTTTCTTTTTGCTCCACCTAATTGAGCAATTGGGGCAGTAGATTTGTAATCGTCGTTCATTTATATATTATTATTATAAATTAAGTTTTCAATAAATAATTAATTATTTTATTACTTTCTAAACAATAGATACCAACCAAAAAACAAATTATCTTAAAGAATAATTTTAAGATAATTTATATTATTTGTAATGTAAATAATAATTTACACAACTTGTTGTTTTGAACGAGATTTTTTTGTTTTTAGATTTTTATCAACTAATGACCATGTTCTATTATCACTTTCGCTAGATCTTTCTTCTCTAGGAACTCTTTGTTGTACAGGCATTTCAACTTCACCTGAAGATTCCTTATATACACTTCTTGCTAATTTATATTCATGTCTAGTTTCACACATGAGTTTTCCACCTTTAATTCCATGAACATCAACTGCTTGATATTCATGATCTCCAGAAGTGGTCTTAGCAATACTAAAATCTACATATTCCCCTTGAACCAAATATTTATATTGTTGATTATCTACCTTAATAGTAGAATGATGAACAAAAATATCAGAACCTGAACGTTCTCCATCAGTCACAGTAATAAAACCATAACCTGCTTTATTATTAAACCATTTAACACGACCAGTTAATTGTTCATATGAACCAAGTGTACCTATATCTTCATTTGTTGACATATTTATAATACAATATATATTGTGCTATCTTTATATCAATTTTAAAATAAATTGTTTTTATGATTGTGTTATATAATATACATGTGTTAATACAAATCTTTCTAAATCACTCTCCTTTGTTACATCAAGATCATTAATATCTATTTTTTTGAAATCATAAAGTTCAATATTATTATAAGAAATATATTCAAAAATTGGAATCAAATTTATTGATTCTGGTTGATTTAAATCTTTTAAATCTACATAATATTCTTTTGATAATTTTTTTAAATAATTTAATATAACTAATGAAATCATTTTAAGTCTCTTATCTTTTTGTGAGTCCGCTTTATCATTAATTAAATTAAATACATTAAAAATTGACTCTATAAAATCACTCATTTTATCATATGTTTTATTATTTACTTCAGTAATTTTATTATTTATTATTGTCATTATACCTATTGTACATTATATATATAATATTTTTTTAATTAGTTTTTTTTAATAATTCTATTTCAAAGTTAAAATTATCAATCATTAAAAGATAATTAGGTTTTTCATCATATTCTAAACTTCTAATATATTTAAAATATTCTATTAATACAATAGGTATATTATTATTTTCTATAATATTTTGCTTTAATAATTTTATACTAAAATTATCATATTTTAATTGTTGCCACGGTAATGAACCTAAATAAAAATATATTAACATATAACCTAATGATTCCAAATCATCCCTTCTACTTAATTCAATAAAATTATGAGCATTTATACTCGCATAAGAAACACTTCCTATTAAATTATTTGTTTCTCTCATTTTATTATGAATATTATCTGTTATATAAGACTTACAAAACCCAAAATCTATTATATGTATTTTTTTACTTTGTCTATCTAATCCAATTAAAAAATTATCTGGTTTAACATCTCTATGGACTAATCCTTTTTCATGTATTGTTTTAAGTATATTTATAATTTGAATTCCAATTTGTAAAACCACAATTAGAGAG
>Ga0247841_10012830_pt1 | contig 10837 bp, 9 predicted proteins | sample LaCruzMarch2015__2_FD_192410 | JGI IMG/M metagenome (GOLD analysis project Ga0247841, IMG submission 192410) | Freshwater microbial communities from meromictic Lake La Cruz, Castile-La Mancha, Spain - LaCruzMarch2015_18m | ecosystem: Environmental > Aquatic > Freshwater > Lake | place: Spain...
CGGTGCAATCAAGTTGCTCAAAAATTTCCGAAAAACTTTTTTCCAACATAACAATATCCAGAATTCCCTGTTGGTCATTTTCATAATATGATTGCATGAGATTGGAAAGAACGTTTTCCTGGTAAGCTACGAGCAACTCTTTATCTTGGATGTCTTTTTGCAAATTGGCAATTTGTTGTTCCAGTGTTTGCAAATTATTATGAGCTTTGCTGAGATCGTTCTGATTTCTGGATTGTTCAGCGTCAATAATGGAAAGTTGACTTTGGATTGTATTGGCTTGCTGTTTTTTTATTTTAATGATGGCTTCATAGGTTTTGGCCTTTTTCTCTTTGGCTTCGCATTGGTCTTTTTCATCTCCACTCAAACCATCACAAACAGCGCGGGATACATGAAATGGCTGAAAAACAAAAAAACCTGCTATAGACAGCATTAGGAATGTTTGAAAAATAATTTTATTTTTATTTCGCATATGTAATTTTTTGTCATTCCTGCCCCCGTCTTCACGAGGATAAACTCCAGCAGGAATCTAGTCTCGCATCTCTCAGTTTATTTACTGGATCCCCGCTTTCGCGAGGATGACAAATGAAAGAAGATATTTATATCAGACTTAAGGCATTTTCAATTCTTTGAATACTTTCGGTTTTACCAAGTACCCAAGCCACTTCAAACGGCGAAGGCGATTTTTGTTCGCCAGTCAAAGAAGCTCTGAGTGGAAATAAGAGATCGCCACGCTTTTCCCCTGCTGTTTCTAGAAGAATTTTTTCTAGATTTTCTTTATTCCAGTGTTCTTCTGAAATTTTTTCCAAAACATCCTTGGCTTTTTGCAGTGATTCTGACAAGCTGGCATCACTCATATCTTTCCACCTCAGTAATTCTTTATCATATTTTATATCCTGAAAAAAGAACCTATTACTATCCCCCACTTCAAAAAAATTATTCAAGCGTTCCTGTTCAATGACTAAAACTTTTTTTAAATATTCTTCGGATTTTTTTTCTGCTGTAGCGTTAATATGAGAGTCTTTTTGTTGAAAGAAAGGCAATGATTGTTCATAAAGTTCATCTATGGATAATTTTTTAATATATTGCGCGTTCAGCCAATCCAATTTTTTCAAATCAAACACCGCGCCGGCCTTGTGAACATGAGCCAAATCAAATTTTTCAATAAGTTCTTTCAGAGAAAATATTTCCTGCGTACTTCCCTCCCCCGGATTCCAACCAAGCAGGGCGACAAAATTAATGATGGCTTCTCTTAGATATCCTTTATTAATATACTCCTCAACGGACACATCGCCTTGACGCTTAGAGAGTTTTGTCTTGTCGGGATTCAAAAGTAGGGGCAAATGAGCTACTTGTGGTACATTCCAACCAAAACTTTGATAAAGCTGAATATATTTTGGAGTACTGGATACATATTCTTCGCCGCGCAGAATATGGGATATTTGCATCAGATTATCATCAACAACATTGGCAAAGTTATAGGTTGGATAGCCGTCTGATTTCATTAGGACCTGATCATCCAATAAGTCGTTTTTTATGCTGACTTTTCCGCGAATGAGATCAACATATTCCGTAAATCCTTCAGTATTAATTTTTTGACGAATGACATATTTTTCGCCCTTGTCGATTTTTTCCTTGATTTCTTCCGGGGTTAATTTGAGGCAAGCGCGATCGTACATCGGTGCTTGTTTTTGAGCGCTTTGGTCAAAGCGCATTTTTTCCAATCTTTCGGGTGTACAGAAACAATAATAGGCGTGGCCATTTGCAATAAGTTCATCGGCGTATTTTTTGTATAAATCAAGGCGCTCCGATTGAATATATGGTCCGAACGCGCCTTTTTGCAAGACTTTTCCGTTTTCAATATAAACACCTTCGGAATATTCAAATCCGGCCCAATTTAAAATTTCAATCAATTTTTCCAAAGCATCTTGGACGTAACGTTTTTGATCAGTATCTTCAATGCGCAAAATAAATTCACCGTGGTTTTTTTTGGCAAAAAGATAAGCATAAAGAGCCGTGCGAAAATTTCCGACATGCATATATCCGGTTGGTGATGGCGCAAATCTGACACGAACTTTTTCCATAAAATTATTTATTCAATATTATTTTTATCGGGAAAATAACGACGGCGTTGAAAATTCTTTTCCATCTCTGAGGTTGCAAGAGGAGCCGCCAAAACCACTCCAAGCCCAGTTGGCACATCCATCGAGGGGCGCGCTTTATTTTTTCGGTTAGAAAATCAAAACTGCCACCGACTCCCATGGCTAGTCCTATTGTATCATTTTTTAGCGAATTTAGGAATATTTCCTGATAAGGAGCGCCAAAGTTGCAGAAAATTATTAAATCCCTGTCATTCCCGCGAAGGCGGGAATCTAGTGTAGAAACTTTAGAATTTGAGACTGGATTCCTGCTTTCGCAGGAATGACAATTGATGTTTTCTCCCTCAATATTAATATTTGGAAATTTTGTTTTTATGGCTTCTGCCGTTTCTTCCCAAGTACTTAAGCCGTTTTTATTGGCAATTAAGAATATACCGAGCTGTTTTTTATTGGCGATTTCCAATATTTTCAACATCAAATCAATGCCGGTCATTCTACATTTCAACGATTTGCCGTGACGCCAAAAAGCCAATTTTACGCCCATTCCATCGGCAATATTCAGATCGCAATTGTTTAAAATATTTTTAAATTCCTTGTTTTTTTGCGCTTCTAATATAAATTCAGGGTTAATGGTAGCAATTTGATAAAAATGCTCATTAGACAAAAATGATTCTATTTTTTCAAGAATTTCTTTTTTTTTCAAATTATCTATTTTTATGCCTAAAATCTTGTCCATAAATTGTGTCATCCTGAACTTGTTTCAGGATCTCTTTGTCTGGTTAACATTAGATGCTGAAATAAATTCAGCATGACAAAAAGGCCGTTATTATAAGTATTTTAACCTAATTTTGGCTTATTTGCAACAATATGATTCAGTGTTATGCTTAATGGTATGAAAGAGAAAAAGCATATAATTGACGTTGTTCCTTTGACCAGAATTTCCCTTTCGGGCAATCAGTCTTTCTCATATCTATCTTCAGAAAAAATATACAAGGGATCTTTAGTCTCCGTTCCTCTCTTCAAAAGAAAGGTGGGAGGAGTTGTTATTGGCAATCAACCGGATTTTCCCAGAAATGGAAACATTAAACTTAAAAAAATAGAAGAAATTATCGAGGAAGACTTTTTGGATGAAAAACAAATCGTCCTAGCCAAATTTATTTCAGATTATTACTTTTCGTCGCTCGGAACAGTTCTGAAATTATTTGTGCCAAAACGAGTAAGGGCCCGAGCCAACAAAGAACAAGAAGCAAGGAGCAAAGAACAAAAAAATATAATTTTAACCAAAGAGCAACAAGAAGCTGTAAAAAAAATCACCACAAACTACAAACCACCTGCCTCGTCGGCAGGCAGGCAAACTACAAACTTTTTACTCTTCGGTCCTCCCGGATCGGGAAAAACCGAAATATATATCAATTCAATATTAAAAATAAAAGAAAAAAATCCAAAGTCTCAATTTTTGATTCTTTTGCCGGAAATTATGTTGGTGCCCCAGGCCATTGAAAGATATGGAATTCATTTTAAGCCTGAAGAGATGGCCGTCATTAACAGCAAAATTTCCAAAGGCAAAATTTTCGATTATTTCCAAAGAATAAAATCCGGAGAAATAAAAATTATTATCGGATCTCGTATGGCCCTTTTTATGCCTTTTAAAAAACTGGATTTAATTGTGGTTGATGAGGAACAGGACATTTCTTTCAAGCAATGGGATATGAATCCTCGTTATGACGCCAGAAAAGTGGCTGAAAAATTAGCTGAAATTAAAAAGAGTAAAATAATTTTCGGATCTTCAACTCCCCGTTTGGAAACTTATCAAAAAGCCAAAAATAAAGAATATGAGCTGATCGAAATCCCCCCCCTTGATATTCCTGAAGTTAAATTTTCATTTCCGGAGATATTTTTGGCGGATATGCGCAAAGAACGTTGGAAAAATCAAGGCGGACGAGCTAATCTGAGTTGTCTTTCGCGAAAATTACAATCGGAAATTGCCTATGTTTTGAAAAATAAATTGCAAGCCATTCTTTTTATTAATCGCCAGGGAATGAGCGCTTTTTCTGTGTGCCTTGATTGCAAAACGGTTCTCAAATGCCCCAAATGCTACAGGGCGCTTATCTATGACAAAGCCGGTTTTTATAAATGCTTACAGTGTTCCTATCAAACTTCAATTATTCCGGAATGTTCAAAGTGCAAAGGAATTTCTTTCAAAAATGTGGGTTTGGGTACTCAAAAAATCGAAAAAGAAGTGAACAATATTTTTCCCGGAGCCAGAATCGCCATAGCGGATAATCAAACAATGAAAGGCGCTAGAGCACAGGAAAAAATTTATCGAGATTTTTCCGAAGGCAAAATCGATATTTTAATTGGGACACAGATGATTTCCAAGGGATGGGATTTGCCAAATGTGGCTCTCGTCGGCATTATAGATGCGGATAGTATGCTTACTTTTCCTGATTTTTCAGCTCTGGAAAGAGCTTTTCAAAACATCTATCAAGTATCTGGCAGAACCAATAGACCCGGCGCTGTTTTCAGAGGAATGGTCGTCATTCAAACTTTTAATCCGGAAAATTATCTCTTTAAAGCTATTCTGGAAAAAGATGTGGAAAAATTTTTGGAAAAAGAATTGATTGAAAGAAAATATCTCGATTTTCCGCCTTTTGGAAAAATTATCAAACTTGTTTTTCAAGACCGCGATCTCCAAAAAACAAAAAAAGCAACGCAAGGTGTCTATGCGTTGTTGAAAAAAATGGAAGACAGGGACATAAAAATTTCCGAAGTTCACGCTCCCCTAGTTTCACGCGTAAGAGGAAAATTCAGGCAACAAATAATTATAAAAATAAAAAATCCGGAACAAATTCCGGAAAAAATAATCAACCCGCTAAAACAACTTTCAGCTAATTGGATAATCGATGTCGATCCGATTTCAATAGCCTAATGATTTAAGAATAAAAGAAGTTTGACTTATTTCTGCCCAAAATCATTCTGCGTTAAACTTGCCTGACGCAAGATTGATTTAAAGGTTCCGAAAGGGATTTCTTTACGGTCAGCCGGGACAATTACGGTCAAAGTCGGACTGCCGGTTTTACGGAGTTTAATATGACTTCCTTTTTGGGAAATATAAACAAAGCCCTTTTTTTGAAGGACCTTGATAATATTTGTTGATGAATATAATTTAGGCATGACAGATTGACATCTTGACCAGTTCCGGCCGCTCAATTTTCGTCACTTTTGGAACCTTAATGTCTTCAAAGTATAAAGCTAACGCCTCATCTAAAGCGGATAATGCTTCTTTTTTAGTCTTACCGAAGCTGGAAACGTCCACATTTAAACACTGGGCAACATAATATTTCCCTTCTTTCCAGACTACATTTTTTAAATCAATTTTGCGCATATATTTTTATTTCTACTCTATAATACTGCCAGAAGAGCAAGGATATGTCAAATTTGGGATAATGCCGCATCACAGCCCAAATAGCAGAGCTGCGCCTTATGCAAGATGGAGCGCGAAGCAGCGACATTTTGCATAACGTTACGGCATATCTGATGTTTGCCGTAGCGTAGCGGAGGCAAATATGGGTGGAGGCTTTTGTATAAAAGCCGTAACCAGATATGCCGTGTTAGCTGATGTATTCCTTTTCTTTTTTCCGACAGCAGTCGGAATTATTTTAAAAAATTTTCAAATTTCTTTTTCCGTTTTGGATTTTTGGGCAGAGGGGTTAGGGGTGAATGCCCAAAATCCAAAACACAATATTTCTTTTTCGTTTGAGGGAGGGGCAAGAGGGGAATTAAAGGGGTGAATTGCCCTGACCGAAAACCTCTTTTTATATCTTTGATTTTAATTCTTGTGGCAAAAATTGGTCTATTTCCTCATCGCTAAAAGTTAATTCTTCATTTATTTTTAAAGCCTTCTGTGCTTTTCGGTAGGCTTTTGTGCTTGTAATTGGAGCAAATTTATAAATCATTTTAAGTTCTTCAATAAGATTATCTCTTCTCGAAACAATAGTTTCATCACTGATTTTTTGGGTGAGTAAATCCGCCATTAAATTTACATATTTTTCTCTAACATACCACAGTTCTTTGGCGATTTGGCGATGTTTTTCTGCTTCTGTTTCTGGATTAAAGCTAAGTTGGAAAATTATAAAAGCTAGGGTAAGTGCGGATAGAGTGGCACTGATATAGATTAAGATATTTTGATTTGTAATTATCGTGCTAGCCAAGGTTCCAGAGGTCAATGTTGTCAAAATAATATTTACCCATTTTACTGCTATTGCACGACAACTATAAATTTCTGCATTTTTTTCATGCGTTTTATGTGAATAAACAACTCGTCCAAATGATTCCCTGATGACTTGTAGATTAGTTTTATCCATAAAATTACTTGATGTTTATAAAAAATTTTCCACTTCTTGCGACGCAGGCATTATTCTGGACAATGAAACATTCAACCCAGTGTTTTCCTTTATATTTTGTGTGTTCCCATTGGGCTTGGCTTCCGAGAAAAAAATTACCTCTTAAATCTCCTGCCTGTCGTGCCGCATTCCCTGTATTTACTACTTGCCAGTAGTATTGAAAATTATTACTGGTGTTAGTATTCGCTATAAATTTTAATTGTAATCCTGTGGACAAGGATCTTCCGTCAGAATTTATTCCGCCTAATTTTGTGGTTTTTGTTTCGTTATAAATATAAGAATCTATTCCTACTCTATAACCATTTGAAAAAGGCCATTTTAAAGCTTCGCAATGTGAATAATCAGCTAAGGATTGCTCCGTATCATTGGGAATTGTTATATTTTTTTCGAGAGTAGCAGGAAAATCGTCCCCGAAAATTTTTCGCCACTCGGCGACTGCTTCGTTTAACTTTTCGTCTTTTTCAAAATCGCTTGCTTTATTTGCTCTACTTGAGGCTGTGGCAAGGTGACTTTTTATATTTTCATCACTTGTTGTGCTGTGAAAATAATCAAAAAATGATTTAATTATTTCCGAATATTTTTTTTCTGAGCAATCATTGGAAAAAAAGAAATCTAAAATACTATTTTCAATTTTATAAGATTTTAGTTTTACTGTGCAATTTTCCGACCATTTTTTAATCATGCGAATTAAAGCTTTTGTTTTTCCAGTATTTGTATCAGAATCTTTAATTTTTTTTATTTCTGACCGAGGATCCCATTGTTCCCAAGAACCATTATTTTCAGAATTAGGAATTTTGAAAGTTCCATCCTCGTTTTCCCATGCAGGTAACAGTTCAACATTATGTTTTGTGTCTGCAAACTCTAAAACAACAACTTTTCCAAACGCCTTGATTGGGGTATCTGGGTATTTTTCTTCCAGTATTTTTTTAATATCCTGCAATAACTGTGATTGGCAGTTTGATTCGTTATCATCGTATTGACTAAATTTTTCTGACGGCATAATGAAAATAACGTCGATATCTCTTGCTGGTCTTATATTCGTTTGTTTGCCATACGATCCAATTAATAGTTTTGTACTGCCGTTGTATTCAATTGTTGAATAATAATAATCATGAAGTTTCTTGCAAACCCCAGTGTATTTTGTAATAGCATCTTCTCGTTGCGAAGATGTTAGCTTAATGTTTTCGTGAAATTTTAAAAATTGCTCTTCAATGCTCATGGCTATTTTTTTTTATTTTGTCTGTTGTAAGCCACGATAATCTTGTCTAATAATTCCTTTGGCTTGGCTTCGTATTTTGTAAATTCTTTTATGTTATCGTGATTCAGATGAAGTTGTCCCTCCCCGACATTCCCCCTGTGCTGACCCTTTGAATAATATTTGTTTTTTTTCACCTCTTTTGAAGAAAATACCCAATATTTAATTGTATCCCGCCAAACAGCAACCCAAACAAAGACATCACAATGTCCTGGTTTTATCTGCTGAAAATTCATATCGAATGGTTTTTTTGAATTCCACGCAAGAGCTTTAATATAAAGGGGGTCGTCACTTTTGGCATCAACTGCCCGAGAAGCTTTTACTTCTATTCTGATAGTATTTTTTCCGTGCTTATAGAAAAAATCATACTCATTATCAAAGTCGGGGCATTCTTTTTTTGTTGGTTTTTTCATTTCAGGAACAATGGCGTGAATATGTGATTGTGCCCAAGTAATTCCAAAACCTGTGGGAGAGCCGTATTTCTCAAAAATATGCAAGTATTCATTTCTGGCTAAATATTCTTCCCTAATTTTTAAATAATCATCAAGAGTTATTTTATCGAGACCGAGTAAATTTGAAATAATGTACTCATATTCATTAAAGGGATAAACTGACATTAATTCTTTCAGTCTATCTTTTAATTTTTCACTATCATTAGCTGGCAATTGGCCAAGTAATTTTTCTAAATTTGCTTTTAAAATTTCCATAAAATTATTTGTTAAAATTTTTAATATAACTTATTTCCTCAGACGAAAGAGAATATTGGCTCATAATGTAATCGTCCAATTTCTCGAATTTATTATTTTCTATTGCTTCATCTGCTAATTTTATAATTTTGTCAAAAATTTCTTTGTCCCAAAGGGGCAAGGGCATTTGTTCAATATGATTTCGTAAAACCTTTATGCTTGAAAACTTTTTTTGAAAGATAAGCTGATATGGGGAAGAATTTAGCAGGGCAGCAATAACCTTGATTGGATAGTTTGGAATTTTAGGAATCACGACATTTGCACTATTCAGCGTTAATTTTTGTTTGTCATCATATGCAAAAACCAAGTATTTAGAAATGAATCGGTAAATAAGTTTTTCTTTGGCACGGTATTTTTCTATTGGTGCGACCTGTTGAAATTTTTCTGGCGTAAACTTTATGTAGTTTGAGGGATTACTTAATGCTAATTTTTCAATATCCTTGCCTTTGTAAATTTCTTCAAAATCTTTTTGTTTATCGCTCACAATATATGCCTTATTATTTCCAGTAACTATACCTAACGCCCAATCAGCTTGTCCTGCCAACGTGGTGTGGTGAACATTAAAAATTTTATCAATTATAGCTGTATCGACTCCGTTAGCATGTATATCAAAAACAAAATCTTGATTATTTTTCCATTTTGATTGTTTAGCAGTATATGCTTCGCCATCTTTGCGTATTTCTATTTGATTATTTTCTTTTTTGCTTTTTTTCAAGTCAAGTCTAATCACAGGAGTAAAAACATTTTTAAATACTCTATTAAGATAAGAAACTTTTTGGATATGAGTATTTTTTAAGATAATTTCGCGTATATCCTTATGTGTTTTTACGTTAAGAATTGACTCGGGCAAAATAAATGAAAGTGTCCCGTCATCACGCAATAAATCAATGCTTTTTTTCAAAAAATAAGAAAAGGATTCCAAAGATGTTATTTCTGAAAAGGATGTTTTCAGTCGGTCTATATCTGTTTTTGAGAAATGAACGCCCCATGGTGGATTTGTTGCAATCACATCAAAGTCGCGAATGTTTTCGTCATTCAAACTAAATAAGTCATAATTGCCAATTTCAAAAAGAGTATTTTTACAAACAATATTCGGTGCGAAATTTTGATTTTTATATTTTATCAAAATATTTAATCTCGCAATTCTGACTGCTATGTCATCAACATCAACGCCATAAATATTTTTTGGATTTTCAATTACATCCGCAAACGCCAACAAAAATTGACCTGTTCCGCAACAGGGATCAAGAATTTTTGAATTTTTTTTTGTGTAGTCTTTAATTATCTCGTTTACAATAACTTCGGGCGTGTAGTATGAACCGTTTTGAGATTTTTTCCCTTCAAGTAATAACGATTGATAAAGAAAACCCAAAGTGTCACGTTGTTTCGGGATTGTGCAATTAAGCAAAAAAGCATATTCAGATTTTATATCACCACTTTTGATTTCAGATAACCACGCTTTTACTTCTTCACCGATTTGCTTGTTAGCAAAAACAAAGTTTTTACTAATTAAATCTTGAATTGTAATGCTTGGAAGTATCTTTTCTTTTTGGAGCGAATTTAAACTTAGCAACAAAAGAGAAAGCGAAATATCGATATTGTTGCCTGATACAAAATTTATAATTTTAGTTATATCATCAACACTGACTCCGTCTTGTAAATATTCGTCTGGTATGAAAGTTCTTTCGGCTTTAGACTTGTTGGCTCTTCCGTTGAGTTTGTTAAGATCGCCATTTTTGATATTGGCTTTGACGTTTTCTATTTCCTCAATATGAAAATATCTTTTATCCGTTGTGTGTGCCTGCAAATAACCGCACTTAACCCAGTTTCTTACAGTAGCGGTTGAAATACCTAAAAACGAGGCCGCTTTTTCAAGGTCTATGATATTTTTTGCGTTGATTTGAGCGGTTAATTCTTGCATGTTTATACTTTGGCTTTACGTCTTTATTATATCCGTTTTCCCCTTATAAATAAAATCGTTTTCGTAGCGGAGCGGAGAAAACACCTTATTCCCCTCTATAATTAAAGAAAAAGAAATTTGAAAATTTTTTAAAATAATTGGGCGATAGCCCAAAAAAGAAAAGGAATATTTCAGCTAACGTTCGCTGATATCTGACGTTTTGCCACTTCCTTAAAAAATTAATTTAGTGTGGCAAAATGTGGCTTTAGCCCTTGCAGATATCAGCTGTTAGATGACCCGAAGGGCTTGAGTCCGTTTTTGGCTCGTGAAAACTATTCTTTATATATTTTAGCAAATTCCAAAACATTAGGAAAAAGATTTTTTTCTTGCAATGCTTCTTCTTTGGTGAAAAACTTGATTTCTACACATTCCTCTGA
>Ga0247841_10012832_pt1 | contig 10836 bp, 12 predicted proteins | sample LaCruzMarch2015__2_FD_192410 | JGI IMG/M metagenome (GOLD analysis project Ga0247841, IMG submission 192410) | Freshwater microbial communities from meromictic Lake La Cruz, Castile-La Mancha, Spain - LaCruzMarch2015_18m | ecosystem: Environmental > Aquatic > Freshwater > Lake | place: Spain...
ATGATCTGCGGAGCCATTGTTGAGGAAATGGGCGAATACGGGAATCCAGATGGATCCGGTCCAGTAAAAAAGATACCCGAAAAGAACACCAAGGAGCATTCTTGGAAGGAAACCATAAAACTGTAGATGGATCGCGGCAAACAGGAACGCTGTAAAGAAGATTGCAATATGAACATTCCTGAACCATTCCGAAAACAATCGCTGGAGAAGCCCCCTGAAAAACAACTCTTCACCAATAGACGGAATGATTGCGATCATCAGGAGATTTACAAGGAGGCCACCTGTTGAATTTGCATTCAGAAAAGCTTCCGTCAGCCCTACAGCTTTATCTTCGGTCTCTTTCATCCAATTTTCAATCCCTTTCATAAAATCCGGGAGTTTTACCATTTCATTCAAAGAGGTTGCCCAACTGATCATAGGAAGAGAGACGAACATAATAAGGATCGTGGCAAAAAATATTCTTGCCGTCGAAAATTTATTCATTCCGAGATATTTACCGGTAATGCCTCCAAAGAAAAATCCTGCAAGTAATGCAGGCAGGATAAACAGGGATATGGATTGTATGATCTGAAGGTATTTCAGTATCGGAACAGACTCAGGATTCTGATAATCCGTATAAACAGATATATCCTTCAGCAGGTTGACATCAAACAGGGGGATAGCCAGTAAGATTCCTGTCACGGAAAGAATGACAAAGCAAACGATCATGAGAAGAAAAACAAAGATCAGTTTTGCTGATACCGACAGATGGCCAAGAATGGGATACTTCATTCAGTTTGTGATTCAATGAATCTTCTCGCCTCATCTCGGGGGTGAGGTTAAATCATTAATTTTGTGGCTAAATTAAAATATTTTGGTAAAGATCGGAAATATCGCAATTGGTGAATTTCCCTTGTTTCTTGCCCCGATGGAAGATATTACGGATTCTCCTTTCCGTAACATCTGCAAGGGATTCGGAGCGGATGTACTGATCACCGAATTTGTATCTTCCGAAGGATTGGTTCATGATGCCATTAAGAGCAAAATGAAAATGACTTTTAAGGAAGAGGAACGGCTACTGGGTATCCAGATCTTCGGTCATTCCATTGAAAGCATGCAAAGGGCGACTGTTATGGCCGAAGCCATGAACCCTGATTTCATCGATATCAACTTTGGTTGTCCTGTGAGGAAAGTAGTCATGAAAGGAGGCGGAGCCGCCTTATTGAATGATCTTCCAAAAATGATCAGGATGACGGAAACTGTTGTGAAATCAACAAAACTTCCGGTAACCGTCAAAACCAGGCTGGGATGGGATGAAAAAAATAAAAACATTCTTGAGATCTCTGAAAGGTTGCAGGATGCCGGGATAAAAGCGATCACCATTCATGCCCGTACAAGGTCCCAGATGTATGGAGGAACAGCAGACTGGGCACTGATCGGGGAGGTTAAGAACAATCCCCGGATGCATATCCCTGTTATCGGAAACGGGGATGTGACCAGTGCAATTGTTGCCAAAGAAAAAAGAGACCGGTATGGCGTGGATGGTATCATGATTGGTCGTGCTGCAACTGGTAATCCCTGGTTATTCAGGGAAATAAAAGCTTATCTCGGGAAGGGGGAACTGATCAACCCGCCAGATTTCCCTGAAAGGATCGAGGTCACGAAAACTCATTTACTAAAATCCATTGATTATAAAGGTGAGATGCGTACACTTTTTGAATTAAGGAAATTTTACAGTGGTTATTTTAAGGGGATACCGGATTTTAAAAAATACAGGATGAGGCTTGTCACCGCAATGAATATTGAAGAAATTAATGGAATTCTTGCAGAAATTCAGAAGACTTTATCAGTTTAATATTTCTGCGAAACTTTGTGAGAATAGGCACCTTTATAACTTCTCAACTGAATCTTTTCTCGATGATTTCTTTCAGTTTAAGGAATGCCGCGGATGTGCTGTTCCATAAATTGTTTTTCAGCAAAGAGTCCAGAAATTCAAATGCTTCTCCTTTTTCATCAAAATTGTTAAATATCTCAATGGTATGGGTATATTCTTTGTAATCCCCATCGAATAATTCATTGATAAAAAGGAATTTTTCATTAATGTTGATGAGGGATTTAATATCAACCGGATTGGATTGTCTGAATCGGGGACCCAGACTTTGTTCCCTGGCTTCCTTCAATTTATCATTAAAAGTAGTAGTTTCAAATGTAAACAGATCAATTTTTTCAGCTTCCCCCTTTTGTTCTGGTGGTCTATCATTTTCAATGATGGTTTGAACAGGAGTCTCGGATGCAGAAGGATCTGTTTTTACAGGCCCGACTTCTGTTTCTGAAGGTACATTTACTTTTTCAATGATCTCCTGCTCTTTCTGTCTGATAAGATCAAACGGATCATCCATTCGCTGCAACAGGTAGAGTTTTTCATATAATTTTCTGACATTGTCCTTAATGATCTCAAATTCCAAAACTGGAATCTGCCCTTCAAAAGTATTTAACGTTTCAAACTGCTCACGGATGGTATCCATCAGGATCGTAATCTCACCATTGAGGATGGTTTTTTGGATTTGTGTCATAGGATTGAAAATCTGCGGATGTTTTGTATTTTTGTAAAGATTTCAGCCATAAAGATAATAAACTTTTTCTTCAGGGATGCTCATCGAAAAAAATATTCCTTCCCGGCTTGGATGGATCGAAGTGATCTGCGGATCGATGTTTTCAGGTAAAACGGAAGAACTGATCCGCAGGTTAAACCGCGCAAAAATTGCCCGTCAGAAAGTGGAGATCTTTAAACCTGAGATTGATACCCGATTTGACGTTCAGCAGGTAGTATCCCATGATGCCCATTCTATAAAGTCTACCCCGGTTCAGTCCGCATCACAGATATTGTTTTTTGTGCATGATGTTCATGTAGTGGGTATTGATGAAGCCCAGTTTTTTGATGATGAACTGACATCGGTCTGCAACAGGCTTGCCAACGACGGGATGCGTGTAATTGTTGCAGGCCTGGATATGGATTACCTCGGCAATCCTTTCGGGCCTGTTCCTTCGCTCATGGCAACCGCTGAATATGTGACCAAGGTACACGCCATTTGCATGAAATGTGGCGATCTGGCCAATTACACACACCGTCTTGTTACGGATGACCGCCTGATGGTTCTTGGAGAAAAGGATCTGTACGAACCATTATGCCGGAAATGTTTTCTTGAAGACCAGAAGAACAAGTAAGGGTTGTCTTTTCAGATCAAATATTTTAACTAATTTTGCAGGCATATAATGTCTAAATCTCAATAAATATGAAAAAAATTGTTTTATTCTTATTAATTCTTCCATTTATGATGAATGTCAAGGTTGATGCACAGCCAAAATCCGGTACTCCCTCACAGGTTCATTTTGTTATCCATACCGACTATGGTGATATGAAAGGTGTTTTATACAATGAAACGCCCCAGCATCGCGATAATTTTGTGAAGCTGGCGAAATCGGGCTTTTTTAACGGTTTGTTATTCCATCGTGTCATCCAGGGATTCATGATCCAGGGTGGTGATCCTGATTCGAAAAATGCCAAACCAGGTCAGCAACTTGGTGCAGGTGGTCCGGCATATACAATTCCTGCCGAGATTAATCCTGATTTCATACATAAAAAGGGCGCCTTATCGGCTGCACGACAAGGCGACCAGGTAAATCCTAAAAAAGCCTCTTCCGGCTCGCAGTTTTATGTTGTCCAGGGACAAAAACAGGATCCGCAAAGGTTAGGGACCCAATATCCTGGCAGATATTCAACAGCACAATTGGAAACATATAAATCCTTTGGCGGAACACCTTTCCTTGATGGAGAATATACGGTTTTCGGAGAGGTCACAGAGGGTTTGGATGTGATCGATAAGATTGCTGCAGTTCAGAAAGATAAGAGTGACAGGCCACTGAAGGATGTTAAGATGACCATCACCATCAAATAGCAATTAATGCAGGATAAGATCCATCATTTTATAAAAGAGATTGAAACCTTCACGGCTAATAACCTGGAGGAGGTCGAACAATTACGGCTGAGATTCCTCAGTAAAAAAGGAATTTTGGCCGAATTGTTCGCTGATTTTAAAAACATTCCATCAGAACAGAAGAAAGCGACCGGAGTTTTATTGAATGACCTGAAGAACAGGATCCAGGAAAGACTTGAAACGATCAAATCCTCCTTTAAAGCTGATCAGGGTTCTGCCGGTTCAGACCTGGATTTGACCAGACCTGCCGAGCATTTTGAAACAGGTGCCCGGCATCCCTTGTCAATTGTCAGGAACCAGATCATCGGAATATTTTCCCGGATCGGCTTTACCGTTGCAGAAGATCGTGAGATCGAGGATGACTGGCACAATTTTTCGGCTTTGAATTTCCCGGAAGAACATCCTGCAAGAGATATGCAGGATACAATCTTCATTGAAAAGAATCCTGATATTTTATTACGCACCCATACCTCGCCTGTTCAGATCCGGGTGATGGAAAAAGCGAAGCCACCCATCCGTAAGATATTTCCCGGAAGGGTCTTTCGCAACGAAGCGATCTCTGCAAGGGCTCATTGCATTTTTCACCAGGTGGAAGGACTATATGTGGACAAAGATGTCTCTTTTGCTGACATGAAACAGACCCTACTCTATTTTGCCAAAGAGATGTTTGGCGAAAAAACGGAAATACGCTTACGGCCATCCTATTTTCCTTTTACTGAACCTTCAGGAGAAATGGATGTTTCATGCCTGATCTGCGGAGGCAAAGGGTGTAATATCTGTAAATATAGCGGGTGGGTCGAAATAATGGGTTGCGGTATGGTTGATCCCAAGGTTTTTGAAAACTGCAACATCGACAGTAAGATATATACCGGATTTGCCTTCGGAATGGGTATTGAACGCATTACCATGCTGAAATACCAGATCAAAGATCTTCGTCTCTTTTTCGAAAATGACATCCGTTCCCTGAAACAGTTTACGGGAGCATATTAGGCTGAGATTCTCTCAGAACTTGTTTTTCCTGAATAATTTTATGAGAAGCCAGAAACCAAGAATTCCCGCCAGGGAGAAAACAATAATACCGGCCATCCTGGTTTGATCCCATTGTGAAATAATGGAAGCCCCAATGATCAATGCTGCAACAACAATTGCAGCAGAGACCCGGTTGCTTGCGCTATCAATATGTTCCACCAATGGTTCAAAACCTTTCACTTCGATCATTGTTTTGAAACGTCCTTCCTTGATCTTGTAAATAATTTCGTTGATCTCAGAAGGGAATTCCGTGAGTAACGTGTAATATTCCTTGAGTGCATTGAAGACTTCGCTTGCAATACGCTTGGGGTTGTATTGCTGTTTCATTAATTCAACGGCATAAGGCCTTATTTCATTGGCAAAATCTATATCCGGGTTCAAGGTGACAGCGACACGCTCAATGGTTATCAAAGCCTTGATGAGAAGATAAATTCCGGGAGGAATACTCAAACCAAACCTGACAATTATATCCACCGATTCATTCATCACTTTTCCAAAGTCCATTTCCTTGATGGAAAGATATTTATAATGGGCAAGCATGTCCGAAACCTGAAATTCAAGGTCCTTGAACCGGCTGAAGGTTCTTTTACCGGAAAGCAATAAAAGCGCTTCTGTAATAGCATGTGGATCACGGTGCAGATAACCGATTACATATTTCCCGAGGAAGTTCAGGTGTTCCGGGCGAAGAGTCCCCATCATCCCGTAATCAAGAAATACAATGACATTGCCTTCCTTTATAAAAATATTACCGGGATGAGGATCGGCATGGAAAAACCCATGAATGAAAAGCTGCTCAAAGATTAATTTCACGCCTTTCTGGGCAAGGGCGACGGTATCACAGCCCGAAGCAATAAGTGTCTCCATTTCACTCACTTTCGTGCCGGTAATAAATTCTTCAACCAGGATTTTCTGGGTTGTATATCCGGAATAAACGTTGGGAACGTAAATATCGGGATTTCCTTCAAAATTATGCTTGAATCTCACAATGTTACCCGCTTCATGACGAAAATCAAGTTCATTTTTGATGATACGGCCAAACTCTTTAACCAACCCTACAATGTTGATCGCTTCCATTTCCGGATTGTTTTTCTGGATTCTCGAAGCGAAATAATTCATGAGATGAAGATCAAGGTTGATCTTTTTATCAATTCCTGGCCTTTCAATTTTTATGCAAACTTCTTCTCCGTTCAGGAGCACAGCCCTGTAAGTTTGAGCAACGGAGGCTGATGCAAGGTGTTTCCGGTCGAATTCACGAAATATCTCCGAAACAGGACGATTTAGCTCTGTTTCAATCTCCCTGATCGCAATATCGTCAGGCATGGGATCGGCCTCATCCTGGAGCTTGCTGAGTTCTACGCGCAATTCATCAGGAACGATGTCTATACGGTCGGCAAGGATTTGTCCGAACTTGATGAAGGTGGGACCCAATTCCTCCACTGCCATCCGGATCCTTTCCCATTTTGTTAAGCTCTCAATCCGGGCAAGCCGCTTCTTAGTAACCAGGTACTTCCCTAATCCATTAGTACTGACCCATTCACTGAATCCGTACTTAACAATAATTCCGATAATTTCCCGTGCACGGCCCAGTTCATTGACGGTCGTACCAATTTTTGAAAACTTCACAACCGGTTACCCTTTTTTACGACGTACAATAACTTTTTCAGCAGCAACTTTTTTATTTGGTTTTGCCGGGGTCTTGTGATACCCTTCTAATTTTTTAATCCGGTCTTCAAGTTTCTTGTAATCTTCCTTGGTCACAAGATTCATTTTAGCGATGGCTGTTTTTTGCAGTTCAATCGCTCTTTCTTCAAGGTAATTGCGGGTCTCTTCTGATTTTTTAACCATCTGATCGATCAGTTTTTTTGCTTCCTCCTTGTTCAGATTGTTTTCCTTAGCAAATTCCTTTACAGCTTTTTCCACTTTGTCTTTTGTCATAAAGGCATAATCCATGCCTTTATCCAATGCTTTCTTAAGTTCTTCGAACATAATTTTTCCTCCTTTTACGTTAATGAATTGGTTTGATTTTTTGTTTGCTTTCCTTGCGGATATCTATAATATGCATTTCCAGATCTGTGAGAAAAGATTCCGGATTTTTTATGTCAGTGACTTTTATCTCAAAGGCGGTCAGCACTTTGGGTATGGATCGGATGGCTTTAAGCAGGGTCTCTTTTTTTTGTTTTTTGAAATCGCCTTCAATGAGAAGAACAAAGTCGGTATGCTTGAATTCCGGAATAAGAACGATATCCTGACTGAAGTTGGCAATCAGATAATAGGAATTTCGCTGATCTTCATCTCTATAAGAATATAAGGAAAAAGAAGCCACCTGCTTTTTTGCTGAACCATTTATTTTAAGATCATCCTCTTTACTGAAATTGAATCCAGGTTCCTTGTTCAGCAGATGGATAAGACGGTAATCCATCAAATGACAGGAAATCCCAATCAGGGTATAGAAAGCTGGTTCTGAACGTGATTTCAGCAGGATTCTCTTTGACATAGTACAGACGATCACGATAATTAAAAACAAAGATAAAGAAATAAATGGGGTAAGGCAAGTATTTAATCGTTTTTTCCGGATCAGGGATTTGTTTCGGTAAGCAACTTATTCCATGCTTTTTCCGAGGCAAACTGTTCAGCCCCTTTAATTGAAAAATCCTGACCTTGTGAAAGAGGAGTGTCATCAACAAGCAATTCGACGATATATTGCTTTTTATATCCTGACCCGGTTTCCCGGATGATCTTGAAAGCAATTTGTTTTTTTTCTTTCTGAGCCCACTCAATCATCCGGCTTTTAAAGTTAATCTCCTTGTTTATCAGTTCATCAATATCAAAATACTGCTTGATGATTCGCTCCACCAGTACCTTTTTTGTGAAATCATATCCTTTATCTAAGTAAATGGCTCCAATTAATGCTTCAAAAGCATCACCCTGCAATGAACGGTATTGGTTCTGTGAGTTGTGATCTGATTGGATTAGTTTTTCCATACCAAGTTTAAGGGATAATTTATTCAGGGTGGCACGACTTACAATTTTTGACCGCATTTCAGTCAGAAACCCTTCGTCTTTTAACGGGAAAGTTTTGAACAGGTAATCAGCAGTGATAGCATCGAGGACAGCATCTCCCAGAAATTCCAGCCTTTCATTATTTACCTTAACACCCTGGATGATCTCGGACCCTGCAGATCTATGGAGAAAAGCGAGTTTATACAAAAAAATATTTCCAGGATAGAATCCAAAAATGTTTTTAATGGAATGGTAAAGAGGCCTGTCAGAAGAAAGGTAATAATGTACTGGTTTAAAATTCAGGAAAGCCAATGATGATTTATTCCGCGAATTTTTTAAAGATAAGTGTGGCATTGTGCCCGCCGAAGCCGAATGTATTGCTCAAAGCTGTATTAACAACCCGTTCCTGAGCCTTATTGAATGTAAAGTTCAGTTTGTTGTCAATTTCCGGATCATCTGTAAAATGATTGATTGTCGGAGGAACGATACCATGTTTAATCGCTAAAACAGATGCGATTGCTTCAATAGCGCCGGCAGCGCCCAGAAGGTGGCCAGTCATGGATTTAGTAGAGTTAATGTTTACCTTGTAAGCGTGATCGCCGAATATTTGCTGAATGGCTTTTGGTTCTGCAATATCCCCCAGAGGTGTAGATGTACCGTGAGTATTGATATGATCAATTTTTTCCGGAGTCATTTCTGCATCCTCCAATGCCATTTTCATGGAAAGGATTGCGCCCAATCCGTCAGGATGGGGTTGGGTCATATGAAAAGCATCACCGGATAAACCGGCGCCGGCAACCTCACAATAAATTTTTGCACCTCTTTTCAGGGCATGTCCCAACTCTTCAAAAACAAAGGCGCCTGCGCCTTCTCCGATAACAAAACCATCCCGGTCTTTATCAAAAGGACGTGATGCAGTTGCGGGATCATCATTCCTCGTAGAAATGGCGTGCATTGCGTTAAAACCTCCGACTCCTGTGGCATTGATTGCAGCTTCAGAACCACCGGCAATAAAAACATCTGCCTTGCCCAGGCGGATATAATTAAAGGCATCGGCCAATGCGTTTGCTGAAGATGCACAAGCTGAGACAGTTGCGAAATTGGGACCTCTGAAACCATATTTGATCGAAATATGCCCTGCTGTAATATCGGCAATCATTTTTGGAATGAAAAACGGGTTGAACCGTGGTGTTCCATCGCCCTGGGCAAAACCCATCAGCTCAGTCTGGAAAGTTTCCAAACCTCCGATACCTGATGCCCAGATTACACCGACCCGGTGATTGTCTACTTGGGACATATTAAAAGCGGCGTCTTTTATAGCCTCATCAGCGCTAACAATGCCATATTGAGAACAACGGTCGTATTTCCTAACCTCTTTCCGTTCGAAAAAAAGCTCAGGATTAAAATCTTTTAATTCGCAGCCAATCTGTGTTTTAAATTTTGATGTATCAAACCGTGTTATCAGGGCACAGCCACTAACTCCGTTGATCAATCCCTTCCAGTATTCCTCGAGGGAATTGCCAATAGGAGTCAAAGCTCCCATTCCAGTAACAACAACCCGCCTTAAATTCACTTGAGAAGGATTTAGTGATTCATTGTTTACAACGAATCCCTCAACAGAGGGATTCAAATTTCATTTATTGAAGGAAGATACAACTCCAAAAAAGTATCTGCAGAGATTAGAGATTCTTTATTTGGTGTTGTTTTCAATATAAGCAATGGCGTCTCCTACCGTGCTGATTTTTTCGGCCTGATCATCCGGAATGGCTATATCGAATTCTTTTTCGAACTCCATGATCAATTCAACGGTATCAAGGGAGTCAGCGCCAAGATCATTCGTAAAACTTGCTTCTGGTGTTACTTCATTTTCGTCAACACCAAGCTTATCAACAATGATAGCTTTTACTTTGGATGCAATGTCAGACATAAATTTCTCCTTTTTTGGTTAAACGGACTGCAAAGAAATGAATTTTATCTTGTATAAACAAAAATATTTATGATTTTTTAACATTTCGTTGAATTAGGAAATTGATTCTCAAATTGATTCTCAAATTGATTGATTGCTTTATTATTTTTGCAATATGAAAAAAGTAGCCATTTTTGCCTCCGGAAGCGGATCCAATGCGCAACGAATCATTGAATATTTTAAAGGTCACAAAGATATCAGGGTTGAAATTATACTTTCTAATAATCCTGACTCTTTTGTCCATGAACGAGCCAGAAATTTAAATGTTGAATCATTGGTTTTTACCCGGAGTGAATTTTATGAGACCGAAAAGGTGCTGGGGATATTACAGGAAAAAGAAGTCTGCTTTCTTGTATTGGCAGGATTTTTATGGCTTATTCCTGAGTATTTGCTTGATGTTTATAAAGGAAAGATTATAAACATACATCCTGCATTGCTTCCGAAATTCGGGGGAAAAGGCATGTATGGGATGCATGTGCATGATGCGGTAATTCAATCGGGAGATCAAGAATCGGGAATCACAGTTCATAATGTGAATAAAAATTACGACGAAGGACAAATCATTTTCCAGGCAAAATGCCCGGTCGAACCTGGTGATACAGCAGAGAGCCTAGCGGGTAAAATCCATCAATTGGAGTATAAGTATTTCCCGGTTGTAATTGAATCAGTAATATTGGAGAAGGATAAAATTCCTAATTGATCTAATTTCTAATTGACCTAAAAAATGACCAATGACCAATAATTAAAATTGGGATTTGGGTATTGTGTATTATTTAGAAATTAGGTCAATTAGATCAATTAGGTAAATTCGTCATTTATTACAGCCTTTTTCTCAATTCAATTCCTTTCTGCTCAAAACCCTGTTTA
>Ga0247841_10012833_pt1 | contig 10835 bp, 14 predicted proteins | sample LaCruzMarch2015__2_FD_192410 | JGI IMG/M metagenome (GOLD analysis project Ga0247841, IMG submission 192410) | Freshwater microbial communities from meromictic Lake La Cruz, Castile-La Mancha, Spain - LaCruzMarch2015_18m | ecosystem: Environmental > Aquatic > Freshwater > Lake | place: Spain...
CCCGGAGGCGTAGAAAAGGCCGGTCAGCTTTTTCGGCTCTACGCGGATCTTCTTGAAGGTGGTTTTACTTGCATTGAATTCGTCGAGTTCCTTGTTGGTATAAACACGGATTCCTCCGCCCCTGGATCCGGTAGCGCGGCTCTGTTCGTCAATCCCGAAGATTTCAACGAACTGCGTAGCGGTAAGGGTGCGCCTGGCCGTCCGGGGAAGGATTTCGGAGTTGTTGAACCCGTTCGTCATCAGGTCAATGACGGATTCCCCCTGGAGGAACATGCCGCCGTCAGTGGGGACGCCAATGGTAAAGCCGCCCGTTGCCGCTGCCCGGTTTTCCTTCTCCGCGAGGGCAGACAGTTTTTCAATGTAGCGCTTCTGGCTCTTTTCGAGCCGCCCCTGTGCCGCCCGGACTTCCGGTTTCTCGAATACTTCAGGCCGCGAGATGGTGCGGATGTCTGCGAGCTGCTGTCCCAGTGCGGTCGCGTTCGATCCCCGATAAATGGGGGCATCCGGGATTTCAACATTGCCGGGGCCTTCGATGGTGAGGGCTCCGCCGCCCTGGCCGTAAGCCTGCGCCCTCAATTCCTCTTCCGCCTGGATGGATTTCCACTCCGCGTCGGCCGCTTTGTATTCAGCCATGAGGGATTCCCTTTCGACAATCTCTTCGGTGGTCATCGCTCTCTTTTCGGTTTCGGCCTTCTTGCGGACTGCCTCCATCTTATCGAGAGCCTCTTTCATTCTCTGCTGATAAATGTTCATTACTCATTCCTCCTGTTTTACGTTAGTTTTAGCCTTAACTGCTCTTCTTCTGCCGCAAGCAGGCCGTTCATTATATGATCAAACCCGCCTCCACCATTTGCGCCCTCTGGCAGGGCGGTTTTTGCTTTTCTGTGTTCCTCGAGGGACCGGAGCCCGACTTCCGTATCGGGATATGCAGGGAAAGTTACCGGGGAAACGTCAAACAATTCAACGTCCAAAAGTTCCCTTATTTCCATGCCGTTTTCCTCTATCCAGCGCACCCCTCTCGTTCCATCGGGATAATAACGAACCATAAATCCAAAACTCATTTTGTCAACGTCGCCCCGGTCGATACTCTCCATGTAATCCATGGCCCATTGTGCATTCGGGGGGACATCGTCCACCTTAAGTCCGCGCTCATCTTCGATAAGAATTAGCGTCGCAGCTGGCTTAGAGCGGTTTCGTCCTAAGACGTAGTCTGAGTTGTGGTTTCGCAGGCATCGAATATCGTCCTCTTTCAATGCACGGGTAAAGGCTCCTGGAATGATTCTTTCACGCCAGCCGCCCATGTCCTCAGAGAGGGAATTGAAAACAGCGGCATATCCAACGATGTGGCGGAGTCCCTTATCGTCAGTTATGGTGCGGAGTTCGGTGACAGGGAAAAACCTCCGCTCAAACTCTCTTGTTTGTTCTCTTTTCTTCATCCTGCACCTGCCTTGCGGGTTTTGCTTCCCGCTTCTCGTATTTTTTCAATGGGGTGGCCTTCTCGTAGTCTCTTTTCATGTCGTCACCTGATTCGCCTGATATGGCTCATTCGCCACCTTCCCCAGATCGTCAAGGGCAATCATGTTTTTCTCTACGATATATTTTTTACCCTGATCGCCTTCGAGCGGGTTCCTGTCTTCAAGTTCATTCCACTCATTCGCGTTAATGATCCCATTTCGCCGCTGAATCTGAAGGGCCTCGTTTCTCGACTTCGCATCGCCCCGGAGGAGCCCTTCCATGTTGTGCTTGAAATAGTATGTCCCGTATTCTGACGGGTCCAAAAGGGCCATGTTATAGGACTGTTCAAGCCGTACCAACCATGCCCGGAGCGTTTTCGTGGCGTAGTCAATAGCGAATTGTTCAGCACTGTTAAACCCAACAGCCTTGTCAAATTCTCCGTACATATGCGGATGAAGGCGATAAATGCGGGTGCCAATGTCAACATTGGTGAATTTTCGACTTTCCAGAAACTGCGCCTCGTCGTTAGGGATTCCCAGCCGTTCGACTTTCTCGGCCTCTTCGATAAACATAACCCGGTGAGAGTTGCCGAGACCGGCATGAACCTCTTCCAACGCTTCCCGGCGGACTTTCGTGTCTTTTATGGGGACTTTTGAGGATATGATGAATGATGGATGGATGCCGTTCTCAAAATAGGTCGCGCCATATTCTTCAAGGGTTTTGCCCAGGCCGATAGCTTCATGATGGGCCGCTATGGGGGAATAACCGACGATCCCATTGAATGAGAGGCCGGGGGTATGAAGCACTTTCTCTTTCGGCAAGGCGACATCTTGCAGCCCGGTCCCGGCCATCGTGACGCTATAAACGATCTTTCTTTTTGCGTCTCGTTTCACTGTCACGCGGTTAGGGGTAATCGGCCAAAGCGCCACGGGTCTGTTGATCCTTCCGCCGGTCTTTTCAATCTCTGCGTAACCATTACCCCATGAGACAAGATGCGCCATGTATGCTTCACGGAAACTCATCGCCGTCATTTCAGGGTTTGGCTTATCGTGCATCAGGTAATAGCGATCATCGGCGGTTGCTTTATCCGCTCCGCCTGATTTCCGGGACTTCATGAGGTGAAGAGGGAGAGAGGCCGTGTCCTCAGCAAGGATTTTGATGCAGCACCATACCACTGCAAGTTGCATGGCGTTCAATTCTGACACAGAGGCGCCGGATTTCGTCTTTATGCCCGCGCCCCCGTAAAAAAAGCCACCCGGCGTGTACCAGCTATCGGCGAGCCCTTGTGAACCCGCCGCCATTCGCCGTTCCATGTTTGAGATTATGCCCATTATTTCGGTATCCTAAACAGCCATCCGAGCCCCAAAAGCATTGAAATTGCGCCTAAAATAACCCATCCGAGCCAGGGAAAGAGCTGATAAAAGCCATAAAACAGGCAAAAAAGGCCGCCATAAACGAGAAAGTCCCGAATATCGGCAGCTTTTGCGGCTTTTTGGGCCATATTTACGAGAATTTCACATAAATACCTTAATTTGTTCACATATTAGCCGTTTCTGCAAAATAATTGCATTTCGCGGCTTTATGGTGGCATATTTATGCGGATTTTATCAGGGGACAAAAGAGGGACAAAAGAGGGACAAAAGAGGGACAATCAGGCCGTGATTGCCTTTATTTTCCATTCATCAACAGTATTTTTCTTTATGGTAGGGTGCCCGGCGGGGTCTCTGGACACGGGGAGACCTTTATTTTTGCGGTAACGCTTAGCGGTTCTGACAGAAACTCTTAAATAAGTGGCGATTTCCTTCCATGTCGTAAGGATTTCGGTCATTTCACCTCCTCCACATCCTTGCCCGTCATCCGGGCTATCATTTGAGCCTTGGTCATCCCATCCATAACCGACTTTACCCGCCGCGCCTCTGGATTCATAGCCATCAGGGAGACGGCATTTAAGGCCGCCATGAGCGGGTCTATCTTCCCCGTCCCCGACGCCTGTTTCGTGATTGTAATGGCGTTCCCTTTCGGCTCTACCCTCGCATTCCCTACGCACCACTCCATAAGCGCCTGGCCACCGTGAACCACTTCCTTTGCTGCCACCTTGCGTTCGAGGGTCTTGATCGCACCATTCAAGCGCCAGCCCTGAGAGATGCCGACGATCCGCTCATGCTCGATAGCGCCGTCGCCCGCCTCGTTTCCTGATTCCAGTTCGTCAACTATGGCACCGATCCCCGCCTGATCCACGCCGATCCGGTCAAGGATTCCACAGTCGTCGCATTTCCTCACAATGTCCCCTACCTGCCGGATGTCCTGGCCAATATCATCGACGATAACAAGGTCGCCGTCCTTCTCAAAGTCACGATAGCGGGCCGCCTCCGACTTCCTGCGATCCAATGCGATAGGATTGCACCACGCGCGAGTCCAGAGCATCCATAAGCCGGTTTCCGTTTCCCTTCCAACCACCGCCAGTCCGAGGAGGTCGTCAAGCCCGCCGCCGTCAATGCCGATCACTGCCACCTCACAGCGCTCCAAGATAAGGTCAAGGGTGACGATCCCCGCCGCGGCTTCCCAGAAGTCAGCGCCTGCCCATCGCTGGGTTTTGAGGGCCAGTCCCATTTCAACATTCAGGTGCTTCGCCAAGAACCCCTGCATGGATTCTACGCCATCTTCCTCTGCCTTCTTAAATTCCCGGATTATAAACTCCTCATCAACAGATGCGCCTAAATTGGGATTCGTCACGTAAAACATCTTCGGGTCAAGGTGCCGTTTCTCCTTCAGGATCGCTTCGGGAAACTCGTAGATCACAGGCATGAACCTATTGTCATCAATCCGGCCATCCCGGACGCCGCGGGCATAGTCCAGTTTTTGCTTGAACACCCCCGCCGGGGCCTCATCGCTCTGAGTCGATAGCCAAATGATGAATCCTTCAGGACGTGATGCCAGGCCGCCGCAAGCCTCCCTGAGCATGTTCTCGGCATTGGGGCGCTTGCCAAATAACCAACATTCGTCAAGCAATATCCCCGTCGCCTTCTTTCCGCCAACCGTCTCATTATCCGCGGCGACTACCTTCAGGACTGCGCCGGTATTCCTGTGAGTAATTTGCCGGTAATGCTCCTGGACATACATCAGGTCGGAAAGTTCTTCGTCGGCGTTCACCATGTCGCGGGCCGGGTAAAATGAATTGTTGGCGATCTCAACGGTGGGCGCAAGGATTAGGAATTCTGCTGAATCTCTCCAATTCCTGATAAGCGCGGTAAGCATGATGGAGGCTGCAGTGGTCGATTTGCTATTCTTCTTCGATACGAGCAAGAAGAACTCCATTATCAGCCGCCTGCCCTCTTCCGGGTCGTATGCTCCGAAGATAGACGCCGCGAAGTCTATCAGCCAGGGCCGCGCCGCCTGTCCCATCGTAGGCCGTCCCAGGACATCCACAAGGCGCAATTCCTTCATGACTGAAAGGCCAGCGTCAGCCTCTTGTGGGAATAGTGGCGGAATGGGAATGAGACTTTCCCCTTTCACGATTCGTTTTTCCCAGTCAGGGCAGGCGGTAGTGTAGGTCATCTTGATTCCTCTCGTCTCCTTTCTTCATACAGCCGCGCACATATTCCGGGACCGTGATTCGTGATTGATCCGCACTTCCCGTGCCTAAAAGCACAGCATCTTTCGCATAGTCCGCTTTTCAGTGCCGCGTCTTTAGTCGGCTCAATATTCGCAGTAAATAAGCCCATCGACATGATTCCCCGGCCTCCTTAGCTCATCATAGCACGTCTTAGCCGTCATCCCGACCGCTTAAAATCATTTCCCCACCACTGCCAATTTAGGCGGAGCCCCCGCCTGGAACTTCCCGGCACCAGCGGCACGCGCCCTGTCCGCCTTATCTTCCTTTTTCCCCTTGCCCTCCCCTGCCCTCGGATGGACAAACGGAGCCGCCGCCACTGCCGCCCTAAATCTGACGTCAGGTTCAAGGCTATCATCGTTCATGGTGTCCAGGAGGTATGTCAAGGGGTCGCGCTTCCCATCGGTGGCCGTCGGAGCCTTCCCGGTCGCCCTGCCCTCCATCGCTGCGCTAAGTTTATTCATGACCTTCTTTTCTTCGAGGGTCAGCTTCTTCCTCGATTTCCCCTTCTTCGCCATGACGCGAGGGGTGCTGTCCTTAGATCCGCGGGGACGCCCTGCGCCGATCCTGTAGCCGCCGGATGCCATTTTATTCACCTACCTTTTTATATATTTCATCCAATATCTTTGGAGCTGTATTGTGCCAATTGATTTTATGATGGATGCGGTAATATTGTTAATTCTCCTTAAAATCAAAAATGCCGATTTAATCTCTGAATGAGCTTGACATAGGTGGTTAGGCGGCTTTGCTGCCCAGAGATTTGACCCGCCCCCACATCCTATTGTTTTTATTATCTTTTGTATGCTCCTTATAATGACATCGCTCGCATATGCTCATATGATTATCAGGTTGATTGTTCTTCGGATTTCTGTCCTTGTGGTGTACCAGCACTGCGACAGTCGTCCTTCCCCTGCTACTGCATCGCTCGCACAATGGATCTCGCGCTAGCTTCGCGTCCCTGATCTTCTTCCAAGTATGGTCGTAGCCGCGCTCCGTTGCCGTTCCCCTGCGCTCTTCGTATTGCTCCTTAGCAAAGTCTATCTTGGCGCATCTCCGGGTGTCAATGGTAGCAATGCGCGGCTTTAGTGTTGATAGTTTGTCCATCTTACCCATCCACAACTTGCGCCTTATAAAGGCTTCGCGTGTTGGCATTGCTACCCTCCCAGCATGACGACGGCTCCCGATAGTTGCGTTGATGTTGACGTTTCCACTTAGCCTCTCCTGTTTCTATCTCCTCTCGCCTCTCGCATTGCCTGTAACACATCGTGCATAGATCAAGGTTAAAGTAGTCGCTGTTTGACAATGCCTGTTGCCAGACGATCTTCCCTTTCCAGTTGACAGTAGGGCCAATAAATCCGTTACGTTCGCACTCCTTGAGGATCTTCTCGAGCGTTGGTAAGATGCCTTCAGGTTTTATCTTCTTCCGGTATTCATCCCAGGACCTATCGTCGCGCTGTTTCTGGTATGACGCGAGCGCGTCCTTAATGATCACATAGTCCGGGTGATATTCAAGCGCCGTATAGTCAGTTTCCAAAATGCGGCACATCGTTTCCCTCGGCATCTCCTGTGGCTTGACGACGGGCGGCCTGTTTCTTCTCGTATTCTGCTTTGTTGATTGCGTACTCTGCGGCGATGCGTTCAAGTTCTCGTTCTGTTTCATCCGATAGCGCGCGGGGATTGCTGAATTTATTGGCGTCGGTTCTCCCATAACTACTCCTTGGCGTTGAGAATATGTTTGTTTTTATTGTCTCCACACTATCTGCCCACCTGCCTTGATTAAGCCATGTTGCTGGATTTGGGATATATTGCCCATTTTCTTTTTGCCACTGATCAGACTTTATTTGCTTCCCGATAGCAACCAATAAATCAGATATTGGCGGCATTGTTCCATTTCGTGGTTTCCAGCTTTTGTATGCCGCATCCTTACCGACCTTTTTGGGGTATGCATCCCAAAACTTGATAAAATCATCAGCGTAAACGATCCCCGTCTTTTTGGGGATCGTGGTCTTTATATGTTCTTTATCTTTATCTTTATCTTTATCTTTATCTATGCTTGAGACATCCATTGAGACATCCATTGAGACATTTTTCTTATCATCACGATATTGTTGTTTATTTTTTTTCCAAGTCTCGCGCCTATTGTGAACGTATTGAGCGTCTATTAAGACCTTATTGAGTATGTATTGGAGGTCTATTGAGTGCTTATTGAGCTTGTCTTGGAGGGATGTTAAGGTTTTATAATGCACATGCTTCAACATTTGATCGTGCGTTGGGATATGTTCAAGGTAGGCTGTAAGTGCCATAATCTTGATCCAAGCTACAAATTCAGAGTCTCTTAGATCATCATATTCGAATAAAATGTGCCTATTCAGGACCTTTATCCAATCCATTATAGTCCTTCACACACGAAAAAAGCCCCTTGCAGGTTGCAACGATAGAGGGTAAGTCCATCTCCTGAAGGGGCCTTGATCGTATGTTTTTTCTTGTTCATAACCTACCCTTTTTTATCGTTGCGATTCTCGTATAGACTATTTCTCTCGTAAATTCAAGTTTATTATTTGCGCCGCCTACTTGAAAAGGAACCTGTCCCGTATTTCCAGCCCGTCAATCACATCGTCGATGGTCCTGGCAACAAATGCCAACCCTCCCGCCCGGTTTATCTTGTCGATAAACTCCTGTTGCTTATCACTGACCACTCCCCGCTGTGATTTCAGTTCAATGGCGATCATCCTTCCCTTGTAGCAGCCGACCAGATCGGGAACCCCAGGGGCCGACATCGGGCCGCCCCAGGCCTTATAGTGGAATATCCCGACACTGTTCAGGAGCTGTCGGACAGATCGCGTCAACATAGCCTCGGGAGTTAGCTTCTTATTTGCCATTGTAAATATCATCCATTACTTTCGGTATTGCCCTCAACATCCCAATAATCGTCACGATTATTATCGCTATCCCGGCGAATACCGCCCCGGCGATGGTAGCCAGGAGGATCAGAGGGAATGAGATTGTTTTCATGGTAGAGGTCATATTTCGCCCCACTGATCCGCCATAGCATTTGCGATTCCTTGATACGTCCTCGCTCGTTCTGCTCCCCTGGTAGGAGACGGCCCTAATTTATTTTGTCCACCAGGTGTCTGGTTCGCCCATATTGCCCTTGCTATATGTTCACCGTTACAGTTTGGACATCCGTATTTCCCTAAATCATACTCAAATCTATGCCCACATGGGCAGGCATAAACAGGATCAAGGATCTTCGTAGGCTTCAGTGGCGGCAATCCTTTCAACCACAGACAGGTTGCTTTGCTTGCGTTCTCTCCAAACTGCCATGGCTGAATTATCTGGTCAGGCTTACGATATTTGCTCGAAATACAGCCTATCGGATTCTCAAGAGCGATCTTCGGAATGGGAGCATCTATCAGGGCAAAAACAAGCAACATCGCTTCGTGTGTCAGCTCATCCCGCCCGGGCGTCCTCTTATTCCAATGAAGTCCCGAAGAACAAGGGTAGGTACAAGGCGGGTGTGCAATCATCATGTCCCATCCATCCTCCAGGATAAGTTCAACCCCTTCTTGGATGTGCCAGTCAGGATTCCCCTCGGTAGGAAGGATGTCGCAAGAAAAAGCATCATGCCCTTTATCCCGGAAAGCCTTGGTTACAACTTGAGAAAATTCACACGCGACAAGCACTCTCATCATTCCGTTATCCTCGTAAAAAAACGTCTAAGCGCATAGCTCCTTATAATCGATATAACCGTGAAAAACAGGCCGATCAGAAGATTCTCCTGAAGCGTAACCTTAATCCCAAATACCGGGAATATTGCCAGTTGAGAGGCCAGGGCGACGCCATAGCCGACGGCGACGTTGACGATGCTCTCGATAAGGGAATGACGCCGGAGCTGCATCAGGAATTCACCACGTCAAACAATGTCGGCATGTTGACTTTCTCATCCGCTGCCTTGCAATATCCTGCTCCGTCAAAAAAGTAAGACGGTGACAATTCTACGCCTATCCCGTACCGCCCCTTAAGCACTGCCCTATATGGGACCGTCATAAGGCCCCCGAATGGATCGTAAACCGTCTCCCCTTCCATGCTGAATTGTTCGATAATCCGGTCAGCAAGGTCAAATTGCATGGGGCAGAGGTGCATTTCCTTGCTGCGGTTGGACTGTGCCCCATTAAGGGTCAGCATCCGAGTGATGTCAGTATAAACCTCCGGCGACCATGATTGAGGCTGTAAAAGCATGAACGTCACTGGAAGCCTGCCCAGCGCGTCTATCCTTTCCCCGATCTTGACATGATGCTCAAAATCATAAACCTCAGTCAGGGAATAATCTCGAAACAGCTTGAATATCTGCTCATGCTTCAAAACCTTGATTTCTTCGGGGTCCAGGAGACGATCCCCGGAAGATCTTGTGAACCCGTGGGCGTCAATTTGCCACTTTGAGCGGGTGTATTTGTCCTTGCGCTTGACAACGGGATTGTCGGCATAACTGTTGATATTATCCGTGGGAGGTTTGCGAAACAGGAGAAGGTATTCCGGCATTCCTACACCCATCTTTGTCCCGTCCTTGCATTGCTCGGTCCATCCCAGTCGATAAGTCTGGTTATTCTCTCTCACGACATCCGTCACGATGGTTTTCATCCCCATGTAGGCGAATCCATGCCGGGTGTAGTGTTCAATCGCTCGGCAATGAAAGGGATAAACGGTCTGGAATCCGAGGCCGGTCAGCCCGCCCGGAATGATCCTATCCTTGACATGGATTGCCGCTATCCTTCCCGGTTGCAACACTCTTAACAATTCCGGGGTCAGGTAGTCCATTTGCTCGAAAAAGTGGTCGTTGTTGTTGGTATGCCCAAAGTCGGCATAATTGGGAGAGTATTCGTACTGAGTAGAAAACGGGATTGATGTCAAAATGAGGCCGATGCTGTTTTCTTCCATACTCCGAGTTTCAACGACACAATCATTGTTGACAACGGTATAATTGTCCCCTGACACCTCGATTCTCTCGATGCCCATTGACCGTGATAATGCTTTGGTCAGTGATTCCGCCGATAAGCCATACTTTTTAATTATTTCGGTCATTTTCTCCACCATTTTATTGTGCTGTTGCCATTTTCGTTCAAGGGTCTTTTTGACTTGCATTTCCGCTTCGGTATAAATCAGGTCTATCCGGCATTTGTTAGGCTGTAAAAACCTTTGTATCCGGTGAACGCTTTGAATGAAATCATTGAATTTAAAGCCGATTCCCAGGAATATTGCCCATGAACAATGCTTTTGAAAATTACACCCGGAGCCGATCATCATGGGCTTGCCTGCCAGCTCCTGGAAGTCGCCCCTTGAAAACCCGATAAGCCGATCCTCTTTGTCCTCATCCTTTTGCGATCCATAGATTGTTTTCACGTTAGGAATGGCCTTTTCAATCGCGTGCCGCTCCGCTTCCAAGTCGTGCCATATCAGGCGGTGAGCCTCGGGATCGTCTGCCCTAAGTTCCATCAACTTCGCTATCCTGGTAGGGAGGCTTAACCGCTTCTCCCTTGCCGCCTCTTGTATCCCGATAGCAGTATTAGCCAGCAACCGCCCTTGTCCTGATTTATCGATGCCTGCCGTGCTATGATCCGTTTCAACTTCATGCCATCGGATATCCAGAGGCGGCATTTCGTAACCGTCGTCAGAGTAGCCAAGGTCGGATGGCTTCTGCAGGAATAGGCCCCATGAAGCAACCCATAACCAGAATTCACGTTCTTTATGAGGATGAATGGTCAACTTGTCGGCC
>Ga0247841_10012836_pt1 | contig 10835 bp, 14 predicted proteins | sample LaCruzMarch2015__2_FD_192410 | JGI IMG/M metagenome (GOLD analysis project Ga0247841, IMG submission 192410) | Freshwater microbial communities from meromictic Lake La Cruz, Castile-La Mancha, Spain - LaCruzMarch2015_18m | ecosystem: Environmental > Aquatic > Freshwater > Lake | place: Spain...
GGTGATAGTAGCATCGGGTGTCTGCTTATTAAAAGCGATATACCACTCTGTCCTGCGCACATAGGATACCGGTTCAATCTCGGCCGGGTTAATACCCGCCTTATAGGCCAGAAAGTGCAATCCCTCAGAAGGCCCCAACCAGATATCCACCTTCCCGTCCACGAGTTTTTTAATGCATTGCAGGTCATTGTCGCTGACATCAAGATTGGTGAAGCCCTGTTCAATAAGGTAAAGCTGGTTCGAGTCGTTCTTATAGACAGCTATAGACTTTATTTTTTTAGCGTCATCCAACGAAGTTATCTTGATATCCGACCCTCTTTTAGCATAAAACCACTCGTCGGCAAAACCGATAGGCCCGACCCATTTGAACAGCTCCTCACGGAAAGGCATACGCCCGGTTGAATAAAGGGCCGAGCCGGGTTGCTTCTGGACCAACTCATAGCCGTCAGACCAGGGTTTCATCTCGATAACCGCATCACTGCCGGTACTTTTAACTAAGGCCAGCATAATCTCGGTTGATTGACCGGTGATATTTCCCCTTTCGTCGGCAAAGTTGTAGGGCGGGTTCTCTTCCGTAATGATGAGAAGTTTGCCTTCCGCTGTATTTGGATTGCAGCCTGAAACCAAAATCAAGACGGCCAGTAACACAACTGCCAGACCTTTCATTGCGCTTGCCTCCAATTTAATTATTACAATTCTACTTAGCGTGCAGAACAAACCATATTTTTACACATGAATGCCCAAAATGTCCAGACTAACTGTGGTTGCGTCACGCATATAGCCGCTAACCCACTTCTGTATTCTTTAATCCTATACATATCGACTTATTTCATATATTATTATCAGAATATTTCATTGATTGATTGAACAATTAGTCTTCAGCCTGGCTGCAGCGGATGCCGTCACTTTCGCCCGTGCAGGTGGTCAAAATATTAGCTGATTTGAGAGGGTTGAGTAATGGTTAAGAAGGAAATAAAGCCTGTCCCCCTGAATAAAACCAAAAAAGACGGGGTGAAGATGAGCCGCCTGCAAAGGGGCAAGCAAATTGCGAGCTTCCGCAAGAGGCAAATAACGCGCGCGGCTTATGAGATAATTGCCGAAAAGGGCTATAACAATTTCACCATGATGGATATAGCCAAGCGGGCGGGCGTTTCGTCAGGCCTGATACATCACTACTTCAAGGACAAGGAAAACATGCTGGTTACCCTGCTGCGGGAGATGCAGCAGAACATACGCCAGTCCCTGGAGCAGAGCATCGAGACGGTAGCTGACCCCAGGGAAAAACTCGAGATATTTATGGACCAGGCTTTCGGCCTGGTTGAAAACGAGAAGGAATATATTTACGTCACCTTCGACTTTTTAACGCAGATCAAGTTCAATGAACGTATGCAGCGCATATTGAGCAAGCTCTACCGCGGATACCGGGAAACTATTGTAATGATCCTCAGGGAAGGCAAGGCTAAAGGTATCTTCAATGAAGTCGATGAACATTATGTGGCAACAATGTTCGTTTCGCTGTTGCTGGGACTGGAACAACAGTATATTATCGATAGCTCTGCTTTCTTTTACCGTGAATATACCGTCAGGATAAAGAGTTATATTTTCGACATGGTGGTGCTCAAGAAGTAGACGCCCTGCCATCTAAGGCCGATGTGCAGTGGGGACAGCGGGAGGCTTCCAGTGATATCGTGCTTATACAATAGGGACATTTTTTATGCGTTGGTTCGGCATCCCTGACAACCTGCCTTTTGATATGGTTTGCTACCCGCACTAACAAGTAAACGGCGATCGCCGCGATGATGAAATCGAACACCGTATTAATAAAGGCTCCATAGTTGATCGTCGGGGCCCCGGCCGCCCTGGCTGCTTCCAGGGATGGATACTGCCGGCCCGACATATTAACATAAAGGTCCTGAAAATTGACTCTTCCGATCAATAATCCGATCGGCGGCATAAGTACGTCATTGACCAGCGATGTAACGATCTTGCCAAAGGCAGCGCCGATGATTATGCCGATAGCCATGTCCAGCACGTTGCCGCGCAGGGCAAATTCTTTGAATTCCAATAAGAGTTTTTTCATTTTCTTCCCGCCTGCAATCACGTTTCAGTCACAGCACAACGCCTGCAATCTCCCGAAGGCTGCCTGCTGGCTGACCTTGCCTTCCTCAAACTCGCTCTTGATCAGGTCCACCCGCTCCTTTATGCCGAGTGAAATCAAACCCTTCTCGTCCAGGGGAAACTCGGGAAACAGGAAAAACAGCCTGGCTATCTCACCCCTGTCTCCGCAGATGAGCTCTTCCACCGGTTGCTGCAGCAGGTCTTTCTCTTCCCCGCTCAATTGCGCGGCGTTGAATACCTCGTTGCAGAAATGATAACGGCACTCCCTCGGCCTCCTGTCAAATATGGGGCAGGTGCTGAAATGCTCAGAATATAACCCGCAGTTTATATTCTTGCAGCAATAGCCGTTGCAGGGAGGGCAGACTCTGCCCGCCGCAGCATTCATGATACCGACCAGGCGATAAATCCGGTCTCCAAATAATTCTTTAAAATCCTGGTCGGTTAGAAATATCCTGGTATTAAGTTTATGGTTCACCATCATCACCAGCCTGAAGATTACTGCAAAGCAGAACCGTGCAGTGATAATCCTTCCTATCTGTCCGGCAGACTTTAAGGCGGGCACTTGGCGCATACCGACCTGAACAGGGTAGTGCTCAAATACCTGTCACCACGGTCGGGCAGTATCACTACAATGTTGCCCTTATCCATTTGTCTGGCCACATTTAAGGCCGCGGTCACGGCAGCGCCGCTCGACATACCTACAAACAGGCCTTCCCTGGTGGCCAGCAGCCTGGTGGTTTCAAACGCCTCACCATCTTCAACAACAATTTTCTCGTCGAAACCCTGCGGGTCATAGATCCCGGGGACAATTGACTCGGTCATATTTTTCAGTCCCTGGATGGTATGGCCTTCAGTTGGCTCCACTGCCACAACGCGTACGGCCGGCTTCTTTTCCTTCAAATATTTGCCGGTGCCGATCAGTGTGCCGGAAGTCCCCAATCCCGCTACAAAAACGTCAACATCCCCATTTGTTTGGCGGTATATCTCGGGTCCCGTGGTCTCATAATGCGCCAGCACGTTATTGGGGTTATCGAACTGGTTGGGCATAAAGTATTTATCGGGTTCCTTCTCAATAAATTGCCGGGTGCGGCGGATAGCGCCGTCTGTAGCCTCTTTGGCCGGCGTCAGCACAACCTCGGCGCCGAAAGCCTGCAGGCAAAGTTGCCGCTCCGTGCTGACGCATTCGGGCATAAATAACTTTACTTTATAGCCCAGGGCAGACCCGATCATGGCCAGCGCTATGCCGGTATTACCTGAAGTGGGCTCCACGATAATCTTTTCTTTGGTAAGCTGCCCCGATTGCTCAGCTTTTATTACCATATAATAGGCAGTCCGGTCCTTAATTGAACCGCCCGGGTTGTTTCCCTCCAGCTTGGCATAGATTGTTACACCCGGATTTATACCGTTAAATCCCACTAATTCCACAATAGGTGTATTGCCGATAGCGTCAAATAACCTGTGTTTTGCTTTTTCCATCTTTGTTACCACCTTCAAATTGAACCAAACTGCGACTAATTATATCCCAAACAGCAATCACAAAACGGGTTTTTTACCAGCGTGCAATACTGCTTTGCTCATGCGCATTGTGCAAGCCTTGCAGGGCTGTTATTATATCATATGAATTCGGCTCAATTTATCAGCAAACTGGAAGTCCAGATCGACCCTCAGCTCATACTGACCGTCCACGGATATACCGAAAACCGCAAACCGGGCCGGGTAATACGTGATGTTGTGGAGCAAGCCATAGCAGAAGCGCAAAACCTTGTTAAGCCCAGGGCGCTTTACCAGGAATTCCCGGTAGTGCAATTAACCGAAGACTCTGTAACCATTGAAGGCGGAATACGTTTCAGCATCGGCGGGAAAATAAGTTCTCTCTGGCAGGGCAGTAAAACACTGGGCATCGCTTTATATACAATCGGCGGGGGACTGGAAGACAGGGTCACAGAATTGCTAACAAGGGGCGAGCATACCGAGGCGCTGAATCTCGATATCGCCGGCACAGCGGCCGTGGGCATGGTGGGTTTCCAGGTGCAATACCACGCTTGCCAGCAGTTGGCCAAACATAACGTGGAAACAGGACCCTGGCTCAATCCCGGTTACATGAATTGGCCGTTGACGGATCAACGCCTGATTTTTGACCTGATGCCGGCGGCATCGATAAATGTCCGGCTGAATGACCAGTGCATGATGATCCCCAAGAAGTCCGGCACCGTCTGCGCGGGCATCGGTGTCAGTCAATCGCCGGACGGTTTCAACCGCTGTTTGCATTGCGGTGTGGCCAAATGCCCTTACCGCAGGATAACGGCGACTTAAAATGGAGATAGGGGGATTCGAACCCCCGACCTCTGCATTGCGAACGCAGCGCTCTCCCAATTGAGCTATATCCCCATAATGACCGGACCGCTTTATTTAACGCCTGCGCTGCGGCTTCCGCTTGCCACCGAACGACCTGCCACCGCCCCGGCTGTCCGTGCGCGGCCTTGCCTCGCTGAGATCAAGGGTCCTCTCTTTCAAGGTCTTACCCTTAAGCCCGACCAGGGCAGCCTCACCCTCTTCCTTATTAGCCATCTCCACAAAAGCAAAACCCTTGGGTTGGCCGCTGTACTTATCTTTGATCAGGGCTACGGAGGATACTTCACCAAAAGGGGCGAATTCCGCCTTGAGATCCTCTTCCGTCACATCACGGGCCAGGTTACCCACAAAAATATTCATTTATTTGCCTCCAAAATACGACAGAAAACTGTGCGGCTCAGGCACTGTAAACGCAAACACCGCCATAAAGTATATAGCAAAGAAACCTCCTGCACAAATGGAAAAGCTTTGCGCCTGTCCTTTGATAATGCCCATCCAGACGTCATAGATTATTCCAATCTTCACGTTCAACTAAAATTCCATTCCAGGAGGGTGGCATGAAAATCGCAGAGGTTATGCAGAAATCCGTCGAGCCTGAGTCTGTAATTATCGTCGGCGATTGCATCAACGCTTTACAACAGGACAGTAAGCGCCCGCCCTTCCATGAGCCTGAGAGGCCGCCACGGGCTTTCTCACACCTGTGGTAATATTCGCGGCTAAGACGCGGGCTCCAAGATTATGCGCGCGTCCACCGCCAGCGCCCCGCTCTTATACGCGAAAACGGGATTGAGGTCGAGTTCTTTTATCTCAGGATTCTTATCTACGAAACCAGACACTTTCACTATCAGCTCCTCCAGGTAAGGGACATCCGCCGGGTCCTGGCCGCGGTAACCTTTGAGGATCGGAAAGCCCTTGATCTCGGTTATCATCTCAGCAGCATCCCTCCTGGTCATGGGCACTATGCGAAACGAGACATCTTTAAGGACTTCAACGAGTATGCCGCCCAGGCCGAACATGATGACCGGGCCGAATTGCGCGTCCTTGGTCATGCCGATGATGACTTCGATGCCCTGTTTGGCCATCTTTTGCACTGTAAGGCCCACTATTTTGGCTTTGGGATAATGCTTTTTCACGCCGGCCAATATCTCGCTATACGCTTTCCCCACCTGCGTGGCATTCTGAATATTCAGCTTCACGCCGCCCGCGTCGCTTTTATGCGCCACGTCCGGCGATACAATTTTCATCACGACGGGAAATCCCATCTTCCTGGCCAGTTCCATCGCTTCAGTTTTGGATGTCGCCAGCTTCGTTTCAACCACCGGTATCCCGGCAGCTTTCAACCATTCTTTGGATTCAATCTCGGTTAATAAAGTCCTCTTTTCCTTCCTGGCTTTACCCAGAATATCAGCTTTTGTCATCTTTCATCTCCTCTTGCATGTGGCACAATCAGTATTTAATCGCATAGTAAAAACCGGCTACATTTTAGCCAATCAACAGGCTGATTGCAAAATGTCCGCCTGACATTATATCATTACTTGTTTTGAATACAGGTTCAATTAACCATGAACAACCCTGAAATCCCGGATAAACTCAAGCTGCTGGCTATTGCCGGCAGCCCGCGGCGGGGGTGCAACACCGACCGGCTGCTTAACGAAGCTATTGCAGGGGCTGCCGGGCAGGGCATACTGGTAAAGCAGGTTATGCTGGCCGACCTGGACATCTCGCCCTGCCAGCATTGCGATGCGTGCATACAGTTGGGCGGCCGGTGCGTGATTGAGGACGATATGCAGCAGATCCACCAGGATATCAGGGAATGCGACCGCTTTATAATTTCTTCCCCGGTATTTTTTATGGGGGTGACCGCCCAGACCAAGGCCATGATAGACCGCTGCCAGGCTTTATGGGTGATGAAAAACGTTCTGAACCTCCCTGTTCCCCTGAAAACTGGTTCAACACGAAAAGGCATATTTATCTCGGCCGGAGGAACAAGCTATACAAATCTCTTCCAGGGATCGGTTACCACTATAAAAAGCTGGTACAAGACCCTTGATATAGAATATTCGGGAGAATTATTGCTCCCGGGAATCGATAGCTGTAACGCAGTGACTGAACATCCGGCTTTTTTGAAAGAGGCGTTTTTACTCGGGCAACAATTAGCAAATTGAATATACAAATTAAGAGGAGGTTTAAATGGATTTCTATTTAACCGAGGAACAGAAGATGTTCCAGTCAATGGTCAGGGATTTCGCTACCAATGTGGTCAAACCTGAGGCCAACAAGATCGACGAGGAGGGCAAGTTTCCCGCGGAGATTTTTAAGAAGGCGGCGGAACTGGGCATCTTCGGCATAACCATCGACGAGAAATATGGGGGAAGCGGCGGGGACTACCTGTCCATGACCCTTTGCTGTGAGGAACTGGCCAGGGCCTCAGGCGGGTTGGCGGCGATATTCCTGGCCAACCTTTCGCTGGCCTGCTATCCCATCTATAAATTCGGCACTGAGGAGCAGAAAAAGAAATATGTGGCGCCCATCGCACGGGGAGATAAGATATGCTGCTTTGTCCTGACTGAACCCGGCGCAGGCAGCGACGCCGGCGCTACAACAACGACGGCCGTGAAAGAGGGCAATAATATCGTCCTGAACGGCAATAAAATCTTCATCACCAACGGGGCGGAGGCATCCATCGCCGTGGTTTTCGCCATGGAGGACAAGTCCAAGGGCAACAGGGGCATATCGGCATATATAGTTGAGAGCGGCACCCCGGGCTACTCGGTGGGCAAGCTGGAACATAAAATGGGCATCCACGGTTCGTCCACGGCAGAGCTGGTATTCGAGAACTGCAAAATCCCGCAGGAGAACCAGCTTGGCGAGTCCGGCAAAGGGCTGCGCTACGCCATGGAATCCATCGACGCCAGCCGCGTTACCGTCGCGGCACAGGCGCTGGGCATATCACAGGCCGCCTTCGATGACGCACTCGCTTACTCGCAAACGCGGGTGCAGTTCGGCAAGCCCCTGGCGCAGCATCAGGCTATCCAGTGGATGCTGGCGGATATGGCCACCCAGATCGACGCGGCGCGCCTGATGGTTTACCGCGCAGCCTGGCTGAAGGATAAGGGTGTCCCTTATATGAAAGAGGCCGCCATGGCCAAGCTCTATGCCGCCGAAGTTTCGAGTTTCGTGACCAACAAGGCCCTGCAGATCCACGGCGGATACGGCTATTGCCGGGACTATCCCATGGAGCGCTACCTGCGCGACGCCAAGATCACCGAGATTTACGAAGGCACTTCGGAGATGCAGCGCATGACCATTGCGCGCGCCCTGACAACCCAATAAAAGCAATAAAATAACGGGAGCGGCTACAGCCTGGCGGCGCCGCGCAATTCGGCGATTTTAGCGATGCCCTCTGCCTGCAAAAATTGCCGGAGGCCATCAATGATGCCGAGAGCGGTCCGCGGGCCGGCCAGGTTAGCCGTTCCCACCTCCACCGCCGTGGCGCCCGCCATGATAAACTCTAGCGCATCTTCGGCGGTCATTATCCCCCCGCAACCGATAATGGGGATGCTCAGGCAACCGGCGACCTTCCAGACCATGGCGAGGGCGATGGGCTTGATGGCCGGACCGGATAACCCGCCGGTAATATTGCCGAGGCGCGGTTTACGTCTTTTGACATCGATAGACATGCCGCTTACGGTATTTATCAGCGATACGGCGTCCGCTCCCGCCGACTCCACCGCCACGGCTATGGCAGCTATATCAGTCACGTTGGGGCTCAATTTCACTATGACCGGCAAAGAGGTGGAACCCCTGACCGCGGAAGTAACTTCAGCAGCGGAGACCGGGTCGGTGCCGAATTGCAGTCCGCCCTTCCTGACATTGGGACAGCTTATGTTCACTTCTATACCGCTGACACCGGCTACCCCATCCAGCCTGGCAGCCAGGCTGGCGTATTCATCCACCGTATCCCCGGCGATATTGACTATAACCGGCGCCCTCCATTTTGCCCAGGCCGGCGCCTTTTTTGATATCAGCGCCTCCAGCCCGATATTCTCCAACCCGACCGAGTTCAAAATTCCCGCCGTGACTTCGATAATGCGCGGCTGGGGGTTGCCGTCCCGCGGTTTTAAGGTAGTGCCCTTGCAGATAATTGCGCCCAGCTTCTGAAAATCAACGATGTCCCCGGTCTCATCGCCATACCCCCAGGTGCCCGATGCGGCAATAACCGGGTTGGCCAGGCTGAGGCCGGGCGCAACCCGGACCCCTAAATCTGAATGAGCCATCAGGTTTTAACTTCCGGCTTCCTGATTCGGACCGATTTCAGTTTTCCTTCCATGGTCAGCCCTTTATCGCTGCGGTCATCTATTTTCAGGGTAGTGATGACCCGCACCGCACCCTTGCGAAAGGGAGCATCGTGCATCTGCTTAGTAACTTTAAGCACCTCGCTGAGCGTCCCCTCCACGATGGTGCCCATGGGCGTCAGACGGTAAATAACCTCCTTGTTAGCTTCAAGAATGCCGATGCAGTCGGCAACATATTCACTGACGCCGGCGCCGCCCGTGCCCAGCGGCACCACGGATACCTCGGCTACAATTCTCCTTTCCTTCATGGCCGTCCTCTTAATATAATAACTATAGTATATACAAGAGGCTGCAGAAATTACAGGAGCAGCAATCTAAACGCAAAATGACATCAAGTATGTTAGAATTTCCAGTGTATTTATCATGATGACGACAGTTGAGCGGGTCAGCCGCTATCACATAAGAAAGATGGCCGATGGGGACATCCCGCAGGTCCTGGAAATAGACCTCGATGCTTTCCCCAACCAGTGGCCGCACGCGTCGGCCAGTTCCTTCCATCATGAGTTACGCAATAAACTGGCATATTATATCGTGGTAGGCGAGGACGGCGCTTCTGAAAATGGCGGCAACGGTCAAGCCGTCACAGGTTTAAAAGAAATAGCCTCGTATATCAGGCAACTTTTTTCCCGGGACCGTTTTTTCGGACCCGCCGGTCAGAACCGTGAATACCTGGCCGGGATGGCCGGCATCTGGATGATGGTTGATGAAGCCCATATAGTTACCATAGCCGTGAGAAATAACCGGAAAAACCTGGGGTTGGGTGAGTGGCTGCTGATTAATATAATCGAGCTGGCCAAACAGTTGCGCGCCAAATATGTGACACTGGAAGTACGTGTTTCCAACAGGACGGCGCAGGCGCTGTATGAAAAATACGGTTTTACCCTGGCCGGCACACGCAAGAAATATTACTCTGATAACGGGGAGGACGCCTTGATAATGACTACCTGCGAACTGGATTCGCCGGCTTACCGGGCAAACCTGCAAAATCTCAAGGATGAGCACCGCTGCCGCTGGGGCCAGTGCTATCCCTGAACTGTAAAGAAATATATGGAGCGTAAATCATGGGAGAAATGAAAAGTGCCTGGCAGATAGCCATGGAAAAAGCCGATAAATTGGGCAAGGTCAGCCCGGATGAGCTCAACAGCATTAAATATGTACCTGAGGGCAACAGGATGGCCTCGCTATTCATCCAGGATGAAAAAGGCGATCTATTATCCGAACTGGCCAAATTCCCGGCGGGCGATGCCGCCAGGTTTATCAAAAAGGGTATCGACGAGATATTGATCCGCAACATCACCCTTCCGCATAACGATGAGGATACGCGCAAAACCAACAGGGCCATGGCAGGGCTTCGCCTGATCAAAGAGAATAAAAAACAGCTCGAATCGGTTCTCGGGCTGATTAATACCCTGGTCAACCAGTACCAGTTAGCCCTTCAGCAGACCTACTCCGAATTCAAGAAAAAAGCTGAGGTTTCCATACAGCAGGCGTCACGTACCATGCGTCCTCAGAGGGGAGACCAGGTGCCGCTGGAACAGAAGTTACAGCTACAGTTGCAGGAGGAATGGCGCGCGGTGCACGCCGAACTGGACGCCCAGTACGACAGAGCTTTGGACGAGCACAGGCGAAAGATACTCGAGCTAAACTGACGGGGTTAGAATAGAGCGCGCAAAACGTCCTTGCGAGGAGCCGTCCAAAATGTCTTTTCGAGTACCTTCCCAAAAATGTCTTTGCGAGGAGCCATCCAAAATGTCTTTGCGAGGAGCGCAGCGACGAAGCAATCTCAAGGCATAACGCCACTAACCATGGGATTGCTTCACTTCGTTCGCAATGACAGGGTGTTTAACGGCCTGAATTCCCTTGGCTTCCACCACGGGTAAAATGCAGGCATATCGCTGCTGACTTTCATGGGGAAGGCGGCCGGTCTTTTTTCCAGGAACGATTTGACCCCTTCCAGCGAATCGCCCACGCCGTACATCCAGTTCAATATTTTGGATTCCAGTATATGCG
>Ga0247841_10012837_pt1 | contig 10833 bp, 10 predicted proteins | sample LaCruzMarch2015__2_FD_192410 | JGI IMG/M metagenome (GOLD analysis project Ga0247841, IMG submission 192410) | Freshwater microbial communities from meromictic Lake La Cruz, Castile-La Mancha, Spain - LaCruzMarch2015_18m | ecosystem: Environmental > Aquatic > Freshwater > Lake | place: Spain...
TGGGACGCATTTTGCTTTAAAACAGTCAAAAATTTTTTCAGTAATAAACCCAGGCTGAATTGAGTTTTCAAAACATATACAAAATTTGTACTTTGATAACAATTCATTTTTATTTTCAATCGATCCTTTATAGCGGGAATATTTTTTAAAACCAAAAAGCGCTTCTCTTATATTGTATTTTTTTATTCTATTCCACCCCTTTCCATATAAATCAAAAGGGATTTTTCTTTTTTCAAAATATTCAATAACTCTTATCCTCTCTTCATATAAGCTTTTTGTTTTTAAACACAGAATTTTGAATAAAATAAAAGGTAACTTATTGGCGTTAATAAGAACTAGAAATGATTTTTTGTTAAAATCAACTACGGAGGTGTGCATATTTATTGAGTTCTGGAAACAACGTACTTGAAAGTATTTTTTTTTGTCTTCAATTTTTTTATCAAATACAAACACTTTATTGAAAAAAATATGTAAAAGTTTGAAATAATTAAAAGGATTTACGAAGGGTGGTTCCCAGCAAAATAAAAATGATGATTTCCTGTTCCAAATAATATATGGCCAATATTTTAGAGTTAAATAGGGTACATTAAAATATATATATTTATCTATATCTTTTTCCCCGTAATTCCCTGTAAGCTCTATGCCATCTTTTAGCAAATATTCTCTTAAAATTTGAAATTTTGTTAACTCCACATCGACATTTTTGTCAAAAATGTTTTGTGTTTTAAAAAAACGAAAATCGTTTGATATGGTAATAAAAATCTTTTTATTTATCATTTTATTAATAATCTATAAAAATCCTCGTACTTATGATTATAAATATGGCAATTATTTCTAATGCTTATTTCAGAGGGGCTACTATTTTTTTCTAAGCAAAACGGAAGAATCATGCCAAGATTATCACCTTTTTTAAGAATGATGCCACTTTTATATTTTCTTATTTCAACAACATTTGACCTAACGACTTCAGTTGTAATAGGCACCACACCTAGAGACTGATATTCGCGAATCTTGCATGAATCCCTGAATTTATCATAATTAAATGATCCATTATAAATAGCTATCCCTATTTCAGATTTTGCAATCTCCTTAAGGGTATCCTCATAATTCAATTGACCAAGAAATTTTATATTTGTAATGTTCTTCTCTGCCATCTTTTTTTTGAGTTCTTCTTCCATATCACCACTTCCAATTATTATCATCGAGAGATCCGGAACTTTATTTTTTGCCTTCTCGAAACTATTAAATATTTCTAAAAAATTTATCTGATTAGAAATATTTCCAACATATACTATTCTATTTTTTATTTTTTGTATTTTTGAAAATTTTTCAATTACCCAAGGATTGGGAATATTAGGCATATGAAAGAAGATTTTTTCAGGAGCGTTATAAATATTTTTTTTATGATCAATGACAGTTTGTGCACAAACAATGTTTTTACTTGAGTTAAATGTGCAAAATTTATCAATAAAAAAATATATCTCATTCAAAATATTATTTTTAAAACGTTTTTCAGAAAAGTCCGGTGTTATAAAGAAAACTTTTTTTATATAACCCGCTTTCCAAAGTATGCTTGGTATAAAGCAAGAAAGCGGATCAATGGCAATTACTATTTTAGGTTTTTTAAATACTAAAATAAAAAAATTAACAACCAATTCGCATACATATCTAATCGGATCCGGCAATAAACCCAGGAGTGGTATTTTATAATAATTATCTGCATTTCCACTTTTGTGAATTCTCGATTCCCCGCCCCTATATAGCGAATGTCTAATGGTACTATAACCATTTTCTTTTAAATAGTGATTTAAGAAACCAAAAGTGATACTAAAATTTGGATCAAATGGCTTATTATAACGATATGAGCTATGACAAATAAAAATTATTTTTTTCATCCTGCCTTTCTAAAAAGATTAAATAAATTTGTATTTTTTAATACCAATATCTGCGAATGAAATTGAATACTTTAATTCTCCATTTCACGGGCATCAGATACATCGTTAAGGCTTGGCCAATATTATAAATTATGTCAAAAAAATTTGGTTTATATCCCTGATGCCTCCAGGCATACCATCTCATCTTGAGCGTTTTTATTTCTACCTGATGTATTTTTTTATTGCTACTAGAATCAGAAAAGAATCTATATCTTAAAAGAACTTCCGGAACATTAGCGAATTTATATTTAGTTCCAATGCGAAACCATAAATTTACGTCTTCAGATGGAGAAAAAGCAGGAGTATAACACCCGAATTCTCTAACAACGTTTCTGCGATACATCACAACAGGATGAGCAAATGGACTGTATCGAAAAATTTTTTCTCTCAAATCCTTATCATTCGCAAAATATTTTCTAATACAAACTTCCCTTCCCTCTTCGTCAATAATTTGCATATTGGCTCCTGTCACCGCTACATCAGGATTGTTCATTAAGAGCTTATATTGCTTTTCTAATCTTGTTGGCATTGCGATGTCATCAGCATCCATTCTTGCCATTATCTCCGCCTTCGCTATCTCAATAGCAGCATTGATTGCTTTTGAAATATATAAATTTGTCGTATTATGTATGATTTTAATACGACTATCCTTACTTGCATATTTTTCAATAATTTTTAATGTTCCATCCGTTGAACAATCATCTACAATAATAAACTCAAAATCTTTAAGAGTTTGATTTAGAATACTTTCAATTGCCTCTGCGATATACTTTTCTGCATTATACGCCGGCATTAACACGGAAATTTTTGGCGCCTTAGTTTCCATTTTTTATTTTTTTAAATTATTTCTATAATTCTTTAACATTATTTCTAACCCGGTTTCAATATCCACTTTTGGCAACCAACCTTTTAATATTTTTTTGGTTTCTCTAATATCTGCCGTAAATCTATCTACCTCGCCCAATCGCGCTTTTTTTTGTTTTATTTGGGATTTTGAATCAGTAATTTTTATAACTAATTTCGCCAATTTTTTAAGACTCGTAGATACGCCCGATCCAATATTTAATGTTTTATTTAATGCATAATCTGTTTCTATTGCAATTAAAAAAGCCTGCACAACATCATCTATATAAACAAAATCAATAATTTTATCTTTTCCAAAAATTATTATTTCTTGACCAGCGTTCGCTTTCTCAATAAAAATTGGAGCGACTCGCTCTTTATCTCCCGAACCAAAAATATTGGACAACCTAAATATAACATATTTCAAGCCAAAAGACTTTGCATAAGCCTTAATTAGAGATTCACCTATAATCTTAGAGACGCCATAGGGATTTTCCGGTAAAAGTGGATGATTTAAATCAACTGGCAAATATTTTGCTGTGCCATAAACTTCACGCGAAGAAGAAAAAATTAATTTCTTATTATACTTTGCGCAATATTTAATGACATTCTTTGCGCCGATTACATTATATTCAAAGCATTTATCCGGATCTTTCAATGAAGTCATTACTTGAGAAATAGACGCTAAATGAATTATTATATCATTTTTATAAATTGTTTTTTTCACAAGCTCTTCATCGCAAATATCACCCTCAATAAACTTAATTTTTTTAATATCCAAATCTGCTTTGGCAATATCTTTTAAATTCCACCTATAAAGATTGTCCAGAATTGTAATCTGATAATTATTTTTAAGAAGCGCTTTGGCCAAATGCCTTCCCACAAAACCTGCTCCGCCGGTGATTAAAATTTTTTTCATAATTTTGATATTGAATCTTGTTTTCCGTAACAGTCGACAAACCATGCATATGTTTTTTCTATTCCTTTTTCAAGAGATATTCTATTTTTCCATCCCAAGTCATGTAATTTAGACACATCGAGCAACTTACGAGGAGTGCCGTCAGGTTTGCTGGTATCATTTATAATTTCACCTTCAAAACCGATAATTTTTTTGATAAGCAGGGCAAGATCTTTAATGGCAATATCTTCTCCCGTGCCAATATTAATAATCTCCGAACTTTCATAATTATTCATGAGAAATACACAAGCATCCGCCAAATCATCCACATGTAAAAATTCTCGCTTGGGCGATCCAGTTCCCCAGAGAACGATTTCTTTCGCATTTAATACCTTAGCATCATGGAATTTTCGAATCAACGCTGGCAACACGTGCGACGTTTCTAAATCAAAATTATCATTCGGACCATATAAATTAGTGGGCATTACTGAAATAAATTTTGTGCCATATTGTTTATTATACGCTTGGCACATCTTAATTCCAGCAATCTTAGCAATCGCGTAAGCTTCATTGGTTTTTTCCAATGGCCCAGTCATAAAATACTCTTCTTTTATGGGTTGCTTGCAATCTCGTGGGTAGAGACAAGAACTGCCTAAAAAAAGAAGCTTCCTTACTCCGTTTATATAAGCATTGTGAATAATATTATTTTGGATTTGTAAATTTTGAAAAATAAATTCAGCAGGATAGTCATTATTAGCTTTTATCCCACCAACCTTTGCCGCTGCCAAAAAAACATATTCCGGTTTTTCTTTTTCAAAAAATTCTTTCGTGGCAAGTTGGTCAAGCAAATCTAATTCTTCAAAAGTTCTATAAACTAAATTAGAATATCCCAATTCTTGCAATTTTCTTGTTATTGCTGAGCCAACAAGACCTTTGTGACCAGCGATGTAAATTTTAGAATTTTTTTCCATGAAATACGCTGCCATTCTGAGCACTCGTTGCGCGAGTATAAACTCCGTCGAAGAATCTAATTAGATCCTCACGTCGCTTCGCTTCTCAGGATGACAAAATGATATTATTTCGCAATTTTTTCTTTCTCCAAATCCGCCTCCAGCATTATCTTAACTAATTCCTTAAAAGTCGTTTTTGGTTTCCATTTTATAATTTTATTAGCTTTGGATGGATCTCCCAGTAACAAATCGACTTCAGCTGGACGGTAATATTTTGGATCTATTTTTATTAAAACTTTTTTAGTTTTGGCGTCATATCCGATTTCTTTTGCGCCTTTCCCTTTCCATTTAATATTGATTTTCAATATTTTGGCGCATTCCTGGATAAATTCTCGGACACTATGTGTTTCACCAGTCGCCAAAACAAAGTCATCGGCTTTTTTTTGCTGCAATATTTTCCACATGCCTTCGACATAGTCTTTGGCATAACCCCAATCGCGTTTTGCATCAAGATTGCCTAGATAAAGGCACTCTTCTTTGCCTGCTAAAATATGCACTAGTCCCCGCGTAATTTTCCTAGTCACAAAAGTTTCGCCTCTCCGCGGAGATTCATGATTGAAAAGAATCCCATTGCAGGCAAATATTCCATAACTTTCCCTATAATTTTTAGTAATCCAGTAGGCATAGAGCTTGGCACAACCATACGGAGAGCGAGGATAAAAAGGCGTGGTTTCTTTTTGCGGAGTTTCTTGCACCTTACCAAATAGTTCACTACTGGATGCCTGATAAAATTTTGTTTTTATTTTGGAATCCCTGATGGCATCTAAAATTCGCAGTGTTCCAATTCCATCGACATCAGCTGTATATTCCGGAATATCAAAACTGACACGCACATGACTTTGCGCGCCAAGATTATAAACTTCGTCCGGTTTTATTTTCTGCAGAAGCTTGGCAATGTTGCTACCATCAGAAAGATCACCATAATGCAAAAAAAGTTTTACATTTTTTTCATGAATATCTCTATACAAATGATCAATTCTTTCAGTATTGAAAGAACTCGATCTTCTGATGATGCCATGGACTTCATAGCCCTTTTTAAGCAGTAGCTCGGCTAAATACGAACCATCTTGTCCAGTAATTCCAGTAATTAAAGCTTTCTTCATAATCTTGCTTCTGAATTTTATTTAAACGTATAATCAAATTATAATTTTTCTAAAATACTTGATTGTCCTTTGCAAGCCATCCTCAAGCTCTATTTTGGGCTTCCAATTGAGCTTTTCCTTAGCGAGGGTTATATCCGGCTTTCTTTGTTTGGGATCGTCCTGGGGCAGTTTTTTAAATACTAGTTTACTCTTACTTTTCGGAATCAATTTCAAAACTTTTTCCGCCAATTCTTTGATGGTAAATTCCGTCGGATTGCCAATATTCACCGGTCCAATAAAGCCCCTCTCATTGTTCATCATTTTTATCATGCCAGAAATTAAATCATCCACATATTGAAAACTGCGGGTTTGCGATCCATCGCCATAAATTGTAATATCTTTATTTTGCAAAGCTTGGACGATAAAATTGGAAACTACTCGCCCATCGTTGGGATGCATATTGGGACCGTAAGTATTGAAAATTCGGATGACGCGGATATCCATTTTATGCTGGCGATAATAATCAAAAAATAAAGTTTCGGCGCATCTTTTGCCTTCATCGTAACAAGCTCGGGGGCCAATCGGATTGACACTCCCCCAATAAGATTCTTTTTGCGGATGGACTTCCGGGTCGCCATAAACTTCCGAAGTGGAAGCTTGCAAAATCCGAGCCCGGGTTCTCTTAGCTAAGCCCAGCATATTAATCGCCCCGTGGACGGAAGTTTTGGTTGTTTGCACCGGATCGGATTGGTAATGGATGGGCGCCGCCGGACAGGCTAAATTATAAATTTGGTCCACTTCCACATAGAGAGGAAATGTGACGTCATGGCGCAAAAGTTCAAACCTTTTATTATCCATCAAATCTAAAATATTTTCCTTGCTGCCAGTAAAAAAATTATCGAGGCATATGACATCCTCGCCGTCTTCCAATAATTTTTTACATAGGTGACTTCCTATAAATCCTGCTCCTCCCGTTATTAATATTTTCATGTGATAAGTTATAAAGTTATCAAGTTCATCAAGTTATCAAGTCTACTGAGTTATAAAGTTAGAAAGTTAGAAAGTTCTTCAAGTTTTACTTTCTACTTTTAACTCATAACGTTTTGATGAAACCAGAGATTATTTTAGAAATTTCAACCGCTAAGTTATAATCCTCCTGAAATTGATTTTTTGTAATATATTTAAATTCTATTGCTAGATTAAGCATCGAGCGAACTTCGCCACAAGATCCTTTTGCAATATAGAGAAAATTTATAAATTCTTTATTAGTCCTTCTTTCAAAACCCTCGGCAATATTATTCATAATTGAAATACTAGCTCTCTGAATTTGATCTCTGAAACTATAATCACGAATATTTCGAAAGTTTAAATAAATATTTTTAGTTAATTTGTCAGCTTTTTGCCAAGCAATTATATCTTCAAATTTTTCTATTCTCATAACACAAGTTTATCAAGTTTTAAAGTTATTAAGTTATAAAGTCTCACTTTCAACTTTTAACTTTATAACTTTCGACTTCTCTCTTTCTACTTTATAACTTTTTACTTTATAACTCTATGACTCCGTATTATATACATCGGCCGGTTGATGACTTCACCGTGAATGTTGGCGATGTAAAGAGCGATAAGTCCGAGACAGCTTAAAACGATGCCGATTAAAAATAAATTAATTACCGCCAAAATTGCCGAACCGGAAAAATGCATACCTAAAGAATCGCTAATAAAATATCTTTCAATAAAAATAAAAATGCCCAGCAAGCCCGAAAGTAAAGTAATGATTATGCCTAAATAGCCGGCTAGTTTTAAAGGGAAAAGACTCAAGGAGACAAAACTGCTCATCGCTAATTTAATGAGCTTAAAAGTGCTGTAAGATGGTTGCCCATAAGCTCTTTTGGGAGATTCGAAAGGAACTAATTCCCGGCGAAAGCCCAGCCACGCGATGAGCGCGCGAGTCATCCGATTCCTTTCGCTTAATTTATTGAATTCTTCAATCACCATCCGATCCAGCAAACGAAAATCAGTCGCATTGGGCAGAATATTCGTTTCCGAAATTTTATTGATAACTTTGTAATAAAACCAAGCGCCGATATTTTTTACCCAAGAGTCCCGATTATTTTTTTTTCTGACTCCCACCACGACTTCCGCTCCATTTTCCCATTTTTCCAGGAATTCCGGGATAACTGACGGAGGATGCTGGAGATCCGCATCCATCATCAAACAAGCATCGCCCTGGCAATGATTAATGCCGGCGGTCGTCGCAATTTCTTTGCCAAAATTGCGGGAAAAATCTAAGTTTTTAACATTGGAATTTTCATTAGCCAGTTTTTCAATTTCCCGCAAAGTCCCATCCCGGCTGCCGTCATTGACAAAAATTATTTCCCAAGCATATTGGGACAAATCGGTTATAGTTTTTTGCAGTTCGGCGAAGAGCGGTGGAATATTTTTTTCCTCGTTATAAACCGGTATGATAATGGAAATTAATTTGCCGTTTGGCATAAATTTTTAATTATTAAATCGCAATAAGTTATAAATATCCACAAAATAGTTTTCCGAGGATTTACGATCCTTGGTCCACAGAAAAAATAGCCCCACGGCTACGCCAATAATTTGGGAAAGTATCATTATCACCAGTATATCATAAATATCTTTAGCGATAAAAAGGACCGAAAAGACTGAAACTAGAGCCACTAAAAGCAAGCCATAGGCTATTTTGGTTTTTTTGATAGACAGCAAATATTGGAAGATTAAATTCAAAAAAGAAAACAAGGAAACCATAACCGCAAACCAGCCTAAGTAACTCGCCGCGCTGGCATATTTACTGCCAAATAAAAGTCCCAAAATAAATCCTGGGAAAAGAAAATAGAAAATAACGCCGAGCGCAGACACTATCAGCATAAACAGAGAGGCTTTGCGGAAAATAGCAAAAGTATCGATATTTTTATGGTGATTTTCGGCCGACAGGGAGAAAAGGACAGAAGCAATAACGCCCGTTCCAAAGAAGATAATTTTAGAAACAATCGTCAGCGCTCCGTATTGGCCGGCATCCAGGGGACTTAAAATATGTTTAGCTAGAACCATATCCGCGTTGCCTAAAATAGTGATCGCCAGACTGCCGATAAAAACCGGCAGGATATAATGCCGGAGCGACTGGAAATCGATGGTCGTTTCGCATTGAGATTGGGCGTTATCTTCTTTTTTTAGCAGAATAAATTTAAGCGCTAAGGTTGACGCCAGATAAGATGCCAAGGCGCCAAGAGTAAAACTGCCAATGATACCGTTTAGACCAAAACCAATTTTGACTAACACGATACCAAAAATCAGTTTAACTACCACCCCCCAAATCCCCATCAAGCTAATCTGCTTAAACCTCTGCCAACCTTGGAGCATCCCTGAATTGACGGCATGAAAAAAAGACAACAGCATCGACAGCCAAATAATAATCAGGGTAAAATTATTTTGGATATTTAAAAATTTTCCCACGTAGGGAGTTATCAGCGCCGTGATAATGAAAAGCGGCAGGCCGTACTTAACAATTTTTTGATTGAGATATTTCCAAATGGCCCGACTCCCCAGTTTGTCGCTTTCCGCTTTGCAATTGGCGGCGTATTTGGCCGCAACCATCGCGATAGTCGCCGCCGGAACAGCAATGATATTCATGAGGGAAATGAGCGATTCGGCTTCTCCGTAAATTTCCACGCTCACAATCCGGCCCACCACCAGATGAAAAACATAGTTAAGGACGTTGGCAAACATCGTGCCAGCAAACAAAATAGCGCTGTTTTTTACCAGCGCGTTTTCAGAAAAAAACCTCTCTTTGATGGCTGAAAGTGTCATTTTTAATTATTCTAAAGCGTTTTTGCTCTGAGTTTATTTTACCTCTGTTTGGGGGAGAAATCAACTCCATTTTCGCAAAAAGGTTATTTTTTTGCTAGAATTGGTTTATGCTAAAAATAAATTGGATTGAATCAATCTTATCCTTAAAAAACCGGTTCGAAAAGAATTTTTTTTATCTTGCCGTTATTGCCCTACTGCTTTGCTGGTATAGCCTTTTTTTGCTGCGAGATATTAATTTAGTAACTGCCGATTTAGGTCGGCATTTGAAAAACGGGGAATTATTTTTCCAAAACTTCCAAGTGCCCAGTGTTAATTTATATTCCTACACTTATCCGGATTTTACTTTCATCAACCACCACTGGGGCTCCGGCGTGGTGTTTTTCTTGATTGAAAAATTTTTCGGTCTTGCGGGCTTGTCTTTCTTTTTTATTTCATTGAGCCTCCTGACTTTCTGGATTTTTTTCCGCTTGGCGCAAAAATGTCCAATTTTTTTATCGCTTTGCCTGTCGCCCTTTTAGCCATTCCTCTCCTCGGCGAAAGAACGGAAATTCGACCGGAAATCTTCAGTTATTTTTTTGCCGGTTTATTTTTTTGGATTTTGTGGCATTTTCAAAAAGGCCGCCTCTCTTTCCGCTGGCTTTTTCTTTTGCCCCTCATCGAACTTCTCTGGGTCAATTATCATATTTATTTTTTCCTCGGTTTTCTAATTTTAGGTTCTTTCTGGATGGAAGATTTGATTTCCGAGCGGAAAAATTTAAAAAAACTGTCCATAATTTTAATTTTAACTGGCCTTTCTTCGCTTATTAATCCTTTTGGCATCCAAGGCCTCATTTATCCTCTTTTAATTTTTGGCAATTATGGCTACCGCGTCGTAGAAAATCAAACCGTCTGGTTTTTGGAAAATCTGCAAGTTTTTCATACTAATTTTCCGGTTTTTAAATTAGCCTTAGCGTTTTTAGGGATTGGCTCCTTGACTTTGCTTATTTTAAAGAGGAAAAGTTTTTCTCTGGCGCTTTTTCTACCCTTAATCGTTCTAACCGGATTGGCGCTTATGGCCATCCGCAATTTTACGCTCTGGGGATTATTTCTCATCCCCGCCTTAAGCTATATCCTGGAAAATCTTAAAGATAAAATTAGAGTCAGTGAAAAATCTCAAAAAATTATCCTATCTTTTTCGGCCATTCTGATTTTTCTGCTGACTTTTTTCTTAAGCCGAAATAGTTTGCAAATTAACC
>Ga0247841_10012839_pt1 | contig 10832 bp, 17 predicted proteins | sample LaCruzMarch2015__2_FD_192410 | JGI IMG/M metagenome (GOLD analysis project Ga0247841, IMG submission 192410) | Freshwater microbial communities from meromictic Lake La Cruz, Castile-La Mancha, Spain - LaCruzMarch2015_18m | ecosystem: Environmental > Aquatic > Freshwater > Lake | place: Spain...
CTCCCTTGGTCAAACTCAATCCCTGAAAGTTGCAAGGTAAAGAAATAAATAATTTTAAAACCCCATGCATTTGACCAATTTGGTCGTTGCATGGGGTTTGTCAATGTGTCTTTGGTTTGACGCTTACTATTTTTTGTATTATATCTTAAAAATATATGAGGAGGCAATACAAATGACAAAGAAAGAATTATCCCAATTATATTATCTTAACCGTGAAATAGAGGAACAGCAGAGGAGACTTGCGGAACTTGAAGCGGGGGCAATATCATGTAATGCTACGATTACTGGAATGCCAAAAGCTCATGGTGTTTCGGACAAGATTGCCAAATATGCTGTAGAAATAGCTGACTTGAAAGCATTACTGGATTTGAATCTGAAAAAGTGCTTTTATGAGCTCAACCGATTGAATAGGTACATAAACAGCATAGATGACAGCCAGATAAGAATAATATTAGCACTTAGATATATCAACGGATTAAGTTGGCGACAAATTGCTTTTAGTATTGGAGGTGGGAATACAGAAGATGGAGTCAAAAAGATGGCATATCGATTTTTAAATAAGTAATAGAAAAATTTACAGTTGTCCTTTTTGTCACTTTTACCTGTGATATAATTTAAAATGTAAAGAAATAAAAAATTGGTGGATGCTCCAATACGTTATGTGTTGGAGCTTTTGCTATGCGTGGAGGTATGATATGCCTATAAGACCGTTAAAACCATGTCCACATCCCGGATGTTCTAATTTAACTAATGACACATATTGCAATGAACATTCAAAGATACATCAAAGACCGTCCACACAGGAGCGGGGATATGACAGCAGGTGGTGCAAGCGTTCCAAACTGTTTTTAAAGGCGCATCCGCTTTGTGAGGAGTGTTTGAGATGACAGGTATTGCAGTGAACACTCTAAGGAATATGCTGTTGAGATATCAAAAATGGTCTGCACAGGAGCGGGGATAATTCATGCCTATTGGTACTGGCATTTTTTAGTAAAAATAAAAAATATGGAGGAAAGAAAATGATAAAAACAAATTGTTTTGCAATAAAAGGGAATAAGTGTATAGCTTTAAAAGAGTTGTATTGTCGATATAAAGAATGGCAGACATTGACTGATTGTTCAGCTATAAACGAGTATTGCTTATACAAAGATAAGTCTACATGCTCAGTGGCATACTTATTTGTGCTTGAAAGAACAATCTACACATATACTTATGCGGTCAACCTTTGATAAGGCAGCACACTCACCTCCCCGTGGTTTGTAGTGTATCTGCAGCTCAACAAATATATTATACAAAAAAACACACTCAGCTGCACTAAAAACTGTTTCATTTCGTTTTGTGCCTTGAGCGTAGAGAAAGGAATGGTTATACTTTTGACAAAAAAAGAATTATCACAGCTATATTACCTTAATCGTGAGATAGATGAACAGCAACGTCGGCTTGCGGAGCTTGAAGTGGCGGCAACATCGTGTACTGCATATATTACAGGGATGCCGAAGGCTCATGGAATATCAGACAAGATTGCCAACTATGTCGTGGAAATAGCAGATTTAAAGGCACTCTTAGATTTGAATTTGAAAAAGTGTTTCTATGAACTTAACCGTTTGAACAGATACATAAACAGCGTGGATGACAGCGAAATGAGGATGATACTTTCACTGCGGTACATAAACGGACTGACTTGGTTACAAATTGCATTTAGTATTGGAGAAACAGATGAAAGCTATCCGAGGCGTAAGCATAATAAATTTCTGAAAACAGTTAAAAATTAAAACTTGCCGAAAATGCCGATTTAGATATGATATAATTGTATCATGTAAAACTGAATGAGATGTAGATGCCTTGGCACGATATACAGTGTTCAAGGCTTTTTACGTGTAATTTTCGAAAGGGTGTATTTCTTTGCCAACAAGACCTATGAAACCGTGTCGACATCCCAGATGTCCTGATTTAACTAATGATACATATTGCAATAAACATATAAAGTTATATCAAAGACCGTCTGCAAAGGAGCGGGGCTATGACAGCAGGTGGCGCAAGCGTTCCAAACTGTTTTTAAAGGCGCATCCGCTTTGCGAGGAGTGTCTGAGACAGGATAAAATAACACCATCGACTGTGGTTGACCATATCATTTCGCACCGTGGTGATGAAAAACTTATGTGGGATAATTGTAATTGGCAGGCGTTATGCAAACGATGTCATGATAGAAAAACGGGTAAATTCGATACAATAAAACATTATAAATACTGAAGGTAACCACAAAAATGGTTACCTTCTAATGACTAAAATTTCAATTTTAGAAATTCTTCTGGAGTAATTGCTTTAACCTTTGAATTAGTAAAGTCCTTTGTGTTGCGAGTAACAATATAATCAGCACCAACAGTAATAGCACAATCTGATTGAACAGCATCTTCAAAATCGGATTGCCTTTGTTTAAGAGCATTGAAAACATTTTGCTTTGTAACATCACACAGTTCCACAATGGATATAAATTTTTCTAAGATAGTGTATAGATTTGTTTTATCTGAAACGGTTTTGCCCAAGATATAGTAGATATCGGTAACAGTCGTAGTAGTAAGAAAACCTTTAATTTTATTTGTTTCACAAAGCGTTAAAACTTCTGACGAATGTACAGAAAAAGGCATACGGTTACTAAGCATATCTATAGCAACATTGGTGTCAATTAACACTTTCATAGCGTTTTAACCTCGCATCTCTTATAAGGTCCTTGTCGTCGATACCTTCAGGAAGAGAAATGATGCCACGAAGTTCACTGACGATACTTGTAGTTGGGTCAACAAGCTTTGCTATTGTTTTACCGTTTTTTGTAATGAAAATATCTTCTTTTGTGATAAGTTCGAGATATTTACCAAAATTTGCTTTTAGTTCAGTAGCTGTCACATACATAGTTAAAACCTCCTTGTATAGTATATGCATATCATAGCATATTTTAGGCGAAAAATCAATATATTATACGAAATTTATAGATAAAACCGTTCGATACAATGATTCTATTCAATGTATGTGAGAAAAATCGTACACTTTGTATGATGAAATAGTAATAAGAAATTATTGTAAAAAAGCTGAAAATCACTCCCCCCACGGGCCTAACAATCTCTACAGCCTTTGCGACGGAAGACCGCAGCCTCCAAACGCACGGAAAGTTGCTTAATTCAAAGGGGGGGGTATCGTATTTGGAGTTGAAAATGCTTTGAAATCCAGTAGTGGCAAGGGTTTGGTAACATTTTTTTCGTGCAAGGGAAAATTGACGGTCGAATTCTTCGAAGCCTTATGGATAAAGGGTTGCGAAGGATTTTTACACCTATTTTAATTGAAAAAATAAATTAAAAAATAGCTGTATTTAATTAAAATTAATTCTAAATAAATTCAAAAACAGGCAAAAAGGTGGGGGTGCGGTTTCTAAAAATATGCAAATTCCCTTTTTGGATTGCTGTTTTTGATGTTGTTTTACACCAAAGTATATGGTTTTGAGTAGTTACCATGATTTTCAGATTTTCAAAATAATTAAATTGAGGTGATTTGTATTTTAAAACAAGCGCAGAAATTTAAAATCATGCAATATCGGGAGGAGGGAATGCCATATAAGGAAATTGCAAGCAGGCTTAACGTCACCATGGATCAGATTAAATATCTGTTCCGAGGAGAGAAACGAACTAAGAAGAAAAAAACCGAAACCATTGAAAATTGTTTGAATTGCAACAGGCCCATTGAGCAAAATGTAACCGGCAGAAAACGCAAATACTGCTCCGATAAATGCAGGGACAGCTATAAATACAAGCATAGAGCCATGCCATACGTCTATTACTGCACCGAATGCGGCGAAAGGTATATGAGCAGTACAAGATATAGAGGGTTTTGCTCAAAGTCGTGCTCAGCAAAACATAATCATGAGATAAGGAGATACAATGCTTTCAGACAGGGACAAAGATAATATTCGTACGCTCCGAGATTTGGGGTTTGGCTATAAGGCTATATCTAAACAGCTGTGTTTAAAGGGTCACACCGTCAGAGATTATTGTAGGTACTGGGGTTTGACGGGTTATGGAAAGCTGCAATTGGAGGAAAATATCAAGCAGAACCTGAAAGGCTATACCGTGTTGGAAAAATGGCAGTGCAAATACTGCGGCAAGACAATAAATAGGAGGATGGGATCATCAGGCAGACAAAAAAAGTTCTGCAATGACAAATGCCGCTATGCTTACAGGAATAAGAGATTGAAAAATAACGATATGTACAATGTATTTGAGAGGAAGGCAGATTAATTTTCACACTTCGGGTAGTTAGCAGAATCAGGTTAAAAGATGCTACTGCTGAAAAATGGTCAGAATACACTTCAAATGTATGTTTTGGGTAGGTTGCAAGCAAATTTATACACTTTTACGATGTTGTGAGCAGTTTGTAAGATTTTTAACGACTATAAATTTAGACAGAAATTGGTGAAAGTGTACAACGTTTCACACTCGGGTAGTTAGCAGGAATTTTACGGTAATATACCACCAAAAATCAGTTTTAAACATTGTTGTTATTAGCTATTGATAATAGGTTTGCATCCATGCTAACATCACACACAGCCTTGGATAACCCAAGGAAATATATTGTGGGAGTGTTGACAATGGACGAAAAACTGACAGGCAAGGCATATTTTATGAGGGATGCGAGACGGATTGGTGACCTTGAGGCGTTTAGGCGGGAGTGCATCAAAAAACGCAGTGGCGGTAAGGCCTATGTGGTGGAAAAGATTATTGAGTTAGAACCGATTGATTTCGAAAATCTGAGTACAGATCTTTTGGCTGATCGGCAGTACATAGCTGATAATCGTGACATTATGTATTCGGAGGTTAATAATGTGTGGCACTGTATCCTTATAGTTCAAACAGGTAAATCGGATGTAGGCATTTTAGTTGAGAGTAAGAAAATGGAATTTCCAATGTTCGCTGCATTGTATCAAAAGCGGACTGAAATTAAGTCTATTTAGTATAAGCCCAATAATTACAAAAACGCAGGTGACAGTGTTGCCTGTTTTTTGTTGCCCATATACAGTATAAAAAGGATTGGAGGTGAAATTTATGGCGATAAGAGGAAGAAAACCTAAACCGACCGCATTAAAGGAGATAGAGGGTAATCCAGGGCGCAGGCCGCTTAATCGTTGGGAACTGAAACCGGATGGCGGTGCACCCAAATGCCCTGTGTGGCTTGAAGATGAGGCGAAAAAAGAGTGGGCGAGAGTGTCAAAACAACTTGAACGGCTGGGGTTGCTCACCGAGCTTGACTGCACCGCATTTGCGGGGTATTGTCAGGCTTACAGCCGGTGGAAGGCTGCAGAGGAATTCATCTCAAAGCATGGCTATGTTGTTCGGACACCGTCAGGTTATTTCCAGCAGATACCGCATGTTTCAATCGCACAGACCTACATGAAAATCATGCAGAAGTTCTGCGAGGAATTCGGTATGACGCCGGCATCCCGCAGCAGGATTAGCGGAAATGAGGAGCCTGTGAGTGAAGATGATCCAATGGAAGCCCTGCTATCCGGTTTGAATTAAGGGGCGCACAGTAGCATTGGCGGGCGGTGATGAGCCGTTCGCTTTTGGCTGTGCATAAAACAAATGGGGTATTGATTTTGACAAAAGAGGAATTATCGCAGTTGAATTATATTAAGCGTGAAATATAGAGGCAGAAGTACAGACTTGTGGATCTGGAAGCGGTGGTGACTTCACGCGCCTCCGCGATTACAGAGCTGTTCCTTTTGTTCGGTTTAGATCTTATATAATAATTATAACGACAAAAACTATCGAAATATGTGGGGATGCGGATTTTACAGTGACCGGTTGTAAACAAAAATACAACTTGAAAATCTGTTGTTCAAACAGAGCGGAACATTGCTTCCGGAAACCTATCTGCTATGCGTAGTGACAGGTGCATTGGTGGGTGGATATTACGGGTCTTGATGAAATGTTGGGAAATTATTTGAGTTGATTTATAATGTTGTGAGAAAGAAACTTTTTTAATGCTTGACATTTTGTGTTTCAGTTGTTATAATGGTTTCATCAATATGGTGAAAGTGGTGAAAAGAGTGAAACAAATTGCATATAATTCTAATATGACTGGATTTCAAATTGAAAAATTGGCATCTGATTTGCTTGTGAGCATGTTTGAGCAGATGCCTGTTGTTCACAATGTTTTAAAGAATGAAAATATCAATGTATCGGAGGAAAAATGTTTTGATATTGAACTGGAAATTGAGTTTAATTATGGAGCAACACGCCGTGTATTTGGTCAAGTGAAATCGAACGGAGAAAAGAGAATTATCAGACAAGTTATTGATCGGTATAACAAGCTTAAAAACATGTATCGTGATGGCTATTTTATTGTAATTGCGCCATATATTTCTGAGGCGTCAGCTATATTGTGTGAAGAAAATAATGTTGGATATATTGATTTTTGCGGAAATTGTCTTTTGAAATATGAGAATTTTTACATTAATGTTAAAGGTATTCCAAATAAATATATCGAAAAACGAGAGTATAAGAATTTCTTAACTAGGAACGCTGTTGTAACAAGTAAAATTTTAAGGGAAATACTGTCACACCCATATGAGATGTGGCAGGTTCGAAAACTTTCACAGCTTACAGGCACAAGCATGGGGGCGGTTTCAAATTTAAAAAAATTTTTGCAGAATAAAGAATGGTGTCATACCGTCAAAGCTGGTTTTATAATGGATAACATTAAGGAATTATTATATGAATGGGCGAAGGACTATAATAAAGTTAATAATGTTTCATATGAATTTTATTCGTTGGACAACATTGCTGAAATTGAAAGACAAATGTACGAACTTTGGAGAAAAAAGAAAATCCAATGCACCCTTGGGGCGTTTTCCGCAGCAGCAAGGTATAAGCCTACAGTCAGATATAATAAGGTATATGCCTATATCTCGGAAGAAGATTTCAGCGAGGTTGTGCAGGAACTGGAGCTGAAAAAAGTAGAATCCGGAGGGAATATCGTTCTTACTCTTCCTTATGACAGTTGCGTGTTATACAACAGCGTGGAGAAGAAAGATGGCTTCGTAACTGCTCCGGTGCAAACCGTGTTGGATTTGCTGGCGCATAAAAACCGAGGCGAAGAGGCTGCTGATGCTATTATACAAAAGGAGTACGGTCATAATGAGAGACAGTGAGTTGAAAAAAGCAACCGATTATTCAGAGGGACAAAGGGAGGCTGCACATCGGGTTTTAATTGAAGTTGCAAATCTTCTATGCGCGTATGCTGAGGATATAAGGATTATAGGTGGCTGGGTGCCGGGATTACTGTTCCCTTATGGCGACCATATCGGAAGTATTGATGTCGATGTATTATTGAATCACGAAAAGATATTTATAGACAGTTATGAAAATATTGAAAGAATGTTAATTAGAACCGGATATAAACAGCATCCCGAAAAATATTTTTCATTCATAAAACCAGTTGAAGTAGAAGGTGTGTTATATGAAGTGGATGTGGATTTTCTTGCTGGTAAATATGGTGGTACTTCTATAAAAAAGAATAGTCAGCATTGACAACATAAACATCATGGAAGGAGTACGAAGAAATGATAAGAAAAGATTGTTTCGCAAGAAAAGGGAAACAATGCGCGGCATTAAATGATTTGTACTGTCGAAACGGAGAATGCCGCTTTTATAAAACAAAGTCCAGATATAAATCAGATATAGAAGAATCAAGTGAAAAGTTGCGACTGCTTCCGATGGCAAAATTACAGGAGTTGACCGTCAAGTATCCGCTCTTAAATAAAATGATGTCTTGACGGGGAGGTCATAAACTGTGACAAAGAAGGAACTATCCCAACTGTATTACCTTAACCGTGAAATAGAGGAACAGCAACGTAGGCTTGTGGAACTGGAAACGGCTGCAATCTCATTTGCCTCAGCAATTACAGGAATGCCCAGGGCGTATGGCATATCAGATAAGCTTGCCGAAAATGCTGTAGAGATAGCTGATCTAAAAGAACTCTTGAGTTTAAATCTAAAAAAGTGCATTTGTGAGTTGAATCGCCTGAACCAATACATAAACAGCATTGATGACAGTCAGATTCGAATGATACTATCACTTCGGTACATAAACGGATTGTGCTGGCGTCAGATAGCGTTTAGCATTGGTGGAAAAACAACCGAGGACAGTGTCCGTGTGCTGCATAACAGGTTTCTGAAAGATAATGCGGAATAAAACATATCATGGTTCCGGTTGCTTAGTTTGTATATGCTGTTTGATTTAAAGGCACATCACCTTAGAAAGTGTTTTTTTGTTTGCACAAAAAAATAAGGGGTGATGATTCCACTGTATAACTATATAGCCGAGCAGGCACTGGTAGATGCAAGGATAAACAGTAATCAGGGTAATTCGAACGGGCTACATTATTGGTCTTTAAAGGGGGTTAGGATATGACACAGAATCAAAAAAATAAAATCCAAAGAATGCGTGCAGACGGTGTAAGCTATTCAATCATAGCAACTTTTCTTGGAATATCGGAAAATACAGTGAAATCCTTCTGTCGGAGAAACGGGCTGGGAAGCGCTGTGGCAAAACATATAGAAATACCGGAAGATCCAAATTACTGCAAACAATGCGGAAAGCTGCTCGTGCAGATTCCCAAACAAAAACTAAAAAAGTTCTGCTCGCAGGAATGCCGGCTTGTGTGGTGGAATGCCAACCGGGATAAAATATCGAAAAAAGCTCTCTATGAATTTAAGTGTAAATGCTGTAGCGTCCCATTTAAGAGTTATGGGAATAAACATAGGCTGTACTGCTCGCACCGGTGTTATGTTTCCGATAGATTTAAGTAGGGGGTGGAGTAAATGACTCGAGAACAATTACAGGATGAGGGAAGCTTTCGTGCATCCACGGCAATCCTTGAATTTATGCTGAATCAGGGCTGGTTGAACGAAAAAGAATTCAGGAGAGCTGGCAGAGAATTACTTTGCAAATATCAGCCCGTGATAGGGAGTTTGCATGGCATAAATGATACAATAAGATGCCCGTAGAACCGGCGTTATATGCGGGTTTGTAGGTTGATGACACTTTCTTAGTATGGTAACATGTAACGGAGAGGAGCGATGTTTTAATGCAAAAAACAATTACAAAAATCGAACCGTTTTCCGCTGAATCCTTCCGTAAAAAACGTGTTGCTGCATATGCAAGGGTGTCGGCGGAAAAGGATGCAGCATTTCACTCCCTTTCCGCACAGGTTTCATATTACAGTGAACTTATTCAGAAAACCCCCATGTGGGAATTTGCTGGAGTGTTCGCCGATAATGCGGTTACGGGAACAAAACAGGATAGACCGGAATTTCAGAAAATGCTTGAGGATTGTCGTAACGGTAAAGTTGATATGATAATCACCAAGGCAATCTCGAGGTTTTCTAGGAATACCGTTACAACTTTAACCTGTATTCGAGAACTGAAGGAACTTGGTGTAGCGGTATATTTTGAAGAAGAAAATATAAACAGCTTATCAGGTGATGGTGAGCTTATGTTGACAGTGTTGTCGGCATTTGCACAGGAACAAAGCTATAATGTTTCCGAGGACTGTAAATGGAGAATTAAGAAACAATTTGAACAGGGAATACAGCCTATGTGCCTGCAAAGGTTATATGGTTATAAAAGAACGGATGACGGTGGCTTCGAGATTATAGAAGACGAAGCCAAGGTCATCCGTTTCATTTTCTCGTCATATTTGTCGGGCATGGGGCTGAAACGGATATGCGACGATTTAAACCAAAAGGGAATACCCTCCCCGAAGGGCGGGCAGTGGAATATGAATGGGTTAAAATATTTAATAATCAACGAAAAATATTGTGGAGACCTGCTTTTGCAGAAAAGTTATCGCATGGATCACATTACTAAAAAGAAAGTGGTTAATCGGGGCGGCAGGAATCAGTATTATGTGGAGGATAACCACCAGCCCATTATATTGCGTGAAACATTTCTTGCGGTTCAGGCTGAAATGAAAAAACGTGCCAAGGAGAATAAGGGTGCTCAGCCACAGGGCAAATATTCCTTTACGAGTATGATATTCTGCAAAAACTGTGGTAAGTATTACACCCGCAAGGTCAGCAAATGTAATAATAAATATAGGCGGGTCTTTTGGAACTGCTCAACATTTTTGACTAAGGGCAAAGCTGAATGCCATACTAAGCAGATACCCGATGATACTTTGATGGAAATATCCGCTGAGATTTTGGGTATAAAATCATTTGATGAAAAGGTATTCAAACAGAAAATACAGCGGATTGAGGTTTCCGAGTGGAACAAGGTTGTTTTTGTTTTCAAAGACGGTACTGAAGTTGAAAAGCCATGGCAGGATAAATCAAGAAAATGGACGGAGGAAATGAAACAATGTCAGAGAAAAATGTCACTCTTATCCCTGTAAGGGAACAATTTATGATACAGGGCACGTCAGCCCACAAACTATGTAAAATACGGGTTGCAGCGTACGCGAGGGTTTCCACCGATACGGAGGAACAAGCAAACTCCTATGAAGCTCAGGTGGACCACTATACACGTCATATTCAAAATAACCCACAATGGGATTATGTGAATGTTTATGCTGACCAAGACCGAACCGGCACATCCACCAAGGGAAGGGAGGGCTTTAATAGTATGGTGGAGGATGCCCTAAATGGGAAGATTGATTTAATACTGGTCAAAAGTGTATCTAGATTCGCACGCAACACTGTAGATGCATTGGAAACGGTAAGAAAGCTGAAGGAGCGGGGCATTGAAGTATTTTTCGAGAAGGAAAACATACGCACTTTAGACAG
>Ga0247841_10012840_pt1 | contig 10832 bp, 11 predicted proteins | sample LaCruzMarch2015__2_FD_192410 | JGI IMG/M metagenome (GOLD analysis project Ga0247841, IMG submission 192410) | Freshwater microbial communities from meromictic Lake La Cruz, Castile-La Mancha, Spain - LaCruzMarch2015_18m | ecosystem: Environmental > Aquatic > Freshwater > Lake | place: Spain...
ATAAACCCAGTTCACCTATGGCCAACTCCACCTTGCGTGAAGCCGTCGCATCGACATACTTCTGCGCCATGCGGCCTTTCCTTGCTGACTACAAGCCGGTGGATGGCGGGCACGCGTCAACGTCCAGGGTTGCGCGGCTCACTGCGTCGAACGAATGCGTCGCCCCACGCTCCACGCGTGACGCGACCGATTCGAGCCTCGCAACCTTGTCACCCCGGACCTCGGTCCGGCGTGCAACCGGTTGACGACTATTCCGCCCTCAGGCCACCGCCTGCAACGTGGCGTTGATCTTATCGGTCAGTTCTGAGATGCTAAAGGGCTTCTTGACATAGTCCTCGGCCCCCGACTTGAGGAGCTGGTCGATCTCCTCCTGCTTGATCACGCCGCTGACGATGATGATCCGCGTGTTCTCGAACTCCGGGTTGTTGCGAATCGTCTGGCAGACGACGTTGCCGTTGACATCCGGCAGCATGTAATCGAGCAGAATCAGATCGGGGTGAAACTGCTGCGTCACCATCCCTGCCTCGTACCCGCTCGATGCCGTTCGGATCTCGTAGTGGCCGTCCCGCGTCAGGATGTCGGCGATCAGCTCCACGATTTCCGCATCGTCATCGACGATCAGCACCTTCTTGCGCCCGGAATCCAGGTTGTCCAGGGGGATACTGTTGTCCCTCATGAACTTGACCAGATTCTGGCGGGGGATGCGGCGGAACTTAGAGCCCGGAACCCGGAAGCCCTTGAGCCGGCCCGAATCGAAACAACGGATGATGGTTTGTTGACTGACCCTACAGATCTGTGCGGCTTCGCCGGTGGTAAATAGATCCTTCATTCCTTACCCTTCCTTTTGTGCCAAATCCTTTTGACAGAAGGCCATCCAGGTTGCCTTGGCATCCTACCTTATCCAACAGCCCATACCTTGTCAAGCTGAAAATTTAACAAAAACCCGCTCTTGGCTATGATACCCAATTTCTTATCGGTGAATCGTCACGCGACCACCCCCTGGCGCCAGGATGTCGCACAGAAGCGTAAAGTCACCCAATTGACCAACCGATACGATAAGACAGGATGCCTGTGCATACTGGGGGTAGATACCGGTGCCCGGCGGTTGGCTGGATGCTCTACCGAGCAAGTGACCGTGACTTCATGAGGTTCTCATTCTTCACAGGGGATAACATGAGAAACAGAAAAGCCTTCACCATGGTCGAGCTGATGGTGGTCGTCATGATCGTCGGCATCCTGGCGGCGGTCGCTGTGCCAATGATGACCGGGCGAGTGGACGCGGCGAAGTGGTCCGAAGGGAAGGCGGCGATGGGCACCATTGCCTCCGCCCTGCGGGCCTATGCCGCCGAGAAGGGCGGTTTCGCGAGCGCGCCGGCTCTTGCGGATATCGGACTGAGCGACAACGACCTGGACGGCACGTATTTCTCGCACCAGTCGTATGCCATCACCTCGGCCTCCGCCACCGGCGGGCGGATCTCTTTCGTGATCACCTGCACGGCCGCCAGCTCGACCCGCACCGGCAAGCCGGCCGCACCGGCGGTTGTGACGCTGACGTCCAACGCCGCCAACAGCTACGTGGCCACCTTCGCCGAAGGGGCCGGCACCTAAACGGGTCGAAAAGGCCGGCGCCGACTGCCGGTGCCTCGACTGGTTCCTGTGCCTGAAGAGATGCCCGGGCCAATGAGCGGACGGCCCGAGGTTGGGAGGCGTCGTCCGATGGTTGACAGATACTTGCGCGGGATCGCAGGGTTCTTCATCCTTTTGAGCGTCCTACTCGCGTACTATCATTCACTCTACTGGCTGCTGTTCACCGGCTTCGTCGGATTGAACCTGCTGCAGTCGGCCTTCACCAACTGGTGTCCGATGATGGAGATCCTGAAGAAGCTGGGGGTCAAGAGCCAGAGGCAATAACTCCAAGTCAGGTGACGTGCTGCATCAGCGGAGGAATCTGTCGCCGTTGAAATGAATGAGGTGGTCGGGGATCTCCTGTATCCACACCTCGGTTTCCCACGCTATTTCGCCCAGATGATCCTTGAATTCCCTGAAATTCGGAAACGCGCTCACGTAGATGCGGATCGCATCGACGTCTGACAGAAGCTGCTCAAGCTCATAGTGCCTCTTTGGGGAGACCGGCCCATGGGATGTGACAGCTTCGACCAAAAAGAGCCGTTTCGTCTCAGGGTGATACAGGACTACGTCAGGCAGCTTCCCGTGCTCATCAACCGGGACATTCAGCTTGGTCAGCATTTCCTTGTAGAGGTAAAACTCCTTCTTGGCTGCATCCCCGAGATAAAGAAGAAAAGCACCAGGCGCGAAACGCGGCGCGAACTCCTCTATAATGGCGGCTTCCAGCTTGTTGTGTTTGCCTGGAGAAAGGCTCAGTACCTCTCCGTCAGGTGTTCTCACCGGGACCCTATGTGTCTGCCTTGCTCCCGCATAGACCTCTGCCAGGGTCGTCCGCTTCGCAAGGACGCCGGCCAATCGGGAGGACCATTCTTCGCTCCCGAAGGAACGGACCAGAGAAAGGACTTTATCTGTCAGGGCATAATGGGAAAGAGGGCTATTGGTGGCCAATCCCGGATCGTTCGGGTTCCGCTCGATAATCTGGGCCTGCCCAAATTGATGAACGACTTGACGTCTGACAGTCTCCCTTGTGTTCTCGGCGTACTTCTTTCTGTATTCGGTCTCCGCGAACACGAGAATGTCATGGATTCTTAGCCTCGGAGCTTGAGCCGCTGCCCATGGTGTCTTTTTTCCTATATTCGCCAGTGCAAGCAGCGTGAGTGCGGAGATTTCATTGCATTGAGCCTTGGGCAACCCAAGGCTGCTCAATATCTTTTGTGCTTCCTTTACGCGGCGCAAGCGTCTCTCCAATCCATGAGTCTCATTCTACGGATGATAGCCGATGATCGCGGCAAGATGGTCATCTATCGCTGCTTGTACTGCGTCAGAGTCCAAGAGACGCAACTCTCGACCCAGTCTTGCCATGATCTCGACCGGAGGCAGGGGCATGGCTCTGATCTCGGCGGCACCTACCTGCGTATTGCCGTTGCAGACACGAAAATAGCTGTCAAGAAGAGAGCTGTTCAAGATGGCGGCAACGCCGAAGGTCTCATCAGGACTTAGCGGATGCTCAGGCCGAAAAATGTAGTTGAGATGATTCTCGACCCCGATGTAACCAAAGGCCAAATCCTCCTTGAGCAGCGGAGCCGCCACCAATCGCCTTGGGTCGTCCTTGGTACTGAACCGCCGCAAGAGAACCATGTTGCCATTTTGAAGTAATAGCCTGCGCTGACGAGTCTTCTCGCAATCGACTATAAACTGGCAATCTGCATCCCGAGATCCGCCATTTTTGCAGGGCCATACTGTCCTCATCGGCAGGACATTTCTCAGCCATAGCAATGGCACAAAGTCTTGCGTTTTGTCGTCATTATGAGGAGCAATAAACTCCTTGCTCCTGAAGGGCACAACGGGACCTGTCGATACCTGCAAACCATGATCACCAAAGGTTGTCTTCCAAGCATCGACAACGTCGAGGATTGATGCGTCCTTCCTGTCGAGAGGGAGACGCAGAATGACATCTCCACCTCGGTGTACGAGAACGCGATGGAGAGCTATCTTATTCACCCGCGGACGGCGCAAGTCTTCGGCGTTCTTTGACGTTGAGATTGTCACCTGTGCTCGCGATGCACCCTTTGTTGCTCTTAGAATGATGTTCTCTTGGAGAACGGACTGACTGGAGAACACATCCTTCCGCGATTCAAACACATGGACACAGTCCGGCGTCATGCGGGCGAAGAAGATTCTTCGAAAGGCCCTAAAATACTTACCCGTCGCGTAACTGCGCGGCGTTATGAACACCATGGTGCCGGAATCCTTGAGGGCTTTCATGCTTGTTATCATAAAGAGCGCATACAAATTGGGCTGGCCGTACACGGCCTCGTCCACGCTGAGAGAACGAGGATCGTTGCCCGGGATCTTCAGATAGGGAGGATTGGATATCACCAAGTCGTATCGTCCCAGAGCCTCTGTCGAACCCATGTGATTGGCGGAGAGCACAAAATCATCCTCGATGACCCTGAACTTCAACGTGATGCCGCGCCGCGCGAGCCATGAGGCAAGATAACACATAGACTCCTGGAGATACTTCGCCAAGACGTCGTCTTCTTCATAGAGATCAAGTTCAACCTCCCCGACCGCATTGCTTTCGGCGAGCCTTTCGCAGACAGCACAGGAGAGCATACCAACACCGGCACCCGGGTCCAGGATCCGCACCGGCAACTCACCCCGATTTGATGCCAGGTCTGCCATGAATCTAGCCACTTCGACAGGGGTGAAGAACTGCCCCTTCTCCTTACGGCGCTCGATGCGGCTCGAATCCATGTATTTCTTCGCAAGCATTTCACAGTACGAGGATGGAGAAAGACCAATCGTCGCGGGCTGTTCTAATGATGAACATACATTCCTCGCGGGCCTGATCGCATACGTATCCAGATTCAGACGCGATATGGTGACTTCTGCACCTGGCGCCAAGTCATGGAGACGCACAAATTCCTTGAGCCATTTCCGCTCTCTAAATATCCAGCGGGGGCGCCCCGTCTTGCGGTCCGTCGGGATGTCCGTCCGTATGGGCGCATCAAAGCCATCCACACGGAGTTTCACCAGTCTCCCCAAGCCATCTCTCCTTGCCGGGCCGCCAAAGACATCCGGCGGGAAGAAATCCATACCGCACGCACGGATGTTCAAGTTGCCGTCTTTATGGGCCGCGCAAGTGAGCTGTATTATCTTCGAATCCATTTCTCAGGTTCCTGCCATCACAGAACATCATGGCTTCTACAGTAGAACACATCAGCGGGAGAATCGCAACCTCTGTTGCTTGCTCGTGAAAAGCTTTCACATTGCACCCGTCCCGCCGCTCCTTTATACTCTCCTGCGGTCACGACCTCCGCAGATGATGTGGGGCAGGTGTTTGTACATCGCACGGAGTGCATGGATGGCGATCATTGCGGTCGAGAAGTTGTGCAAGCGGTTCGGCGACGTGGTCGCGGTGGACGGCGTTGGGTTTGAGGTCGGCCGGGGGGAGATGTTCGGCCTGCTTGGGCCCAACGGGGCCGGCAAGACCACCACGATTGGCATTCTCTGCGGGCTGGTTCGTCCGGATAGCGGTACCATCCGCCTCGATGGCAAGACCGACCCAACGCGGCCGGATGTGCGGGCGTCGCTGGGCGTCGTGCCGCAGAGCCTGGCCCTGTATGACGAGCTCACGGCGCAGGCGAACCTGGAATTCTTCGGACGCATCAACGGGTTGGCCGGGCGCAGGCTGTGGGACCGCGTAGCGGCGTGTCTGGATCTCGCCGGATTGAGCCAGCGTCGCAAGGACCGGGTCGCTACCTTCAGCGGCGGCATGAAACGACGGCTCAATCTGGTCTGCTCGCTCTTGCACGAGCCCGCCATCCTGCTGCTGGACGAGCCCACCGTCGGCGTGGACCCGCAGTCCCGCAACCTTATCTTCGACACCATCGAGAAGCTCCGGTCGGATGGTCGGACAATCCTCTACACGACCCACTACATGGAGGAGGCCCAGCGTCTGTGCGACCGCGTGGCGATTCTCGACCACGGCAAGATGCTGGTCTTGGACACGGTCGCCAACCTGATCGCTCAGCACGGCGGGATTTCCCATATTGAGGTCGGATTGGACGAAGCCCCTGGGGACCCGGAGGAGTTGGCCTCCCGGTTGGGAGTAGGCGATCTGGGCCTGGAGGGTAAGACGATCCGCTTCCAGACGAGAGAACCCGCCCAGGCCCTGGCCACGCTGAATCAGTGCGGCGTCCGCTACAAAACGCTGAAAGTCGATACGGCCAACCTGGAGGACGTCTTCCTGAACCTGACCGGACGGAGGCTGCGAGACTGATGGCGAAATTAGTGGCGCTGGCATTGAAAGATCTTCGAGTCCTGACCGCCGACAAGGGCAATGTGTTTTGGGTCTTCGGGTTCCCCTTGCTGTTTGCCCTGTTGTTCGGGGCGGTCTACGCCGGAGCGGGCAAAGGGCCTTCCGGCATGAAGCTGGCTGTCGTGGATGAGGATCAGAGCGAGTTCTCCCAGCTCTACGTCACGCACTTGGAGTCCGAGGAGGCCCTGAAGGTCTCGCGCGTGGATCGAGAGCAGGCCCTAACCCAGGTCCGCAAGGGCTGGATCGCGGCGGCCGTAGTGCTCCGGCCGGGCTTCGGCGACGGATTCTCCGGCTTCTTCGATGCCAATAACCCCAAGCTCCAGATCGCCTCCGATCCGGGCCAGAAGATGCAGGCCGCCTATCTGGAGGGCCTGCTGGCCAAGGCCCAATTCGAGGTCATGGCCAAGAGATTCCGCGACCGCCAGTGGATGCGCGGGCAAATGGACACCTGGCGGGGCGAGATCCAGCGCGCGAGCGGCCCGCTGGGAACGGACGCCAGCGTGTACCTCCGCTTCTTCGACTCGATGGACAAGTTTCTGACGGACGTGAACGACCAGACCTACCAAGGCGGGCTGGGCAACGGCGTTCTCAACGTGGCCAAGCTGGATGTGCAACAGGAATACGACGGCCCGCGCACGCCGTTTCAAATCACCTTCCCGCAGGCCATTCTGTGGGCAATCTTGGGCTGCGTCGCGACGTTCGCGATCTCGATTGTCCGCGAGCGGACGACCGGCACGTTCCAGCGGCTGCGGATCGGCCCGATCTCGCAGGCGGACATCCTGGCGGGCAAAGGACTGGCATGTTTTCTGACGTGTGCCCTGGTGATCGGCCTGCTGGTCGCGGTGGGCAAGCTGGTCTTCAAGGTGCCCATCGGCAGTTGGGCCATGTTCCTCCTGGGGGCCGTCTGCACGTGCCTGTGCTTCGTCGGACTGATGATGCTGGTCTCGACGCTGGGCAAGACGGAACAGAGCGTGGGCGGCGCCGGCTGGGCGATTCTCATGGTCCTGGCCATGTTCGGCGGCGCGATGATGCCGCTGGCCTTCATGCCTTCCTGGATGCGGAGCATCAGTCACATCAGCCCCATCAAATGGGGTATCCTCGCTATGGAAGGCGGCATCTGGCGCGGCTTCACTCTCCCGGAAATGCTACTACCCTGCGGCGTCCTCCTCGCCTTCGGCTCGGTGTTCTTCGCCCTCGGTGTCCTGATGCTCCGCCGCCAATGAAAACTCTTTACCATTGGCCCACAATTCATCTCTCTATTCCAAACCCGGCAGATGCTTGTATTCGTTTGTTTGCCACGCATTTGGGGACGCTGTCCCCGGTCGTTGGGCCGTTTTCAATCCGTGGAAGTCGGACAGGAACCCGATAAGCTCCAGAGTGTCTCGTATCGCGTCGGCTCGAAATTCGTCGCCATCGTCCACACGGCCGCCTGGCACTGTGTCACGCGAAAGACCACGAGCAGGTCGTACCCATGCTTCTCGACCCAGGGCTTCAGGAAGGGCCGGGCTTCCACGATCTCCTTCTTGAGGCCCATGTCCTCGACGATCTCGACGACGCCGGCCACCCGCACCTGCGTATCCTGGCTGTTGAAGCACACTTCCACGTGCTTATTCGCCAGCAGTTGTTTGGACAGCGCCTTGTAGTTGCCTGTATGAAAGGTCAGGCCCGCCGCATCGGCGCGGTACATCATCATCCCGCGTACCCGCGGCTGGCTCCCCTCACACGTGGCCAGATGGCACATTGGATTGGCGTTCATGAACTCCAGAATTTGCTCTCGGGTCATGGTTTCTCCTTCAGTACCAGAGGCGGAGGAAACAGAATCGTCTCTACTCTTTCGCTCCTCAATGATCGTGGATGACAAAGTCGCTCCCTTGATCTTCAGTCGCCGCCTCGGACGCTGCCATGATTTGGCGATCGGCTCGCGGACAAGGGGCCTATCACACTTCTTCTCGACCTCCCGCAGGTTCTCGAAGAAGCGATGGACATCGTACCCCGCTTCGGCAGCCAGTTTGGCCCCAGCTTCCCGCACTTCCGTCACAATAGGATCAGGGTTCATACGTTGCTCTCTTGCAGGACTGCCTCAATCCGCCGCTGGATGCTGACTTGGTTTGCCTGAATTGACCGCGTGTACGCCACGATGGTGTCAACTAAACGCTTCGGCGAAATGTTTCCCAGTCGCTTAGATCGGTAGAAGAACACTCCGCTGTACTGGTTGAACTCCCCGTTCTGGGGATACTCTCCTGACCCATCCGGCAGCCGTCCAAAGTCGAACCAGAGCTTGTTGCTGCCGCCGTGTTGCCGGAGGGCTTTCGCGATTTCGATTGCCCTGTCCTTGTGCTCGCCCGTAAGCTCCACGACGAGCCGGAATTGATTCCCCTGTACTTGGATACCCAGGATCACGGGGTTGCCAAGACGATGCTTGTCCATCACGATATACTCGAGATTAAATAGGCCTACGCCACGTGTCATATCCGTGCCGAGGAGTATCGATCCGGCCGGTCCCTCATGTCCATCACACAGCTTCTCATGGAGTACGGCAGGGAATCCTTCATCGCGAAGGACATCTCCGACGCGTCGTTCCAACTGGGCGTAACGGATTTTGTCAACCAAGTCATGCACCCGAATGTCCTTGAGGCGATGGACTTCGCTCCGGACGTCGAAGAAGTCCCCCTGTTCATCATCCCAATCGACAACGAATCGCTCCCCGAGAACGTCGAGGTGGGTAATGAAGTGGATATAGTCGTCCAATAACCGGCCGTGGTAGCTGTCGATGGCCGCAATGTGGGGGAGCACTTCAAGAAGCTTGTCCGCCAAGTCACGATAAGAAAGGTACTGCCACACCATGCCGTCGGAGACCTGGATCGTCGCTTCATTGAGGGGTAGGAACGCGGGCCGGCTGAGGCTCAGAAGCAAGAAACTGGTCTTCTCCTTGTCGGGAACTGCCGCCGCATATTCGTCCAATTGATCTCTCACCGGGAGGCTCTTCACTTTGTTTTCTATCACCAATACCCCGCCGCCAGGATAGTTTAACAATAGATCGATATTGTGCCATTCACGCTGGGCGCGTAGACCTTGACAGGTTGGAGGCGTGTAGTTGAGAAAAGCCGCAAAAAGGCGTCCAGCATGATCAGGGTAGGTCACGCACAGCCAAGCCAGGAAGTTGCTGTGGAACAGCTCTTTGGAGGCCAGCGAAAGCTGGAACAACGGCGATTGCTTCAGGCCATCAATAATCTGATCGAGTACGTGGCTCATTCGTCCTCCAAGGCTTGATAGACCTTGCCGTGCTGTTGAAGCCAAGCGACGTCCCCCTGCTCCGCGTGCTCTTCGACTTCACGCAGCAGTTGTACTGTCTCCGCTTCATAGCAAGGCTCGCTCGCATCATCGTCCGGGATGATAGCCTCCACCTCGATCGCCACCACGAAATTGTGCGTTCGAACCAACCGTGTGCGCAGCACTCGTTTACCAGGAATCCTCATTGTCGAAACTCATCGAATCTTGCGCAACAAGTCGCCGAATCGTGTCAATCAACTTAGCCATCGAAGGCTTTCTCTTGTTTTCTGCTGATGCCCAAACGCACCATTGTAGCTCAGAACCTCTCGGGGTCAGCCAACAAGAACGAGCATAGCAGAGCAGGTTGAATAAGGCAAGAGACACAGGGAGAGCGTGGTGGGTCGTGCCCGTTGAGGGTGTGACCGGGATTCGGTGGCGGTTTGCACGATTTCGCGGGGCTGCCGTGGCGGGATCGGAGGCGCAATGCCCTTGGAGAGTGCTGCCCCATGCCGGGCGTGCCCGTCGGTTCGTATGCGACCAACTCTCGTGGGGTCTGTACGCTATTCGCGTCCAACCATCCCCAAGGCCTTCCGGCCTTGAGGCTGCCACCCAACCCCCGCCAAGTGTGGTCGCACCCGCCGGTCCACTTGGTGGACATTCTTCTTGACGAGGAATTGGGGCACCTGTATGATAACGGAGCAACATAATAAAGGAGCGAGGATGGGAGACCATCGCTTGAGGGAGTCTCGTCGTGAGTGAGTCAGCGTCATCGTGCGTGACTTCCCCGCGGGCGGCAAGCTGTCTTGGGCGAGTGACAGGGTGGGGCGTCTGGCCTCTGGGGGACGCTCCGCGCGCCGACAGGAATACGGGGCGACCGGCCGGGCCGGGGAGGGCACCCCCACCGGCGCCAAAGCGCGTCAGACAAAGCCAATCGCCGTGCGGACAGCAAGTAGGCGAGGTGCGGCCAGGCGGCCCGTGCCGCCGGTGCGACCCATCGTGTCAAACGAAGCCAATTTGCCCCGCACCGACCGGAAGAGGTGCCGGCCGGCAGGGCTGCAAGCACGGTCGCCGCTGGGGCCGAGCGCGCCAAACAAAGCCAATTGCTCCAGAGCGACGCGAAAGGCAAATACTTTGTGGGGAACGAGTTATGACAAATTGGACCCGCAAAGGACCTTGGCAAAACAAAGCCAATGGCCGTGCGGACAGCCGTGGGCGAGGGTCGGCCGGGCGGCCCGTGCCGCCGGCGGGACCCATTGTACGAAGCAGAGCCAATCGGTGGGTCCCTGCTGTACAAACGAAGCCAATAACCACAGGGAGACCGCCAGTTGCGCCAAACAAACCCAATCGGCAGTGGCCGGCTGTACAAACGAAGCCAATGGCCCGGGAGAGGGACGCGGCGGTCGTACAAACGAAGCCAATTCCCGGCAAAGGCATCGAGACATGCGCCGCCCGGTGTCATTACGTGCGGGGCCGAGCGCGCCAAACAAAGCCAATCGCCGTGCGGACAGCCGTGGGCGAGGGGCGGCAAGATGGCCCTTGCCGCCGGTGGGACCCATCGTGCAAAGAAAGCCAATTTGCCCCGCACCGACCGGAAGAGGTGCCGGCCGGCAGG
>Ga0247841_10012841_pt1 | contig 10831 bp, 7 predicted proteins | sample LaCruzMarch2015__2_FD_192410 | JGI IMG/M metagenome (GOLD analysis project Ga0247841, IMG submission 192410) | Freshwater microbial communities from meromictic Lake La Cruz, Castile-La Mancha, Spain - LaCruzMarch2015_18m | ecosystem: Environmental > Aquatic > Freshwater > Lake | place: Spain...
AAAAAAGAAAAAGGGCAAGAATCATAAAACTCATTTCCATAATCTTCATTTGCGAGCGATTGGACGAGAATAATCCAGATTCTGCCCGAGTACAATCGAGAGTAGAGCGTTTGCATTTAAGTCCTTTTTTAATATTTTTGAAATGCAAACGCGAGTTTGAACGAGAGGATTTTAATAATTTTTTCATTTGAGATTAAATTTTGCTTTAATAATTCTCCTTAAATATAACTCTATTCACTTCATGCTTTGGAAAATTATTCTTAAATCTATTGATAAATCTTCTAAAAAAGCTTTCTTTATATTCATCTCCAGCTAATATTCCTGCAAGTCGTTTATATTCTCTTGATGCAACATTTGACTTGCCCATCGTGAGGGGAATATATTTAGACTGGGTTTTAGGAATATTTATGTTATGCGGGATTACTGCAAGAATATCACACCCGCTTGTTTCTTCAATCTCTTTTGTTGATAACTCAAAGTTTTTATTATAAACTTTATTTAATATGAGTCCATTTATCTGCGTTTTTCTTTGTTTAGCTAATCTTACTGCTCTTAGAGTAGTGCTTAATGTAGCAAGGTCCGGCGTTGTTACAACAATTAATTCATCACTAGCCAGCATTGTTGCAAGAATCTCCTCATTTAATGTTGGAGAAGAATCAATAAGGATAATGTCATAGTTTTGTTCAACATCTTTTAATTTTTCTCTTAGTTTAAAGGGGTTTATTTTTTGATAAAAAATAGAACCAGGAAGAACATGAAAGCCCTGTCCAGTATCATAAATAGCCTTGCGTATATGTGCCTTATTGTTAAGAACATGATGGATTGTACATTCCGGATTTACTATTCCCAGATGAATTCCCAAATTAGGCGCAGAAAAGTTTGCATCAACAAGGAGAACTCTTTTTCCAAAATCATTTGCAAGAGAAGCTCCAAGCGAGGAGACAGTTGAAGTCTTGCCTACTCCCCCCTTTATAGAGATTATTCCTATTTTTTTTGCTGTTATCATTTTTCCTCTTTTTTTATCTTAAATTAATGTTTCTTACCCTAAAAAACCTTTTGTTTAATGTTTTTTACTAACTATGTGTTTTAGTAGGTCTCTCCAGGGTATATTTTACAATTTGCCAATTCATTCTTTTCATCCATACTTTTAGCTGTTAGATACCTGCTTGTGAGAGTTGCTTCTTCAAATCCTCCGCTTAAAGTTAATAAGCCAGGTTCAATCTGCTGTGAATTGCACCCTTTTGATGAAACTTGGTTTATTTTCCCCAAATAAAGTTCAGCTAATGTTGCGGTTTTCTCTCCAAGTCTTGCAACATTACAATCATAAATGTCTTTTGAGGAGAAAATTGCACCATATAATAGATTTCCAACATAGTCAACTGAACCAGTACCATCATTTTTTTCAACACTTCCAATTTCATAATCCTCCCCCCGATTAATAACAGTAATATCACAACTCCCACTTTCAAAACAAACAGTAATCTTACCATCTCCACATTGATCAGTACTATCAGAAAAATTTACATTTTCCATCTGTAGGTTTTCTAAGTCTTCTTTTATTTGAATAGGCATACCTCCATTAATAAAACAATAATTGTTTGAACTCATAATTATTAAATCATCAACTTTAAATCCCATATAAAATGGTTTTATAAAAATAAACATTTTCTTTCCTTGTTCAGTATTATTCGCAAAAATATATTTATTTTTTCTTGTTATTTTCGTTTTTGATTCATACCATTTCTGTCCTATTCCGGACTCTTCAGAAAATCCAATAGTTTGTTTTCCAAATGGGCTGTTTACATCTACTGCTGGTTCATCACAACCAAAGAGAACTCTTGTTTCTTTTCTAAAGCTTATTTTCGTAGATACTCCTTCTGCTATTCCTGTAACTAAATCTCCAAGAGAATTATCTATGGATTTTGCCGCTTCAACATAGGTTGTTTCTTGTCCCTGGCTTATGAACTTGGTAGTTGCATAAATCGCAAGGAATAATATTATTCCCCCAGCAATAATAGAAAAAATCATGCTAAATGACATTTCAAAACCAGCTTTGTTTTTATTTATCCCCATTTTTTTCAACATCTTATGCTGACTCGATTTTTAGATCAGAATTTTCAGTCGTAGTTGATATTTTTATTCTTATCTTTCCGAGCGCATTTTTGGTGATGCAATAACAATAAGGATCTGCACTCGATGGCAAGCTTTCAATGTTTATCCCTGTAATCATCTTATATCCTGCTCTTTTCATAATTTTATCATAGCTAGAAGAATAAAATGCGAAATTTGCTTGCTTTGTACCTAACTGTCTCTTTATTTCTGTGCATTTTGGTCCATCAACCCCTGAATAGGTTGTTGAACTGGGCAGATTAAAATCCAAATAACATAACCCTAGCGTGCCAGAGGGAGCATTTTTTTCAAAAACATATTCATTTCCTACAATTCCAGCAGAACTTCCAATTTCACTTATTTTTCCCTGAAAACTTTCAAAATATGTTCTAAGTTGCATTTCCTTTTGCATACCAAGAAAATACTTTATTGCCACAAATGCTGCCACAAGGAAAAATATGATGAGTATTATTGAAAAAATCATATTAAATGACATGCCTATAGATTCTTGCGAGCGATTGGACGAGAATAATCCATATTCTGCATGAGTACAATTGCGAGTAGAACGTTTGTACTTTAATAATTTTCTTTTCATTTTTTCCTCTCTTTTATATTATAGAGATAGTATCGGTATTTATAAGGTTTTTCTGTTAGCAAGATAAACTTACAAGAACTATTATCCCAGATAAGGTCTTACTACTATTGAACATTCAGTTGTATCTGGCTGATTATTATAACTATCTGCACATTTGATATAATAATTCTGTTCTTTCCATTCTGCTTCATGGGTAGTTGAATTAGCATTGGACATAGGTAAGCCAGTAATAAAGTCAAAGCTACATGATTGAGTATTATATCTGCAGTCAGATGATTCATCGGTTATTACTAAAAGTTGATTGTTCTCGTTATATGCTCTTACAACCAAAGGAGATTCTCTGTCCATATCAAGCGTGAATGTAGTAGAATTTTCATCAGAATTTCCGCCCAAATCAATGCATCTGAAATAATAGTTATATGTGCCTGAACCTAAATCAAGAACCTGATCATGTATGTTTGAAAATTCAGAGGTGTTATAAAAGAATTCAATATAACTTGAATTTTCTCCTGTTGCTGAATAAAAACATCTTGATTCTCCATTATTATAACCATTTGCTGTCTCAATATGAAGCGTTGTCTTTATAACAGAGGTGCTTCCTGCAATTGTTCCATTAGGACCAGTTGCAATAATATCTAGAGGTTGTGTTCCTATTACTGTAAATTGATAACCTTCTTGCATTGCGTTCTGATTTTCAGAAAGGTCAACACATCTAAAAAAGAACTCATTATTTTTTCTGTCTTCTATAGATGTAAGTGTTGTCTTGCAAGTATATAATAATTCTGCATTCATTTCAAAAACATTATTTGAACAGATCATTTCATTAGCCATAAATTGATAATCTCTGTCTTCTCTTTCCCAGAAACATTTTGCAGGTTCGTTTGTATAAACTTCTATTGATAAATTATCTTGTCCAAATTGAACTGGTGTTGTTTGATTTCCAAAACTTGTTCCTTTTATTATTGGGGCAGTCATGTCTGGCCCCTCATCAATACAGAATCTTATTGCAAATTCATCCTCATTTTCATTCCCGTTTGCATCAGCACATCTTACATAAAAAGTATATTCTCCTGGCGTTTGTTCCATTTCAAGTCCTTCTGATTCATTTTCACCAATTGTTTTTAGGCTTGAAATACTCGGCATTGAAAGTTTTTGTGAATGATTGGTTAGGTATAAATTACTATCTCCAAAATAATAACCCATCTCAGAAAAGCTTTTTGTACGAGTGTAGTCTATTTTACATTGTGCTGGTTCTGCCTGGTTTTTCTCATTATAAGTTAATATTCCGAATTCAATAGGAGTGTATGGATCAATACATTTATTGCCATTTGCATTTTCTGTTGCCCTTTCAATCCACATTCCAGATGTTGCACTCCCTCCGCCAGCAGGTCTTGATTTTACTTGAGCATAAGTATATCCATTTGTAAGAACTTGATTCCATGGTTTTATTCCAGGAGATATTGCATCATTTCTGTTTACCCATTCACATTTTTCTTGTCCTGTTCCTTTGTTAAGAAGTTCGCATGCTTGTCCAAGTGCCTTGCATCTGTATTCTGAACATGGTTTCATTGGGTCTTTGTTGCATTCTCCGCATTTTTCTCCGCCACGAGGCGCTTGCCAGGACATGCATTTGAAGGTTAGGGTTTTTGTTTGTGTTTCTTCTTTTGTGTACTGGTATGAAAAAATTAAATATGTAACAAGTGCACCGACGCCAAAACTCACCATTCCCGCATTTGCGCCCCCTCCTAACCAGCTATACTCGCTTAAAGCCCCGCCCTTAGCAAGAAGACCATATGTAGCTTTTCCTGCTATGATTCCTGCTGATAATGACTGATAAAGAGGTTCAGCATATTCTTCAGGTATTAGCCCGATGCTTTCAAATATTTTTATTCCCCCTATAACAATTGCTGCCCAACCGATTCCTTCAAGAAGATTGCCCCCAAATGTTCCCCATCCTCCGGTCCATGTTTTTCCAAATTCTAATCCGAAAAATTTGTAGCCTTCGCCTGTGGCTGATGCTGCGGCAGTTGCTGTTTTTGCATCATCAAATGTTTTTATTATCGATTCTTGTTCGGCATTTAAAGTTTGACCTGTATCTTTTGCAGCTTTTGCTGCTTGGTATGAAAGTAATTGTTCTTGTGTTAATTTTCCACCACTATCTTTTGCAAGGGTTGCTAAATTTTGTGCTTCTGTTACTCTTTCTTGAGCGGATTTTAAAGTTGCTTCTTGAGTTTTAATATCTGAAGTGGTACTCCGGATATTTGTGCTTAATTGATTTCTTAAATCAGAATTACTTATTGTATCAACATTTTTTATTCCAGAGGCAGTCAAAGCATCTTTTTGTGGAGTAGTCAATTGTGATATACTCCATTTATCACCTTGTTTAATCATATCTGCTTCAATAGAATTAAGAACCTGATTATTTGTTTGAAGGGTCGTTATTTTTGTATTTATAGTATTAACATACTCTTGTGTAGTCTTGACGTTATCAGCAAGTTTTGTTATTAATCCCGAACCGGTATTTGAATTTATAGGTTTATTTTGAATTGGAGCCACGCCTATTTGGGGGGCATTGGAATTTATTGGGGTGGTGTCTATATCTGAATAAGTCGGTTTTGAAGCAGACGGGGCAACAGGAGAAACAGGAGGAGTATCAAATTTTAAAGTAGTAGCTTCGGATAAATACGTCGAGTATGTTTTACTAGTTGTATCAACAGGCATCCATTGCTTTCTAAAAATATTTTTTTGAAGCCAATTGCCTTCTACCCACATCTTTCCATTAATTATTTTAACATTTGCACCATTTGCTGATGTCCAAGATTTTCCATTAAGTTCAGATAATTCTACTGCACTCACGCTCCCAGCACTCAAAATAAAAGCAAACGCAAAACTCGCAAGCACCATCACAAACATCTCAGAGAAAGCTATCGCTTTCAAAACCTTGCTTTTATTTTTCCTACTTTTTTCTGTTTTCATTCTTTCACTTCTTTCTTTTAGATTATTTATTCAACTCTAAATTCTACTAAGCCGACTTGACAATTATTCTGCTTAAATATGGTAACATATTTTCCAGGTTCTGGATTGATGGTACTGAAATAGATACTTGTACCATAATCTCTAAGTACGGATAAATTAGACCTAAATAATGGTCTTTCTTCTTTGTCTTTGTATGTTTCATAAATTAATGACACTCCTTCTTTTTTTGTTGTTTTTACTATTATTGTTATGTTTTCTCCTTTTTTGAATACTTTTTTTCCGAATCCAACTATTTCCTTTGGTTCCATAAATCCATCTTTATCTTTATCAATCCACTCATTGCAAGAAAAAAAATCGGGTTTATCATAAAAGAGATTATCCTGATATACTTCTGGATTTGTTTTACTTACGTAATTATTTTCCGAATTCTTACTTGTTTGTTCTAGCTTATTCCCCTGTTGCCCCTTCAAATCTTCAAGCAGTCGATTATTTTTTTCTATGGCTTCTTTCATTTCTTTTGCCTTTCTTTCTGATTCACCATCAGCATAAAGCCCCTGAACATATGCAGATTGTCTATATATCTCCCTGTCTTTTGGTGATGTTTTTGGATCATTCCCCCAATAATTCATAGTATTAGCCCATGTAGCATGGCTCTGTGCATTCGCTTCTTTAACTCCAATTCCTCCGAACATTAAACTTGCTCCGAGAATCCCGGCTAATCCGAGTCTTTTCAATCCATTTCTGATTATTCTTTTTTCCATGGTTTTTATTAAGTTTTTCTCCTTTTTATATCTTGTGTTTTTGTTACTACTGGAAAAAGGCACCACATTATTCGTGGCCTTTTTTCAGGACAGGAAAATTTGAGTTTCCTGTACATTAAAGTTGCAACTTTATTTAACAATCGAACTCAAACCCGAAGCAGTGTTTGCTAAATCTGACGCTGTTTTAGCAGTATCTGCCGTATTTGATGTACTTGAGCCCGAATTTGATGTGCTACTCCCCGAATTTGTATTTGAGTTGCTTGTTGAAGATGAGCCAGATGAAGACGAACTTGTATTCTTTCCAAGTACCTTTGATCCACCACTTCCTGCGAATCTTGTGCTAGCATTATATGCTGCAAAACCTTCTTCAGTATAATCTCCTACCCAGTTGATATATCCGCCACAATCTCCTAACGAGTAACAGATATTATTCATTTCTGTTGCCCATTGTTTCATTGTCTCTTGGCTGTTCATAATATCACAGGCACTCGGGTCAACATATTCATCTCCGTCGTAAGTAGTTACTACGCCCTTGCATTTCCAGTTTTCACTTCCCCATAATCCTAGCCAATCAACAGGCCTTTCTGTTTTTTCATATGTAACTGTCATGATACCATTACCAAGACCACACATTTCAGATGCACTTACATCTGACTTTGGTTCAACATAACCTGTTCCAAAACTTCCATTTGAAGGAGCAGAAAAACTCCCATTAGTATTTGTCGTTCCTGTTGTTGAAGAACCCCAGAAAGTAAATCCTGGTGGGTGTCTTGGAAGGCAAACTCCCTGACCAGTCAAATATTCCCCTGTCGATGTTTCAGTAATATTATTACTTTTTTCTACTGCGCGAGAATTAGAATTATAATACCAGCCATCTTTCCAATAACAATCTCTTGCATTTATGTCCTCACAATCTTCTTGGTCTCCCTGGTTAATACAGTCCTGCCATTTATTCACAGTACATCTTGCTTCATTATAACTCCCAGATGTTCCTTCAACACAAATTTCATTTCTAAAATCTGCGCAGGGTTCTTGCAAAATTTCTCCATCTATACAAACTTCTTTAAAATCTCTTGAACCTGCAGTGTCTTGTCCATAATCTCTAGGAGAATCATAAACACACCAGCTCTCACCATGCTTATGGCCTTCACAATCTAAACTTGTGCAAATATAATCTCCATAAGTTGGATTAGCATTCCATGCTGCTTCTTTTCCCATGCTCCCCAAATAATAATCACAATTTCCACATGTTTTTGAACCAGCATTACTCTGACCAGCACCACAAGCATCTGCTTTTTCAACAACATAAGTCCAATACAAAGAATCATCATATCTTGATGAATCATAAATATTAGCTTTCTGTTTGCATGTGTCAACATAATAAACCTCATCTTTTCCGTCAACAAGCATAGTTTCTTTTGACTTCTGACAATCAGTGTTCAAATCTTGTGCAGTGCATAACGTTCCTTTGTGAAATTTCGTTGTTCCAGTAGTAGTGCTTGTTACTTCTGTTTCATTTCCAGAAGCATTGCTTGTTGAAGTTGTAGTTGAAAATGTTTCTTGGCATTCACTTCTTTTTCCAAATGTGCAAGTATTATGTCCTGGAGAATCTTCAAAAACACATGCGCCTTCGTCCTCGCCTTTTGCCTCTGCTAAGCAAGACATTTCATTGGTTATTCCTGGCCTGAAGTCTGTTTCTAATCCATAAAATCCTGAAAGAGTTTTACATCTTACTTTGGTTACAAATGCTGCCTCATTTCCAAGAACACAGCAACCCAAAGAACATTGAGATATGCTACAATCGGCGCTATCACTCCAACTTCCCTCATTATCTTGACAAACCTTTTGAGGAGTATTTTCCATGCATAATCCCTCTTGAGAATCAAAACAACAACCTTTTTTGCAATAACTTGTTGCTTCACATGATGTTGGTGCTTGTCTGAATCCAGTATCACATTCTTCTGATTGTGCATTTTGGCACCATGCGCCATTTGTTGTTTTTTCACAGCAGGCATTTGCGGCAGAAACTAAAGATAATGGAATAGATAGTGCTAATGCTATAAATAACAAAAATAATAATGGTGTTTTTTTATTTTTCCTCATGATTGTGGAATAGCATACCCTGGTGGCCATGCCAAACTTCGAGTAGCGAATTTAAATTTTTCAGCCGTATTTTTATCGGTGAGAATATAGACTTTTGTTCCGTCTGATTGCTTCTTCTTTTCAACTTTAAGATTTTGATAATAAAACATATATGTTTCAGGATTAGAATCCCCATATCTAGCTTCAAAATTCAATATTGAAGAAGCGACCATTAGGATTTCATAAATATTTGAGGAAATTCTTGCATTGAAAAGCTTATCTCCTGAATAAGAAATAGTCTCTTCACCTTTTTTTGCTGTTATTTGATTATCAAGAGAAGCAACAATCTCTTTTGGAAGAATTTGTAAATTTAAATCAACATTTTCAGAAGAAACACTTACAATATAACCTTTTACTCTTAATTTTTCGGTATAATCATTAAAACATTTTTGAACATTAGCATTTATTGCTGTTTTTAGTTCATTTTCAATATCCTGTTTTATGAATGGTTTTTGCATAGTGCATGTTTTGTAATATTCAGAAGTATAACAAAGATAATCCACCATTCCTCCTTCATACATAAAATAGAGTTCTGGAGTTAATGTTCCTCCTCTAAGCAATATTTTTGGCAATTCTGTTTCCATATTACTTTTTAAACAATTTTCTAAACCCACTTGTGGATTGCTGAAATATACTCTTATTTTTGGAAGTGCATATGTAAAGAAGATTATAAGTGCTGCAACAATAATTATAGCGAGAATTACGAATAAGGTTATTTGCGAGCGAGACGATCCACCAAATAGTTTAGTATTAATATTGATAAGTGGGTTGGCTCGCGAGTTCGAGCGTTTACATTTAAGTAGATGATTAGTAGGATGGAAATGCAAATGCGAATCCCCTTTTCTATTCTTTTCTCTTCCTTTTATTTTCCTCATTTTATTCTCTTTTTCCTCTCATTTTTCTTTAGTATTTTACGCTTTTATACTTTTCTTTACTTCACTTATATCTTTACAATTATTGCACATGAATCAGTATTGACAAAACCCCTTTCATCTTTGCATTTTATGTAATACATTCCTGAAACGCCCGAAGCAGAATGTCTTAGTTTATCTGTTGTGGTAGTCATAATAGTTCCATTTGAAAATATAAATGAACACCCGCTAGTGTTATTTAGGCTATACCTGCATTCTGCTCTTTCATCTGTAACAATATTGAGTTGTCTTGTTTGATTATTTACATAAGAAAGAATTATCACTGGAGGAAGATTATCGATGATTACATTAAATGTTGTTGTATTTATAGCCTGATTTATTTCATTGCCCCTTGAGTCCAAATCTTTGCAACCAATATAGAATATATTTTCTCCTTCATGTATATTTACTATTTGGGTATGTGTTGCTGAATTTGTATTAAAAAACTTGGCGTAGGTTTCAATTGCTTGACTTTGAGACCAATAACAATCTGAAATTCCATTATTAGAACCATCTGCAGTAACAACTCTTAGTGTTGTAGTCATATTTGAGCCACTGATTTTTAATTCTCCCCTTGGAGTTATGCTTTGTATCCATAATTGTGGTGATGGCTTTAGTATGTAGGAAACACTCTGTTCATTCGTGTTTCTCATGTACAAATTATCTTCTTTTCCCTCAAGCCAAGGTTGATCTTTACATCGGATATAAAATTTTGTTTCAGAATTTGTGTCATTTGTTATATTTGTTAGTGTTCCAGTGCACCAATATCCATTTATGACTCCCTCATCACTTGGTGAAGTATCACAACTAAAATTATTTTCCATTTCGCTAAATCCAATATCAGAAAAACTCCACTTACATTCTGCTGGTTCGTTTATCTTAAAATTTATTGCCTTTGATGTTTGTCCATAGGTTATTCTTGAACCAGATTCAGGATTAAACTCTGAGAGGATTGGTGCAAGAAGATCGGGAGTTTCCATTACTTCAAAAGAAATCAAAGAAGGAGCAAGATTCCAGTTACCAACAGCATCCATACATCTAACATAAACATCATATTTTCCGTCGCGAGTTATCAGCGCATATGCTTCCGAGGTATTATACCCGTTTTGTCCCGGAATATTCAAAGTGGTATTATGTTCAAGAACATATTTACCTGCAAAATCATAATTCATTCCTTCAAAACTCGTTCCTGCAACACCAATGTCAAATTTACATTCTGCTTTTTCATTTGTCAGTGCATCTATTTTTACAGCAGTATTCGGTCTAATTGGTGAAGCAGGTTCAATTGAAAGTGTTATGCTCGGAGGTTCATTATCACTGGAATCCTGACATATTCC
>Ga0247841_10012842_pt1 | contig 10830 bp, 11 predicted proteins | sample LaCruzMarch2015__2_FD_192410 | JGI IMG/M metagenome (GOLD analysis project Ga0247841, IMG submission 192410) | Freshwater microbial communities from meromictic Lake La Cruz, Castile-La Mancha, Spain - LaCruzMarch2015_18m | ecosystem: Environmental > Aquatic > Freshwater > Lake | place: Spain...
AAAATCCCTTGTGCGTATCAGCATATTATACATAACTGGAATAAATGTTCGCGGCAGAATTTTTCTCACTGATTTCTTCGCCCATGCAATGGCCTTTTTATGATTAAAAATATCGGGCATTAATTCCTTGATATAAATATCAATATTTAGATTCTTCAGGTAATTATTTCTCTTTGCAACCTGCAACAGTTCAATTGCACAATCATTTAGATTGAACATCTCCATAATACTTGTCAATTTAAGTATTCTCAAATCATTCCATCCAGCTTCAATTATTTGCGTTCCTTCAATTTCCTTTGCACCATCTCTGAGATATAATGCCTGGCCCCAAATAACTTGCCCTCTTTCAACCGGGCTACTATTCGGTTGCGATGTTGCTATTGGTATCCCTTTTCTTGCGTGCCGATAAACAGACAGATCAAATAAGATAAATCCCATGTCCCGCAGGTATGCATCAACGTCGCTAAAAACCGGTTGCTGAATATGTAGTTGAAGGAACTCAACCTCAATGCTTATACCTAAAACCGATTTTTTTAGTGTACCAATAAATCCCTTCAAAATATCTAATTCGGAACCCTCTGTATCAAGTTTAATAAAATCCACAGCACAAATATTATTGTCACAAGCAAACGAATCAAAGTCGATAGTGTTTAATTGGATCGTTTTTTCTACGGCAAGGTTTATATCACCGTATAATCTTTCACAGAATCGCTCATCAGGCAAATAAAAACCAGATGAAGCGTGATTCCCAGTCACATAGAAGTTTCTTTTTCCTTTCCTTGAATCCAGTGCATTAGGGAAATAGCGAATTGACATCTTTGTCTTATTGGTATTTAGCCGTTCACATTCCGCCTCATCGGCTTCAAAACCAAGAATATTTATTTGATCACCCCAGATATCCCAAAATTTTTCATATCCGCCACGCGCACCAACATCTACCACAATAAGTGGTGCCATTGCAAATTGTTTTGTCGCAATGATTATTTTTGTAAATCTAGGGTCAAGATTAATATTTTGTAAACTCAACTAAGTCCTCAACTTTGAAGGTTAATTGTACAGGTTATTAGATTGTACCACCGACATTATATACATCATTATAAGAAATAGTTCTTTCTACTTAGATATTCATCCTGGTTGTCTATATACCAGTCCCATGTCTGTTTGAGTCCATCAAGCAAACTGGTTGTAGGATTATAATGTATCAGTTCCCGGGCCAAGGATATATCCATAACTCTTTTGGGAAAACCGGCGGGTTTCGAAGCATCGAATTCATATTTAAAACCGATAAAGCTACTTAAAGTTTCAACCAGCTCTTTAATAGTATAACCTTTACCGCTTCCAAGGTTAACAAAGGCTGATCTGGTACCATAATATAAGGCTGAAATCACCCCCTCGGCTACATCCCGGCTATATGCAAAATCGCGTACGGCACTGCCGTCACCCCAGACTACAAGTGGATCCTCTTTATGGTGTATCCTGTACATTAAAGCTGGAATAACCATGGCGTTATCGGGGTCGAAGTTATCGCCCGGGCCATACACATTGCAGGGCCTGACAACTGCGAAATTATCTAAACCATACTGGGTTTTATATGCCTGGATTTGCATCTCAGCCATCCTCTTGGCCCATCCAGACATGAAGTCCATAGGCGGTCCATCCAGATTCTCGCTTTCTTTAAATACCTCGGCACTTGCATAAGCGCCAATCGAGCTCGTATAAACAGTCTTTTGGACCTTGTTGACCCTGCTCGCTTCCAGGACATTTGTGTTGAACATCAAGGCTGGTACGAAATGGCTTGCGGGCTTTGTCTTAGTCACTTCGATTGAACCTTTAATGCCAGCCAAATGGAAAACAAAGTCCATGCCTTTAATTACTTCTTTACAGAAGTCAAAGCTCGTAAGGTCACCGTAGATATGCTCTGCCCTATCGTCAACATTAACTTTATCAAGTGAAACTATTCTGACGCGTGCGCCGGCATCGCAAAGCAGGTTTACAACTTGCCTTCCAATTAAACCGCTGCCCCCGGTCACCACGGTATTCTTGCCTGTGAAACTTTTTAAAACCGCTTTTTCTATCATAATGAATCCTTAAATCTTTCTCCTGTACAACAGCTTACGAGCCTTTCTATTAGAGAGGCCTCCAGATAATTAAAGAGGCTTCATGTATGACGCCCCCGAGGTATGGCCTCCTCGCTTCAATGATCTCAATCTTGTTTTGTTCCTGCAATTTGCGCAATGCCGTGTAAAATCCCGATAAATAGTTCCGTTTCTGTGAATAGGCCAGGGCTAAATAATCCAACAGCTTATCAGGGTCATAGAATTCCACTATTGGCTCATAATGAAAAACGATCTCCGGTTTTGCCGCCATAATGAAAGACAACAGTTTTCCATGATTACTGCCGAGTTGTTCAAGAGCATGAATGGTAAATACGGCGCTGTGGGGCTTAATAAAAATATCTGTTGGTGGCTCCATCATATCAAAAATAATGCCTGGTATTTCCCTTTTCCGAGATTCAGCCAGCAGGCCGGCTATTTTTGCAGAGGCATGGGTCCAGTCTAATCCATATAACTTCTTTTTTGGAAATATCTCCGACAGAATCAACAAATTTTGACAGCTTCCGCATCCTAATTCATATATGTCTTCCGCTGAAGATAAATACCTGGTAAAAAGCAGATATCTTGCCAGCGTAAATAGATCGTATTCAAGATCGAGATTATCGGTAATGATAAGCTTCCTGTTATACCTGAGAAACTTACTGCCGCGGAAATATTTCGGCTTTAACCTTTCCATTGATATTTTGCCCGATATTATGGAACCCAGGTTTTCCTCCCAACCTTTTTCGAAAGCCTCCAGATTTTGTTGTTTAGTTCTTGTTATGCCAGGCAAATTAATCAGCTTCAAAACATCTAAGGCATATTGTTCAAATTCAATTAGACCTGCCTCATGATATTCAGTGTTTATCCGGTTGAGCCCTGATAATAGTTGCTCCGGTAATTCACCTAACTGACCACCGAACATCCGGATAAAATCTTCCCTTGTAATTCTCTTTTTCTCTGTTATTTCCTGATTCACGATTGTAAATCCCGCTGCAGCGAAGGTCGTCATTTATTCAGAACATACCATTCAACAGTGTCCTTTAATCCATTTTCTAATGAAACTTCAGGTTCAAAGCCGATTATTTTCCTCGCTTTTGCAGTATCAACCATTCTAAACGGGATCGCTGTTGGTTTAGACGCATCAAAAACCACTTCAGCTTTTTCATGACCGGCGGCCTTCAAGATAATATGCACCGCATCCTCAATCGTGAAAGCCTTCCCGTAACCTATATTGACAGGGTCACAAGTAGCATATTTCTCCAGCATTAACAGGCAACCGCGCACCAAATCCGTTATATGGAGGAAATCGCGCACCTCTTTGCCGCTGCCCCACACTATATATGGGTTCTCTTTGGCGACTGCCCTGCCAATCAATGCCGGTATCACATGGCTTGTCGCCGGATCAAAATTGTCCCAGCGGCCGTAGACCGCTGTTGGACGTATGAGCGCTATTTTCATATTTGATTTAGATACTACAAATTCGCCAAGCCGTTCAAGATACCTCCTCATCCACCCATATCCAAAATAGGACTGGTACGTTGGGCCCATCCACATCTCCTCTTCCTTAATAGGATAATCCGCAGCAGGATAACCTGTACTGCTGCTAAATAACAGGAACCTTTCCACTTTGCCGGTCCATGCAGCTTGAAGCATCTGCGTAGTCAATATCAGGTTTGTGGTAATGGCCTCCATAGGATTCCCGGCCGTCATTGCTGCAGCAGCAGCGCCTGCAGCATGCACTACATAGTCAACTCCCTTTACCACAGCCAGACAGTCTTCCTGCCTCGATAAATCCGCATTGATCGTTTCTATACTTTGATCTTTTACTATTAAAGGCCTCTTGTGTATAGGAACACGGACTTTAGCACCTTGCTTTAGAAGTTCCTGGACAAAGTGAGTGCCCACAAATCCTGATCCACCGGTAACCAACACAACTTTTCCGCGATAAAACAATGTGATTTTCCTCTTTACGATATTTTGTGCGCCAGCATTATGCTATTTATAACTTTTTTGATCGATTTCACGTCAAGTCCAATCTTTTCTCTAACTTCATCTAACTGTCCATACCAGCAGCAGAATTCATCGGGCATGCCGTAATAAGATACCGACAAACCTGGAACTTCACAGACAGCCTCGTATAAACCAAACGCATCATGTATAACTAGTATCTGCGTATTTTTAAACACTGAAATCAATTCCTTATCGATCGGTTTGATCGTATGGAAATAGATGAGATTAACGTCCAAATCACTGCAGGCTTCTACGACATTGCCAAGTATTGGGCCGGCCGTAATCACCGTGACCTCTGAACCTGACTCTTTTAAAACCACACCCTTGCCGAACTCAACATGGACATCTATGTCATGTGGATGGTCCGATAATCTGAAATAAGTTGTTTTCCCATTGTTATACTGGCTTTTAAGTAAAATGTCGACTTCTTTTCTTGAGCCCGGTTGAATAACTTCAATATCCGGCAGCAACCTTAGAATAGCCAGGTCAGTATAACAGTGGTGAGTTGCACCATCCCAGGCATAGTCAAAAGATGCGCCGCAGGACACAATATTTCCGCCGAATTTGTTATAACACATATCGAGCTTGATCTGCTCAAAACTTCTCTCGGTAATAAAGGGGGCAATAGTATGGACGAATGGGGAAAATCCCTGTGAACTCAACCCGGCTGCTACGCTGATTAGAGTATTCTCACAAATACCCATGTTGTAAAATCTGTCAGGGTACTTTTGCTTGAACTCATTAAACAGGTAGACGCTTACGTCGCCCAGTATCATGACGATTTTCTCGTCGCGGGAAGACAAGTCCAGTACGGTATCTCTAAATTGTTTCCTCATCCAGTTCTACCATTAGCAAACCAAATTCCGTATCATCAGGGGATTTTCTGTGCCATTCATATTGGTTCTGTATAAGCGTCCTGCATCCATATCCCTTTTTGGTATTAGCCACAATGAGCTTTATTTTATCCGAGGTTTTAATTATTTCCCGTTTTATTTCTTCAACATTATGACCATTAATCACTGCTACATCACATCCGAAGGCTTTAAACCGGTCCCCCGGGTTATGTATCTGAAGGCCCCTTAAATGAGACATATTATTATCGTAAAGAACAATTAAATTGTTCAGTTTTAGATTAACTGCAACCATGATGGCTTCCCATACAGATCCTTCGTTAGCCTCACCATCGCCGATCAGCACAAAGACCCTTCTATTACTCTTTTTTATCTTAAGAGCCAACGCGATACCCGCTGCAATCCCAATTCCATGTCCCAGAGCACCGGTTGAAGCTTCTATCCCGGGTATTTTAAGCCTGTCAGCGTGGCAGCCAAAGTCTGACATAAACGCTCCGAATGAGTCGACTGTTTTTATATCAAAATATCCTAATTTAGCCAGGACACAATAATGCGCCAGTGCAGCATGGCCTTTGCTTAGAATAAATATGTCGCGGTCTTCCCACGTGGGATTATTTGGATCATGCCTGATCGTATCATAGACTGCATACAATATCTCCACAACAGAGAAGCACGTTGGTATATGGCCATGCCCGCTGATTTTAGAAATCCTGAGTATATCGCTTCTTATTTCTTTTAGTGCAGGTATCATTCAATTTCAAAATACGAAAGTCTGGCAGTCATTGGATATCTTTGAAGCCGAACATTGTTCAAACCCCAAGTCTCTTTTAACGCGATTGTTTCACCAGGAAGGAATTCGTCACACAGTTCATCAAATACTAATATGCTCCCTTTACACAGATGAGGCCTTATAGCCTCTATTGCAGCTTTTGTCGGCGCATAGATATCAAAATCGAAAATGGCCAGAGATATAATCGTTTCCGGGTGTCTTTTCAGGTATTCCGGAACCGTTATTACTGCATCACCTTTTATGAGCTCATATCTCTTCAGATGAGACATCGGGTTAAACTTTTCCTGCATATCGAGGATCTTACCCAGGTAATCCTCGTAACCGTGAGTAACCGAAAATGATCCATCTCTACATTTGCCCAGTTCTCCATCTTCTTTGCCAACTCCCCTGAGTCCGTCAAATGTATCAAACCCGACAATCTTCCTGTGCCTGTTGAATGGTTCAATTATCCCCCTTAATGCCGACATGACCGATAGCGTTTGACCCCATCTAACCCCAAACTCAACGATTATGCCGTGTGAACATACTATTTTTTGGTATATCTCATAAAAGAACAATACCCTCGATAAGGCCTTCGAAGTTAAGAATAAACCAAGGTTGGGTAGAATCTCATCATCGGGCAAAGAAGACGCTTTAAAATGCGCCACAAATTGTTTCTGAATATCCTTCTCTTCTGAACTGGATAAAATGATTGCATCGTGTTTTTCTGTTTTCATTTAGACCACCAATCTTTATTCTGTATCCACCATTCGGTAGTTTTACTTATACCCTGTTCAATTGTAAATTGTGGTTGCCACCCCAGCAACTCACTGGCTTTTGTACAATCTAACGCCCTGAATTTACTGGTGGTCGGTTTATCCTCACTGTATTGAATTCTGGACGGTTCATGTCCTGCACACTTCAGCGCCAATTGGACGACATCATTAACAGTAGTTTTTACTCCGGTACCAATGTTAAAAACATCGAATCCTATTTTATTGTTGTCCATCATCATCACAATGGCTCTTCCAAAATCCTCGGAGTAGATAGTATCTCTTGTAACACCAGGACTTCCCCAGACATCAAAAGGGTCCATCTTATCAACAGCTTTGCGTATTATTGCCGGAATAAAATTGGAGGTGCCAGGATCGAACTTCGCATAAGGTCCAAATATGTTTGCAGACCTGGCTATAACGATTTCCATGCCATATTTATCGTGCCAGAACTTGCAAAGTTTCTCGATAAATCTCACCACCCATGCAAAACCAAAATAAGCGGGGTGGGGTTCTTTATTTAAATCAAGGCTGTCTTCCTTAATGTGACCATCAGTCTCCTGGTATAAAGTTGCAGAACCGATATATACTGCACGTTTTATTTTCTCGGAATGAAAGGCCTCTAACATTACTGCATTCATAATTAGATTATCGTTGATTTGCTCCCAGGGCTGAGAAACAATTACATTGGAACCGGCGGTATTTGCAGCAGCCATAATTGCGCAATCACATCCCTCCACCATTTTTCTACAATCATCTTGCGACTTTAAATCACCAAATACGTATTCCACTCTTTCGTGCCTTATAAAGGGTTTTGTATGTTTGTAATAAGCAGCACGTATTCTTACTGTCGGGTAATTATTGATAACGTAATGAATAATACTAGAGCCGGCGGCTCCGGTTGAGCCCGCCAGGAAAACTGACTTATTATCTAAATACATGACTGCCAGTCCGGGTATTCGAATACAATCCCATTCACACAAGCCGCCTATAACAGTCCCGCCAGTAATTTAGTGTATCCTGCACTGTCTTTTCAAATTTAATTTCCGGCTTCCAGCCGGTTGCCCTGGTAAACTTGTCTGTGCAGGGTATTTGCAAAGTTACATCCGACGGCCTCAGGCGGGCCGGGTCAACTTCAATTTTTATATCCTTTACCTTTGATAACTTAAGCAGCATATTCAACATTTCCCGTATTGTCATAGTTTCCACTCCACCTACATTGTAAACCTCGCCCGGGGGGCATTCATGCACCAGCAGCCAGTATGCCTTGACCGCGTCACGCACATCTGCCCAGGTCCGCACGCTGTCAAGGTTACCAACTTTTACCACGGGCGGCAACAAGCCTGCCTCTATAGCTGCTACCTGTTTGGCAAAATTGGATAGGGCAAAGACTTCTCCTCTACGGGGCCCCGTATGTGTGAACATTCGCGTGCGGATGGTTTTGATGCCGTATGACGTCCAATATTGGAAGGCTATCATATCCTCGCCAACTTTACTCACTGCATAAGGCGAAGCCGGCCGTAGCGGGCATTCTTCGGTAATGGGCACCTCATCCGGCCTCACCTGCCCGTAGACCTCGGAGGAGCTGCAGATATGTATAACTGGGTCAAGCCCGGTTATCCTGACAGCTTCCAATAAATTGGTTGTGCCTATGATATTGGTCTGCAGTGTATCCACCGGTGCGTTGAAGCTGGTTAAAACGTATGACTGCGCAGCCAGATGGAAAATGAAATCCGGTTTCACTTCCTTCATAATGGTTATCAGGCTGCTGAGGTCATGCAGGTCACCGCAATGTATATTTAATTTCCCCGCCGGGATATGCTTCACATTATCCATGGGACTGCGCCACCTTGCCAGGCCATGAATAACCACACCCGATTGGCTGGCCAAAACGTAATCAGCCATGTGGCTGCCGACAAAGCCCGTGATTCCTGTGATCAGGATTTTCATGGTCTACTCTCCTGCATTATGTCTCATGATCAGTCTACGACTAAATTAATTCAATGTGCAGGGTGTTTTTCCAATAGATAATCCCTTTTCGATTTATATGCTCCGGCCATTCAAATGCAACAACCATTTTACCGCTTCAAATACATCGGCAGCAACATGATCAGCCGGTTGAGACAGCATTTCCAGTTCCTGATGAGTAATACCCGTTCCAACAACAATTGTCCTGCAACCCGCCCTTTGGCCAGCCTCTATATCGCTGGTCTTATCACCAACCATAAATGAGTTTGCCGTATCTATATCGTACTCTCGGGCAGCCTCCTTGAGCATACCCGGGTTGGGCTTGCGCCACGAACATTCCTTTTTATATTCCTCGATAGTACCTTCAATGTGATGCGGGCAATAATAAATTTTCTCGACATGCGCTCCCTGATCAGACATTGTCTCCATCAACATGGCATTTATTTCTTGCAGCTTTCTTTCGCTTAAATGCCCCTTTGCCACACCTGCCTGGTTGGTTACAATTATTACTTTAAACCCGTTACTGTTAAGTAACCTGATGGCCTCCACCGCACCCGGCAAAATCCGAATCTGGCATAAATCGCTCAGATATCCGACATCCTCGATAATGGTTCCATCACGGTCCAAGAAAACTGCCTTTTGCATGGTAATTTCATGAGCACATCAATCAAGTACTGCCGACCAATTCCTCTTCCACCAATTCACATATTATATGCCCGATCAATATGTGAGCCTCCTGGATCCTGGGCGTGCACTTCGATGGAACGATCAACGCTACATCCACCACTGATGCTAATATGCCACCATCGCCCCCGGTCAGGCCAACTGTTAGCGCACCTATTAATCGGGCTACCTTAATCGCCTTAATCACATTTGCTGAACCCCCGCTGGTGGAAATTGCTATAACAACGTCCTTATCACCTGCTAAAGCTTCGACCTGGCGGCTAAAAACGTTTCTGTAGCCATAGTCATTAGCTACAGCAGTCAATAAGGACGAATTTGTTGTCAGTGCAATTGCAGGAAATGCCCGCCGTTTTAAAGCAAATTTCCCCACCAGTTCTGCGGCAATGTGCTGCGCGTCCGCCGCGCTGCCACCATTTCCAAACAATAACACTTTGCCCCCGGATTTGTATGCCTTTATTATGAGTTCAGCTATAATCTCAATCTCTTTGACCCGTTTTTCGATAACGGCTTTACTCATCAATATCGACTCATTGACGATCCTGGTAATCTCGTCTGACTTTTTGCATTTCCTTTGTGCGCGCATTCAATTCCCGTCCAATACCTTGTGCTTTATATTGTTTGTAGTATCACGCCACTTCCCGTCGCCACCTGTATTCACTTTGGCGCCGGCTGTATTTACCGATGAATAGTATATCATAAAGGCACGAGGTATAATGTGCTACAAAATGGACATTATCCGATACCAAAATGGAGAATTCAATGTAGACGTGTGCTTGATAACAACAGACAGTTACAAACGGATACGATAATGATTAAGACAGGACAGTGGTCTGATTATAAAATACAAAGGAAGAGAAGTATTATGTTTGCCTTAATTTTGGTCATGATATGCATACTGGGAGCTACAGCAGGACAGATATTGATGAAAATGGGAATCGGACAAATTGATAGTATAGCCAATGTTAAATCGCTGCTTAACATCGTTACCCTGACCAAAATCTTTACTAATCCCTATATAATACTGGGCCTCCTTTCATATGGGGTTTCTGCGATTTTGTGGTTAGGCGCCATGTCAAGCTTGAATGTCAGCTTCATGTACCCATTGCTAAGCCTGGCATATGTGCTGACCGCTGTGGCCGCCTGGCTATTTTTAAAGGAAAGCCTGTCATTTGTGCACTGGGTTGGAATAATTTTAATAGTATCAGGGTGCGCTTTTATCACCTCGACAAGATTTCAGTAATTGCATCACCCACGATATGTTTACTGTAACCAGTAATCACTGCGGCTTATAGCCAGGGTATAAGATAGGATGTTTTACCGGGCCGATCCGCATAAAGACGATAACGTAAAGTCGGCTAATGCCTTTACTAAATCGATTTACAGCACGCTTATTCCGGTGCTTGACCAGAGAGCTCGTTTCCTCAAAAGGCTTTATGATGAAACATCCAACGGCCCGAATATAAAAGAACGCTATATCGATGCCGGGGCAGGCACACCTGTAAATGGCAGGGTATTTGGGGAAGGTTTCAAAAAGATATTCTTGCTGGATATCAACATCATTGATCCTGCAGGTCAAGGGCCAGAGATTCAGTACATCATAGGTGATGGACAAGCGTTGCCTCTAAAAGATAATACAATTGACCTCCTCTCACTGATCTCTGCTATTGAGCACGTGCCCG
>Ga0247841_10012843_pt1 | contig 10829 bp, 7 predicted proteins | sample LaCruzMarch2015__2_FD_192410 | JGI IMG/M metagenome (GOLD analysis project Ga0247841, IMG submission 192410) | Freshwater microbial communities from meromictic Lake La Cruz, Castile-La Mancha, Spain - LaCruzMarch2015_18m | ecosystem: Environmental > Aquatic > Freshwater > Lake | place: Spain...
GTTCGGAGGCGGGAGTGCGCGGCTCACGCTCGAGGAGCCCGAGCCCGAGGTCGAGGACTCATTAGATGAGTCCGATGATGGTGAGGAGCAAAGCGACGTACCGGAGAAAGAACGTCCGGGAATAGAAATAGCGGTCAGTCTGCCGAAGAAAAAAGTGCGTTCGCTATTACAGCTCTCAGGAGGCGAGCGAGCGCTCACTTCTATCGCGCTTATCTTTGCGATGAGTCAGGTGAATCCCCCGCCGTTCCTTATTTTGGACGAGACCGATGCCGCGCTTGATGAGGCGAACAGCAGGCGCTACGGCGATATGATAGAGAACCTCGCGAAGAAGTCCCAGCTCATTGTTATTACGCACAACCGCGAGACCATGAGCCGCACGAATATTCTCTACGGCGTCACCATGGGAGGCGACGGCGTCTCGAAATTGTTATCGGTTAAGTTCGACGAGGCCGTCGCCGTGGCGAAGTAGGTACTTGACCAGATTCACGGTAAGCGATAATCTTGCCGACAAGTCGGTTCCCACTGGAAAATGGAGAGTTGAAATAGGGCTCGGATTTCAAATCCGGCTGGTCCAAGATAAACTTTCTTCACTTCCTTAAAGTACACAAGGAAGACTTTCCCTAGGTTCTAGAACCGACATGCGCCATTACGTTGAATCGTGATGGCTTTGTCTTTATACAGGCACGTAAAATCTATGGACTTACGATGTCCCTAATTTGACTTAAGTGTTGATTTGTGTGTATAATTATGCGCAGAGTTTGTTTCTTAAGAAAGGAGGTTCGCGATGATAGATATATTGCATTGGGTTGCTACTGCGAATCCGGTTGAGCTTCAGAAAGCATTACCGGTATTTGTGACTGCTTTGGTTCTGGCGGTCATTTGCTTAGCAATCATGTTCAGAGCGACCGCATGGCGCCGGAAATGAGACAAAAAGATGTTAAACACGCGCACAGAGCCGGCTCTGTGCGCGATTTTTTATCAAACAGGAATAAAATCGAGTTCTTTTTCGGGGATGCGGGCGGCGATTAATTTTACGCGTATTGGGTCGCCAAGCTGGAAGGTCTTGTGCGTGCGGCGGCCGACAAGGCGATAATTCTTTTCATCATATTCAAAATAATCATCGCCGACATTGCGAACGTTTATCATGCCGTCTGAGTGCGTCGTTTTTTCTTCAATATACAAACCGCGTTCGGTAACGCCTGAAATAACCGCATCGAACTCCTCGCCGATGCGTTCGGAAAGGAATTCAACTTGCTTCATCTTGATTGAATCCCGTTCGGCATCTGATGCAGCAACTTCCCGCTCTGAAGAATGAAGTGCAAGTTTATCAAATTCCTGCATCTCAGCCGGAGTGATAGGATCGCCGCCCGCATGATGTTTGAGGAGCCGATGAATAATGAGGTCCGGATATCTGCGTATTGGGGAAGTGAAATGAGTATAAAAATCAAAAGCGAGACCGAAGTGGCCTATGTTGCGCGTCGCGTAGACTGCTTTGCTCATTGAGCGTAAGGTAGCCATCTTCACAAGATATTCTTCCGGTTTACCTTTTACTTCTTCTAGGAGTCTGTTCAATTCTGCACCAGAAATCTTCCCTCCTGACGTTTTCAGATTGTAGCCCATGATGCGCAGGAGATTTGCGAGATTTTCAATGCGGTCGGCATCCGGCACGTCATGGATGCGATAAAGCGAAGCGAAGTGTGCACCTTTATCTTTTGTGAGTTTAGATAGATGTTTCGCCACTGCTTCGTTCGCAAGCAACATAAAATCCTCAATAAGAAGATTGGTAGCTTTGCGTTCTTTCAAATGTATCGCTATCGGCTTACCCGTTGCGTCAAGCTCAACTTTTACTTCGGCGGTATCAAATTCTATGGCCCCTCGCTTCGCTCGGGACGCGCGGATTTTTTTGGAAAGCTCAAAAAGTGTTTGAAGTTCTTCGCACATAATTCCTTTTCCGGCATCCAGCACATCCTGAGCATCTTCGTATGTAAAGCGTTTGTCGGAATGTATGACCGTCTCGCCGAACCAGACGTCCTCAATTTTTGCTTCGCCATCAAGAGTGAAGACCGCTGAGACCGCGAGGCGGTCTTCATCAGGTTTTAGCGAACACAGATTGTTGGAAAGGATTTCCGGAAGCATCGGAATGGTTCTGTCCACCAGATAAACGCTTGTCGCTCTTTCTCGCGCCTCGTTATCAAGTTCGTTGCCGGGCTTCACAAAAAAAGAAACATCGGCGATATGTACGCCGACTTCTATCTTATTGTCATTAAGAATGCGCACGGAAAGCGCGTCGTCAAAATCTTTTGCATCAAACGGATCTATAGTGAAGGTCGCTATTTCTCTGAAATCACGCCTGCCCTTCGTAGCTTCAGCGGAGTAGGGACGCATTTTCGATACCTCTTCCTCGATTAATGTTTTACCGTTACTCTCAAGCCGCTTCGCTTCGGCAGTAACTCCAGGCGGGAAGTCGGGCGAGAATCCCTGACCCAACGCGAGCGCCCTCATTTCAACATCGTGTACGCCAGCCTTTCCGATGACTTCTTCTATGGTGCCGAGCGGATACTCCTTATCCGCATCCCAAGCTCCAAGACGCACCAGTACCTTGTCGCCGATAGAGGCATCACCTTGATCCATGATGACGATAGGCACATACATCTTTTTGTAATCAGGCACAAGCAATATGAGGCCATCTTCTTCGGTGAGAGTCCCTACAAAGGTCTCCCGCGCGCGCGAAACTATCTCAACGACTTTTCCAGCCTCGCGCGGCGGCATCTTGCCGGACGGATCGCTATACATGCCTGCCGGAACGACTTTAACAATATCGCCCGATAGGGCGTGATTAGTCCATTCGTTCGGGATAAGCAGATCCTCTTTATCTTCACCCACAGAGAAAAACCCGATGCCTTTTCTGGTCATCGTTATGGGACCCTCGTATATCGTTTCTGCCGACATTTTCTTGTACTCTAGCCCCGTTACAAATCAAAGTAAATGGCTTACTTACAATAATTTTACCCATTACTGATAAATATGTGAGATTTGTAACGGGGCTAGCAATATAACTTCGCTTCTGCTATAGTCGTCTTCATGTTGATGATTCGATTCCAACGCATCGGCCGGACAAATGATCCGGCATTTCGCATTGTGCTTTTGGAAAAAACACGCGCGGCAAAAACCGGCAGTATTACCGAACAGCTCGGCACCTACAATCCGAGAAGCAAAGCGCTCACGCTTGATGCCGACAAAGTTAAATACTGGATTTCTAAAGGCGCACAACCGACCGGTTCAATACGGAACCTCCTCATCACGAAAGGCATCATAGAAGGAAAGAAGGTGAATGTGCTCCCGAAGAAGACGCCTATCAAAAAGGACGAACCTGCACAAACGGCGTCGCCAGCGGCTCCGGCCTCATCGGCTGCAGAGGTCGTTGAAGCTCCGACAGAAGCGGAAGTAGCCGAAGAGGCGATAACGGCAGAAGAGATTGTTGGAGAGACGCCGGCAGAATAAAACTGCGCCTGTGGCGCTTACATAATAAATATCCCTATGGAACCAGACCAAGCATTTCTTGAATACGCGGTAAAAGCTCTCGTAGACCATCCCGAGTCGGTTGAGACTACCCGCACCATTGACCAGATGGGCGTTCTGCTTACGCTCGTCGTCCATCCTGATGACATGGGCAAGATAATCGGCAAGAGCGGTAAAACCGCGGAGGCTCTTCGAATCCTACTGCGCGTTGTAGGTATGAAAGGGAATGCTCGCGTGAATCTTAAAATAAACGAGCCGGTCGGCGGAAAAAGAGAACAAGAACTCAAAACAGTTGATCAAGTCGTTGACGAGCTTTGATCATGAAAAAAAGAACCCAGATACTGATAGTACATGGGGGGATGACTTTTAAGAATGACAAAGACTACGTGCGATACTTGAAAACAAGAAAAATCTCTCCAGAAAAAAGGATTCGGTGGTCAGATGATTATTTGGATAAAAAACTTGGCAAAAACTTTGAAATTATCAGACCTCGGATGCCCTTACAGGATAATGCGCAGTACAGAGATTGGAAAATCTATTTTGAACGACATATCCCTTACCTAAAGAACAACAGCATTTTAATAGGTTCTTCGTTAGGTGGAATATTTCTTGCGCAGTATCTGTCTGAAAACAAACTGCCACACAAAGCATTGTCCGTATATTTGGTTTGCCCGCCTTTTGACGATTCAGTAGAAGGCGAGAATATAGTTGGGGGTTTTAAACTCAGGGCCGATTTGTCTTTGCTTGAGAAGAACTCCAAGAATCTCTACATATTTTTTTCAAAAGATGATGAAACGGTCCCAGTCACTCATGCTGAAAAATATAGGAAGAAACTAAAAAAAGCACGTATTGTCATATACAAGAGCAAGAACGGACATTTTCAAATATCCACATTCCCCGAGATTGTTGAGATGATTAAAAGTGATGTGAATGGCTAAATATGAAATTTCACATAATCACTTTGTTTGAAGAAGCCTGCGATGCATATTTAAGCACGTCGATAATCGGCCGTGCACGCAAAGAAAAAAAGATTTCTGTAACCTACCAAAACCCGCGCGATTTTGTAGACAATAAATGGGGCAAGGTAGACGAACGTCCGTATGGCGGCGGGCCTGGAATGGTTATGTCTGCGCTCCCAATCGTAAAAGCGGTAGAGAAAGCGTTGAAGTCCCTCGTCGCAAAGCCTCCTCGGGACAAATCACGACGCGGCGTCGTGATTTGGTTTTCGCCGAGCGCCAAACAATTCACCAATAAAGATGCCGATGCGCTCATAAAGAAATATGACGAAGTCATTCTTGTCTGCGGTCGTTACGAGGGCATAGACGAGCGTGCGAAGAAGATTCTGAAAGACACTCGCCTGCCTGCCGGCAGGCAGGCGCCAATAAAAGAATTCGCCGTCGGCGAAGCGGTGTATACCGGCGGGGAAGTTCCGGCGCTTGCGATAGTGGACGCCGTCACGCGTCGTTTACCGGGAGTTCTCGGCAAAGACGCTTCAGTAGAAGAACGCCGCATCGCCTCCAGCGCGGTCTACACCCGCCCCGAGACCATTACCTATAAAAAGAAGAACTATCGTGTTCCAAAAGTCCTCCAAACCGGTCATCACGCCAATATTGACAAATGGCGTTCTAAGAGGTAGTATTTCTCACAGAAATAAAATCATTGAAAAGGAGGATATAAAAATGCATCCGTTAGTAAAGTTAGTGGAAACCTTTATTCAGGACACGCACGAATATGTAAAAGACGAAGGAAAATTGGCTCAAACAATTTTCACCTTCATGATTGACAATGTGTATGAACATTTAGAGGAAGAACTGAGAGATGAATTGGGTAAGGCGTTTATTAAATTCCAATTTCCAGATGCGGACGAGAGAGACCTTAACAAGATCTGGGAAATTATCATGTCTACATCAAGTAATTACTGGAAAGAAAAACCTCTTTCAGAGATTATTTTGAGCATGATTGAACTTGCCGGTGTTGGCAAAATTGATTCCGAAAAGGCCGTCCAACGACGCAGGCAACGTGAGCTGGATGAAAAAGGTAAACGTGAACTTCATTCCGTTCTTAATTACACTGTTGGTACTCTAAGTCATAGTACTGGGGTACTCAATGCTCTTGCTTCCGCAGGTATTGAATATGTCGGGCAATTAATAGGTTTTACTCGGGGAGACTTGCTAAAAATACCCAGATTCGGCCGAGGCTCATTGAATGATATTATAGATGTGCTAGACGTAATGAATCTTTCCCTCGGAATGGATTCAAGAGGATGGGTTGTTCCTAAAAAAGAACCTTAATCGTTTGTACCTAAAATAGCCTCGCCAAAGCGGGGCTATTTCTTTATTCCGTAAGGCGTCGCCTTACGGTTATCCACATCCACTTGCGCTAAATGAAGCAGGCTGATATACATATAAGTATAGATACGAGTGAGTAACGAAGGGCGGGCCCCGTTAGAAATCAGATTTCTAACGGGGCGGGGAGCAAAAATCCATACGTTATTTCAAGAAAAACGCAATAGCGAGGCGAATCCGCGTGCGTTTGCGTGTTTGCATATATTTTAATTACTTCACCCCACCACCACATGCGAAAGAATCTCGTTCAGAAGACCTTCGGTGCGTTTAGGGCGCCACGGGTTCCGTTCCCAGATCTTGTAGGACATCAACGCGGTTCGTTTGACTGGCTCCTCAAGGACGGTCTGACCGAGCTTTTCAAAGAATTTTCGCCGATTACCGACTACTCTGGCAAGAAGTTCGAACTCCGATTTGAAAGTTTTGAAATAGGCGAGCCGAAATTTGATGAAGATTTTGTGCGAGAGAATATCCGCACCTACGAAGCGCCCCTGAAGGCGACCGTAAAACTCATCAACAAAACACTCGGCTCCGAAAAGAGTCAGGAGATTTTCCTTGCGGACATGCCGCTTATGACTCCGCACGGTTCTTTTATCGTATCCGGCGTTGAGCGCGTTATCGTCCCGCAGCTCGCGCGAAGCTTCGGCGCATTCTTCGTTTCTGAACTTCTGCGCGGCAAGCCGTTCTTCGGCGCGAAAATAATCCCGTTGCGCGGTGTCTGGATAGAGTTTGATTCTGAAGCGGATGGAGCAATCTTCGTGAAAATCGACAGAAAGCGAAAATTCCCCATCACCCAGCTTTTGACAGTATTCGGCGGCGGTCTTGGTGAGGCAGTCGCAAAGCATTTTATTAAAAACCCGCTCGCACTCGCGGCAATCAAGGCGACGCTTGAACACGATGAAGCGAAGTCAATTGAGGAAGCCTACATAGAGATACATCGCCGTATGCGCGACGGTGATCTGGCGACGCCTGAGAACGCGAAGAACTTCGTGCAGTCTCTTTTCTCAGTTGAACGCTATGACATCGGCAAAGTTGGCCGTCACCGCCTCAACACGCGCTTCGGTCTTCCGACTACCGAGAAGGCGCTTGAAAAGCGTGTTCTCACCCTTTCAGATTTCGTTCACATCATTTCGGAAATAACGAAATTGAACGCGGACCCGTACGCGCGTCCTGACGACATTGACCACCTCGGTTTCCGCCGAGTGCGTTTCGTAGGCGAACTTTTGCAGGCGCGCATGCGCGTCGGTATGAGCCGTATGAAGAGAAACATTCAGGACCGCATGTCCACAATGCCGACCGAGACAACTCTCCCGATGGTGCTGGTGAATCCGCGGCCATTCCACGCATCCGTGCATGAATTCTTTACTGCCAACCAGCTATCGCAGTTCATGGAGCAGCAGAACAGTCTCGCGGAACTTGAGAACATGCGCACTCTGTCGGCGCTCGGTCCCGGCGGACTTACGCGCGAGCGTGCAGGCTTTGAAGTGCGCGACGTGCACCCGTCCCATTACGGACGCCTTTGCCCGATACATACTCCTGAAGGACAGAACATCGGCCTTATTCTTCGTCTCGCGACCAATGCGCGCACCAACGATTTCGGCGTTATTGAAACGCCGTACGCCCGTGTGAAGAACGGAACGGTAACAAAAGAGATTGTTTACCTGAACGCGCTTGATGAACAGTCCGAGACTATCGCGCACGGAGCCATCAAACTTGATGATTCTGACCGCATCGTTCCCGACCTAGTCGAGGCGCGCCATAAAGGCGAACCTATAATCGTCGCGCGCAACGCAATTACGCTCATGGATGCTTCGTTGTATCAGATGTTCTCCATCGCGACTGCAATGATACCTTTCGTCAACCACGACGACGCGAACCGCGCGTTGATGGGTTCTAACATGCAAAAACAGGCAACTCCTGTCCTTATTCCGGAAGCCCCGCTCGTCTCAACAGGCATTGAAGCCCATGCCGCCCGCAGTACGGGCCGTCTCGTTCTGGCTGCCGAAGCCGGCGAAGTCACTTTTGTGGATGCACGGAAAATTGTTGTAAAAAACAAGGAAGGGAAGTCAAAGGATTATCGTCTTCAGGGACTTACACGCACCAACCAGAATTCCGCATTCATGCAGCGCCCTTCCGTTCGTCAAGGCGATGCTGTGAAGAAGGGAGACGTGCTTGCGGACAATTCTTCCACAGCGCAGGGTCAGCTCGCTTTGGGCCAGAATGTTCGAGTGGCTTTCATGAGCTGGAACGGCGCGAACTATGAAGACGCGATAATCGTTTCTGAGCGCCTCGTTCAGGACGCGAAATTCACCACCGTTCATATTGAGGATTTTGACTGCGTCGTGCGCGACACAAAGCTCGGTCCGGAAACGACAACGCACGATATCCCGAACGTCGGCGAATTGCGTTTGAAGAATCTTGATGAGGAAGGCGTCATCCGAATCGGCGCCGAAGTGCGCACAGGCGATATTCTCGTAGGCAAAGTAACTCCGAAGGGCGAAACTCAGCTCACTCCTGAGGAACGTCTTTTGCGAAGCATCTTCGGCGACAAGGCGAAGGACGTGAAAGACACTTCGTTGCGCATGGAAGGAGGGAAGCGCGGACGCGTCATCGGCGTTCGCGTATTTTCAAGAGAGCGCGGAGACCAGCTTGAGAGCGGCATCATCAAAAAAATAGTCGTCACGGTTGCTCAAGTTCGCAACATAAGCGTCGGCGACAAGCTCGCCGGACGACACGGCAACAAAGGTGTTATCAGCCGAGTGCTTCCAGCCGAAGACATGCCGTACGACAAAGACGGTAATCCGGTCGACCTCATTCTCACTCCGCTCGGCGTTCCGTCTCGTATGAACCTCGGGCAAATCCTTGAAATGCACCTAGGACTCGCCGCGCACACTCTTAATTATCAGGCTGTCGTTCCGCCGTTCGCTGGCGCAACTGCTGATGAGATCCGCGATGAACTTCAGGCCGCAGGATTCGCGAGGAACGGGAAAATGCAACTCTTTGACGGACGTTCAGGAGAACCGTTCGCTCAGCAGGTATCAGTCGGCTATATGTATGTGTTCAAACTTCATCACATGGTGGAGGACAAGATACACATGCGTTCCATCGGTCCCTACAGCCTCATCACACAACAGCCGTTGGGCGGTAAGGCGCAGAACGGAGGTCAGCGTTTCGGCGAAATGGAAGTGTGGGCTCTTCTCGGCTACGGTGCCGCCTACACTCTTCGTGAAATGCTTACCATCAAATCAGACGATATTCAGGGCCGTTCAGCGGCGTTTGACGCGATAGTGAAGGGCGAATCAATAAGCCATGCGGGCACGCCCGCATCTTTCGGAGTTCTTACCAACCAGATCCGCGGTCTCGCTCTTGATGTTGAGCCGTTGAATCTGCCTCCGGAACCGGACGCGTAATTTTATTAATTTTCTTGCATCCTATGGCACTCACTTCACGCAACAGTTTCTCCTCGCGTCTTCCGGCCGGCCGGCAGGATATATGGAACGGTCTCCGCCTTACGCTCGCATCGCCTGAGCGCATACTCTCGTGGAGCAGCGGAGAGGTAACGAAACCCGAGACGATAAACTATCGCACCCAGAGAAGCGAAAAACACGGACTCTTTGATGAAAAAATCTTCGGTCCGGAAAAAGATTACGAATGTTACTGCGGGAAATACAAAGGCATACGTTATAAAGGAATTGTCTGCGATAAGTGCGGTGTTGAGATAACACGCTCCATAGTTCGCCGCGAGCGCATGGGTCATATAGAACTCTGCACGCCAGTCGCTCACATCTGGTTCCTTCGCTCTGTGCCCTCGCGCATGGCGCTCCTTATCGGTGCTCCGTCGGCTGATATTGAAAAGGTTATTTATTTCGCCGGTTATATCGTTACGAAGGTGGTTGAAGAAGAGAAGAAACGCCTTCTTACCGAACTTGAAAGCGAATATAAATCAAAATACAAATCGCTTGGGAGCGACAAAGAACGCGATTCTCTGAAAGAGAAGATGACGTTCACGAAAAACGAAATTGACGGCATCGCAGTCGGCAAAGTGCTTGATGAACTTGAATATCACCGTTTCTCCGTTAAGTACGGAGGACTTTTTGAGGCACGTATCGGCGCAGAAGCTATATATGATATTTTCTCCAAGATTGATCTGAAAGATCTTGAAAAAACGCTCGCCGCACGCTACGAGAAAGCGGGTACTGCAGAGCGCGAGAAACTTGCGAAGCGCCTCTCGCTCATCGCGGGACTTATTGCTTCGGGCGTTCGTCCAGAATGGTTCTTCCTCACTCGCATTCCGGTCATCCCGCCGGCGCTTCGTCCTATGGTCGCTCTTGAAGGCGGCCGTCACGCCACTTCCGATGTTAACGACCTTTATCGCCGCGTGATAAACCGCAATAACCGCCTCAAGAAACTCATCGACATCCACGCGCCGGAGGTCATTCTGCGCAACGAAAAGCGCATTCTTCAGGAAGCGGTTGATGCTCTTCTTGACAACTCCATCCGCAAAAGCGGCGCCTCCGCAGGAGCTCTCACGATGGCACAGCGCCGTCCGCTTAAATCGCTTGCTGATTATCTGAAAGGCAAGCAGGGTTACTTCCGTCAGAACCTGCTCGGCAAACGCGTTGATTACTCGGGACGTTCGGTCATCGTCGTCGGTCCTGATTTGGAACTTGATGAATGCGGACTTCCGAAACATATGGCGCTTGAACTCTTCCGCCCGTTCGTTATCGCCGGACTTCTTGAACGCGAGCTCGCTTTCAACATCCGCGGCGCAGGCCGGCTTATTGAAGACGGCGTTTCCGAAGTATGGGAAATCCTTGAAGAAGCCATCAAGGGCAAGCACGTACTTCTCAACCGCGCACCGACCCTTCACCGTCAGGGTATTCAGGCATTCCAGCCGAAACTTATCGAAGGCGATGCCATCCAGCTGCATCCGCTCGTCTGCCCGGCGTTTAATGCCGACTTCGACGG